>Ga0265322_10000473_pt1 | contig 16029 bp, 11 predicted proteins | sample 41222metaG_FD_193584 | JGI IMG/M metagenome (GOLD analysis project Ga0265322, IMG submission 193584) | Rhizosphere microbial communities from Carex aquatilis grown in University of Washington, Seatle, WA, United States - 4-12-22 metaG | ecosystem: Host-associated > Plants > Roots > Rhizosphere...
CCCTGAATAGCAAATTTGGGCACAAGCACCCACAACTTATAGTCGGAAGCACACAATGAGGTGAGATGTTCGTTCATCAACGGTAAATCATAAAAAGGGTTTTCTTGCGGGAAACGGCGTTCCGATAGATTTCCGAATGGAATATCTATTAATCCCATTTGAGTATTGATGCCCGACGAAGCGATATCGGTAACCTGCATCGCAAAATAATCAATATGGAGAACCTCATCCTGAAGAATTCGCACATTGCTCATCATGGTAACGTTGTCCGAAATTCTCGTATCCGCAAACAGATCCCATCTCCAGGCAAAAGTCGGGTTTCCATCATTGACCACGTATTGCGATGGGCCATTCTCGGACTTCACATACGCAACGGAACCTTGTCCGCTCACATCAATCTGAGCGGACAGATCGTTCTGCGACAGCAAAAAGCCAAGAAAAAGAAAAGCGAAATTTCTCAACATGGAACAGACCCTTTCATGTCAATAAGAGAAATTAACAGCAGAAACTTCATTTGCTTTGACCGTGACACTTTTTGAATTCACTTTCTTTCTTCCATACCAGAAGCTTAACTGATATGTTCCGGGAGGAACATCACGAATCACAAACAACCCGTCGTCATCCGGGGAAGCAAAATAAGGATTTTGAAGAACCAAAATCGTCGAGTACATGTACTGATGAATTTCACAATAGACGCTCACGATCCCCGTTTTCTCAAAGGTAATAGATTTGCTTTTTCCCTGGGGATAACGACCGAGATCAAATTCTTTCGGTTGCGAATAGGAAAATACATTGTGAAATACATTATCATTGTTGGGAAAGTCTACGGTGGTACCGACAAGGACAGGAAGAACGAGGGGCCTAAAAATCAAATCACGTTGATTCAACTGGGGATGAACATCCGGAGGGTCGTATGATTCTGTCCCCCCCATGGAGTCAATAAATATGACGGCTTCTTCCGAAAGTCTGTACGGCTGTACCGGCTTACTCGACATCAAGGGATCCATACCATAGCGATGAATCATCCGCCCGTGCATAATCTCTTCCGTCAACTCATCCTTACTCAGAATCGTGATTTTACCGTGAATTTCTCCCAACGACTTGTCACGTTCTTGTGAAAAAGAACATAACGAATAACACAAAATGAACACGGCTAATCGAATCACGGGAAAATCTCCTCGAACGTGTATAATATTTTTTTTCAATATTTTCTAAAAGAACAATGCCAGGTCAATGACAAATTTAACTGGATAATGTACAGAATCATCTCTTTGGTGTCAAGAACAATTTCCGGTACGATGAGCCAGGGCATACCTATTTGATTCTTTCGACAAAAAATGTAAATTCATTATGATCCCGGTGCAGGTACTCTATCCATGCTGCTTTCATTGATTGAAGAGGAAAACACATTTCATATTCCCCGTTATGTACATGTTGACAAGAACTTGAGTTGATACCGAAGACTACCTCCATCATGTAAAGGTTTCAACACAATCGTTTGTGATTGACCGCACAGGCCGGCACGAGGCAAACAACGAGAAGATGATTGTCGATGCAATTATGTGAAATATTCTGAATGAAACTCCGCACAAAAATATTGCTGGCAATTTGGGGAATGGTGTTAGGCCTTTTATTGGCCACATACGTTATCATAAATTATTGGGTGCGTGTCCAGGTTGAATCCCGTTTCGCACAAGATCTCAAGAGTAATTATTCTGCAGTCACAGACCTTGAAGAATCCCAGAGTAATGAGATCGAGCGGTCGTGCCAAATTGTTGCTGAATCGCCGCGATTAAAAGCGGTTGTTCCCCTTGGCGACAAGAACACCGCCGATCAGTTATGTCAGGAATTAAACCAAAGCACAAAAAGTGATCTTTTCATTCTTACGGATATCAACGGGAAATCAATCGTTGAATTAATCGGGGGTCAGCATGCCAACATTTCGTCGGCACCGCCCTCTTTTCCCACAAGCGCCTTGCACGGCGAAATGTCGACCGACGTTTGGCAGGTCCATAGTGTCGCATATCGATGTGCATCCGTACCTATCGTTATTGGGCCGGATAGAGTCGGCACGCTGACTCTTGGTTTCAGAATTCACCCGAACGATATTTTTGCAATCCGGGCGATGACCAACAGTGATGTTGTCCTCATAATCGATACAACGGCAATTTCTTCAACTCTCAACGATAACGATCAGACAGCAATCGCCTCCTGGCTCCAACAAACGAAATTTGATTTTCATTCACTCCATTTTCGTTACAGTCCCGAAGTGTTTACGATACAAACATTGCATAATAAATTCGCTGCAACAGTGTGTCGGCTTAATCATGAGGGCGGGACTGCCGCAATTGGACTTCTTCTTTTAAAACCCATTGAAGCAGAAGTACAAGGAGTGCTTTCCCCCGTCGTGCGTACATTTATTATCTTGTCATTGGTAGTGTTGGTGGTAACTGCCGTATTCGGATTCATCATTTCCCAAGGAATTACCCGCCCGATCGCCGCTCTGGTCAAGGGCACGTCGGAGGTAAGCCGTGGGAATTACGATTTCCACATTAGTATCGCCGGCGGTGGTGAAATGAAATATCTTGCGCAAAGGTTCGAAGAGATGAGTCTTGCTTTGAAGGAAAAAATTTCTCAGCTTGCAGAAAGAAACCGGGATCTTGAGACAACGCTTCAGCAATTAAAAGACACACAGGCAGAACTTGTAAAATCGGAGCGCCTTGCCGTTACAGGAAAGTTAACCGCCCAGCTCTCCCATGAAATCAACAATCCTATTCACAACATAAAAAGCTCTTTGCAAACAGTTCTGAAAAGGATTGGCCCGCAATCTCCCGATCATGAACTCCTCGATGTCGCCTACGAGGAAGTCGAACGCCTTGCTAATCTAACCCGACAAATGCTGGATGTGTACCGCTTATCAATGGCGCCACTGCAACGAGTTCCTCTTAACTTGAACGAAGTCATTCAAGAAGTCATGACATCTTCCACGCCCTCGCTGAACGAGAAAGGGGTTAACGCCCGGCTAAACCTTAGTCATTCTCTTCCAAAAATTCTCGGCTCCCGTGACAAACTGAAACAGGTCTTTTTGAATTTGATCATGAACGCTCAGGATGCAATGCCCTCGGGAGGATTGATTACCATTAATTCGGCATCAAAAAACGGAAGCATCGTTGTCGATGTTACCGATACCGGAATCGGAATTCAACCGGAACACATCAATAGGATTTTTGACGCTTTCTTTACCACAAAGAACACTGTCAGCGGCGTGGGATTGGGATTATCCGTTACCTACGGCATCGTCAAGCAACATGACGGAACAATTTCAGTTCAAAGTACCGTCGGCAAAGGTACGACGTTTAGTCTTTCATTCCCCCTTATCCAATCATAAAACATTTATGACCATGCACAACAAATCACGTATCCATATTTTAATTGTCGACGATGACAAAGCATTTCGCATCGCCACCTCGGCACTTCTCCGTGACGAAGGATATATGGTAAAAGCCGTGCGCGGAGGCGAGGAAGCACTGCGGGCTATAGCCGAAGAATCATTCGATCTCATCCTTTCAGATCTTGTCATGGAAGGAATGAACGGCATAGAGCTTCTCCAACACATCAAACATGCCATTCATGATGCGATGGTCATTATGGTAACCGGGTTTGGCTCGGTGCAGTCTGCGGTCGAAGCAATGCATAACGGTGCCTACGATTACGTAACAAAACCGTGTAATAATGACGAGCTTGTCATCAAAATCCGGCGCGCGATCGACGAAAAATTGAAATCAGAGGAACTGACTCGGTTGAGAGGTCTCCTTCAAACCGAGGCAAATTTTTCAAATATTATCACCCGCAACGAAAAGATGAGGCAGGTTTTTAAATTAATACAACAAGTGGCTGAAACGGATGTCACCGTGCTCGTCCAAGGCGAAACCGGAACAGGCAAGGAACTGGTTGCCCGGGCGATCCATTATAACAGCCCGCGTAAAGATTTGCCGTTCATCACGATACAATGTTCTGCAATCCCCTCAACACTTCTGGAGAGTGAATTGTTCGGATACGAAAAAGGAGCCTTTACCGGAGCGGTAAGACACCATCGGGGAAAGTTTGAAGAAGCGGAAGGCGGAACAATTTTCCTTGATGAAATTGGTGATGTTTCGGTTGACATTCAGATTAAACTTTTGCGCGTTCTCCAGGAAAAGCAATTTTCTCGAATAGGCAGTAATATTTCGGTAAGTGCCGATATCCGGATTATCGCTGCGACCCATAGAAATCTTGAGATGATGGTTACGGAAGAAAAATTTCGCGAGGATCTGTTATACCGCTTAAATGTGTTCCCGATTAAACTTCCGCCGCTCAGAGATCGATTGGACGATATCCCGCTGCTCGCAGAACACTTTCTTGAAAAACATAAATCTCTCTCTCACAATCCAATTTCCGGTTTTGCCGCTTCGGCCATCCACGACATGATGAACTACGAATGGAAGGGCAACGTTCGTGAATTGGAAAACCTTATCAAAAGAGCAATCATCAAGACCGATACACCGACGATTACTGCGCTGGAGCTTTCCTCGACGGGTTCCGGCAGTCATTCCCCCACCGTAGTCGACTCGCCGACAACCACCTCTCTCCCATACAAACAATACCTGGAAAATGTGATCCGTGATGCGGAGCTGAAATTTCTTATCCGGATTCTCAAAGAGTCCAAAGGCAATTTGAACCAGGTTGCCCGCATCATGAACGTCGACAGGAAAACCATCTACCGTAAACTCGAAGAGTATTCCATCGACTATTTGGCATACAGAGAGTAAACTTCTTCGGAATCTGAGCATCCCTGCCGTAATATTTTAAATCGACAAGGACCAACGTGAGATATTCGTGACACAGGTGCACCTCGCCCTTATTTGCCACGCTGTACATTACATGTCACAGCATACTGCAAGACTCCTCAAATAATAATAAGTTATCAACGCATTATTGTGGTATGATAGTTGCAACATACATTCCAAAGCACCACCCGGTTCCATTGATACTCATAAACAATATCTGAAAGAAGGAATGTTATGAAAACAATAATGTCGAATATAGGAATGATCGTAATAGAAATCATAATTCTCGCTTTGTGTGGATGTAATAGCGATACATCAAGTCCGTATGGAAATAAAGTGCCCGCCGGAACAAGCCCGCCAAATACCATTGTGATGGTGAACATTTCTTTTTCACCAAGCACTATGACCGTAAAACGCGGGACAACGGTCATATGGAAAAACAATGACAGTTATACCCATACGTCCACAAGCGACACCGGGGTTTGGAATACCGGCGACATTACACCCGGCAGCAGCAAATCGGTAACGTTTAACACGGCAGGTACTTTCCCGTTTCATTGTTATTACCACCAGGCTATGGGCATGACGGGAACGATCACCGTACAATGAGAAATGACGTTTCGAATACAGCGTTCGTAAACCTTCGGTCTTTTTAAAAAGGAGTGGATGAAATGAAAATTGTTTTCGGCTTAATCTGTTCGTTCGCGATACTTACCACCATCGGATGGGGAACAACGCATACCGTATCGAGTTCGGGACTTACATTCTCACCCAACACGATAACGATTACAGCCGGGGATACCGTCATTTTTGTGCTCGGTTCAATTCATGACGCGGTAGAAGTCAGTCAGGCAACATGGAACGCGAATGGTATCACACGGAACGGTGGTTTCGCTGTTCCGTTCGGAGGGGGGAGCACAGTTCTCACCGTCGTCGGAACTCATTATTATGTATGTGAAAATCACGGGCCAATGGGCATGAAAGGAATCATTACCGTCAACCCGGCACCGCCGCCGCTGAATACGATTACTGTGGAAAGTATATACGATCATGATGGAAACCTTGCAACGGCAAACGACCGCGTTCTGAAAAACTGGGACCTCAAATTGTATAAAGATTCAATTGGTTCCGGAATCATCATCGACTCTGTTAATTCCGGCGCATCATTTACCGCAAACAATCTCAGTTCCGGAACATATGTCGCATGGGAAGCCGATAGCGCATCCTGGTCACATATTTCGGTAAGCATTGATGGAATATCACAGGGTGCAACCACGACGAACCAGTGGCCGATCACGGTAACTTCCGGTGAAACCCATACGATTGATTTCATAAATTTTACACCGCCGCCGCCGAATTCTCTTACGATCGAAAACCTGATCGATCAGGATGGAAATCTTTCGACAACAGGCGATCGTTTGTTGAAGAATTGGGGTCTAAAATTATACAAGGATTCAGTGGGTTCCGGAATCGCCGTCGACTCCGTTCTTTCCGGTACGTCGTTTACCGTCAATAATCTTGGTGCAGGAACATACGTGGCGTTGGAAGCCGACACTGCATCCTGGTCGCATATTTCCGTAAATGTTGATGGAATATCACAGGGGGCAACGACAACGAAGCAATGGCCGATCACCCTGACATCCGGTGAGGCGCATGTCATAGATTTTATTAATTTTTCACCGCATACAATTATTAATTCCGGGTTTTCTTTTCTTCCAGACAGTATCAATATATTTTCCGGTGATACGGTACATTTTGTTCTTGAAGCGATTCACACCGCCCGAGAGGTAAGTGAAGCGACGTGGCTGATAAACGATACAATTGCGAATGGTGGATTCGACCTTCCATCGGGCGGTGGAACCGTGGTGCTGACACAATCAGGAATTCATTACTATGTTTGTGTCTCCCACGCGTCGTCGGGTATGAAAGGCAGGATTATTGTAACGGTTCCGCCACCGATTGTGACAGTCGTTGACAGTCTCTTTGCAGGTTGGAATTTGATTTCCATCCCGGTACAAGTTGCTGATCCAAGGTCGTCGATACTGTTTCCGTCCGCGACCTCTCCCGCGTTCGGCTACCAGGGAAAATATATTACACAATCGGATTTATCAAACGGGATCGGTTATTGGTTGAAGTTCCAAACCAATGGATCGATATCATTAACTGGATTCGAAGTGGCCCGTGATACATTTGACGTTTTGAAGGGGTGGAACATGATAGGTTCAATTTCCACTTCATTACCCCGGGCATCGATTATCTCCCAGCCTGCCGGGATCATCGGTTCTTCAATTTTCGGATACAACGGATCGTATTTCATTGCCGATTCGATCCTTCCCGGAAAAGGCTATTGGGTGAAAACTAACCAGTCCGGTAAATTGATATTTGATTCCACATTTGCCGGATCCGTTCCGGCCAAAAGGAACGGCGATTTCTCGGAACCAAGCAATAAACTCACTCTTCGCGATGCGACGGGCAATGAGCAAACTCTCTATATCATAGTACAGGGAAGCGGGAGTGTGCCCGACAACACCATCACTGCCGAATTTCCACCGGTTCCACCCCAGGGCGGTTTTGATATTCGTTTTTCCAACGGTCAACGGATGATCTTTGTGGATACAAATTCCCGGCAACAATTCCCGATTGAAATTTCTTCTGCACATTATCCGGTGACAGTAACATGGCACATCCAATCGATGAATCAAAACATCTTTTTACAGTACAATGATATTCAAACAACAATTAGCGGTGTCGGCAATCTCATTATCGCAAAATCAAATGAACCGTTAACGATTGTGACCTCACACATCGAACCGCAACCAACCGCATACACACTATATGATGCATTTCCGAATCCATTTAACCCGAGCACAACAATTCGATATGCTCTTCCTGTTGAAAGTCAGGTTTTTCTTCGGATATACAATGTCCTGGGTCAACGAATTGCTACACTCAAGAACGGCGTCCAAGAACCGGGCATTCAAACGATTTCCTGGAATGCCCAAGATTATGTCAGTGGTGTGTATTTTATCCAGATCAGTGCATCTGCATTGAATGACCCGCGAACATCATTCAGCAAGGTCAATAAAATCATATTACAAAAATAAAGATTTCTTCCGAGAGATATGATTTCCGTCTGAACGCAGAATGTACTTTGTGCATATAGTTTTGTATCTGCGCCGCTGATTACGGAGGTATTCGACAAACGCTACGTGGCACGGACATATCGTGGCAGCCGGATTCTTATCGTCGAGTTATTTCGAAAACTCTCTGCAAAGAGTTGACAGTGGGTGAGGAACTGTCAGTATCGTTTTATTTTTAACCATCGGTTCAATCAAATGTGCACCCTGTTCCGGGCACGAACGATGTCGATCCCACCTCCGTTTCCCGATTGAGTGAGAAATAGCGTTACACGGCTGCTCTCATTTCCATCATCTTCTTCTACAAGTGTAATTGAAAAACGAGTCGGTTTCGTTGGTTTTTCACACATCCCACATTTTCTTATCTTGTTATACAATATCTCCTTTGTTCAATCGTCTTACTTAATAAAGGATCCCACGCTGCCAAGGATTGATGAAAAAAATGAAGCATCTGCTTCTGTCGATAAAACGATACGCAATGAGCGACGACGTCTCTTCGATTTCATTCGCAGGCGTGTCAGAACAGATGCCGATGCCGAAGATATTGTGCAGGATGTATTTTATCAACTGGTCACAAGCTACAGCATTACCGAACCGATTGAGCAATTGACGTCATGGCTGTTTACCGTTGCGAAAAACAAGATCATTGATTGGTATCGCAAGCGCCGTCCACAGTTGTTTGATGTTGATACAGAAAGCGAATATCCGTTCAGCCTTGAGGATGTTTTGTTCGATCCAACCCAGCAACCGGACGAAGTATTTGTACGCTCCATATTCTGGACAGCCTTAGCCGAAGCTCTTGATGATCTTCCTGAAGAACAACGGCAAGTATTCGTCATGCATGAACTTGAAGGGAAAACATTTAAAGAAATTGCGGAAGCTACCGGAGTACCTTTGAACACATTACTTTCCCGCAAACGGTATGCCGTATTATTTTTGCGGGAACAACTCAAAGAACTTTACGACGACACAAAAAATCTATAGGAGTGAAATATGAAACACAGATGGCCATTTACAATCGGAAAATTTTTTCTCATGATCATTGTTGGAAGCATCGTCCTCGGTTTTGCCGTGATGCTGCTGTGGAATGCCCTGGTTCCGGACATCTTCAAGGGACCGGTCATTACATTTTGGCAAGCCGTAGGATTGCTGATGCTTTCTCACATACTCCTGCGCGGATGGGGAAGATGGCGCTATGCTCATGGCTGGCGACATGATCGGTGGAAACACCGGTTGGAGGAAAAGTTATCGTCGATGGCCCCCGAGGAACGGGAAAAATTCAGACAGGAATGGCGCCGTCGCTGTGGTTGGGATTCCGGCGAATCGGAACCAAAGAAAGAAGCGATCTGAACCGTCACTATAAAACCTCAATCGGTGATAAACTGATTGAGGTTTTGTTTGTTCGTGGATGATTTGAAAGAAAAGAATGAGAAATGAAGTTGAAATATGAGCAGCGAATCTCCAGGTATTTTCGGCATGTCTGATTTGACTTCATCATAATCATGAAAATATTTCTTCGGTTTTAAGGGCGGGAGAATAAACCGATCATCAATACCATCACCCCTCCGATGTTTTTAAGAGCGTAACTTTTCTCTTCCTTTGTCGTACCAAAAGTAGATTGTATATTTCCTATTGGCTTCCTCACTCTCCGGTACCATCGTGCGGACTACAATTGATACGTTAAAAACAGACGCCTTCGACCTCTGGACAGGTTCATCAACCCATGTTCCTCTGCGCAATCACTCTTATACTGCAGAGCGACAACTGCAGAAAGAGGCTGAAATCGACCGGCTGATGCGCGAAGTGGAAACCACCGCAAGCATCATCAATGAACAGGGAAAACGTATAAAGAAAAGAAGAGGCTTTGAAGTTCGAAGTCGAATTCAACGAGCCATTGTGCAACTCCTCCACAGCTTCGATTGCATCATCGATGATGACATGGAAACGAGGTTTTCCGCAGTTACGGATGAATTTATCCGGCGCGCGTACGATTTCGACCCAAATATCTGCGATGAGGAAGTCTACCAGGCCTCCAGAAATGTCCTCATTATGAATTCCATCCAGATGTACCTCGGAAGAGAAATTTGTCTCACACCATCCGTATTCGCTTATAGCATGTTATATCCCTACACCGATAATTATCTTGACGCTATCGATGTCGATATTCAGATGAAGCGCGAGGCGAACGATCGTCTCCTCCTTCGCCTGAACGGTATCGTCGTCCCGGCACACAACAGCCGTGAGCGGACAATTGATCGTCTTGTCTGCATGATTGAACAAGAATTCGATCGGAACGATTGCCCTCAAGTATTTGAAAGCATGATTGCAATTCATCAGGGGCAGGCCAGAAGCGTTTTTCAGTTCAACGGGATCGATCTCACCTCAGACGATTTGCTCGATATCAGCATCGAAAAGGGGGGAACATCTGTCCTTGCGGATGGCTACCTCGTGGCGGGTGATTTATCCGAAGCCGATGCAGTCTTTTTATTTCGGTTCGGCGTCCTGCTTCAACTTATCGACGATCTCCAGGACATAGAGGAAGATCGGTCCCGTAATCAGCGAACCCTGGCCGGAGCATGTGCCGGTCAAGATTCGCTTCACTCTTTTACGAATCATCTCCTATCGTTTCTTGATGTTGTCGCCGGTCCGATTGAGGGCGAGCAGTCCGCAGAAGCGCTAAAATTTCGGACATTGATTGAGCAAAGTTGCCGGCTACTGATCTTCGAAGCGATTGCCGTCAATAAAAACTGGTATGACGACCTTTATATCGATATGATGCAACATCGCTCACCCGTGCGTTTCACTTATTTACAAGACATACAAGAACGGCTACGAAAAACGCACATCTCCCCCCGATTGGAAATGTCTGCTCAAGCGAGAGCAACAAAAGGCTTTTCAAGAAAGCAGATACTTGAGTTTGTGTCGTCAAATATTTAGCAGGAATTGCTGCGAATTACTTCTTGCCCGAAACATTCAAAAGTGGTATCAATTTTTGGTCGAACGGCAAAATGATTGTCGTGTTATTGGGACTGTTCACGACGTCTTTGAGCTGGGAGATATAATACCATTCCAGGTAATTTTGCGTTAAACCATTGTCGATTATTTTTTGAGCATTGGAAATACCCTGCGCCTCAATTGCTTTTCGTTGCGCTTCCTTTTGAGCATACTGTATCGTATACTCCATCTGCTGCGCTTCCTGGGAAGCTTTCAGTTTTGCCGCGATGGCATCGCTGACAGTTGCCGGCGGTTCTACATTTCTGATAAGCACGTTGTCCAGAATGACACCCTTCCCGCTCAATTCCTGCAACAATAATTCAGTCACCATCTTGGTATAGGCATCTCTCTGGAGAGACATCACATCGCTGGCGACAAACTTCGTTGCAGCATTTACCAGGGATGTTCTAATGGCCGGCCTCACGATCACTTCTTCATAGTCAAGTCCGATATTGCTGTAAACATTATTTGCCTGCGATGGATCTAAATGATACCAAACGCTGACGTCAAATTTGAGAATAAGCTGATCGCGGGAGAGTGTGGCAACGGCATCATCACCCGTTTTATTGCCTTCGTTATGCACTGAAGACATAGTGTAGTCTTTCGTTTGAATGGACATTTTATAAACATCCGTTAAAAAAAATATCGGATGGATACCCGCCGGAAGAGACTGCGAACCAACATTGCCAAACGTAACAGGAACGCCCACATATCCGGGATCGATAATCGTAAATGATTCTGAGATCATGATTAATACTGCCAATCCAAGACTTGCAAATCCGATTTTCTTCAAATTAATGGGATACGAGACATTCCTTGCTTTCGCAGACAACAAGGCAATTCCTATGGCAATAAACAACAGAATAAGAAACGAGGTATTCATAATTTTTCCTTTGGTTTGTGTACGTCTTCGTAATTTTTGATATTATAATCTACAAATTTTTTTACGCACTTTGTATGGTACGGTTTCCACCTCTATCTTGTTTGATGCTTACTTACGATATGATGCGATATAATATGTCGTTTTGAAAGGATTTACTGCGAATTGCGGCATAATATCGGTGAATCCTTGTCTATCCCACCCAAAAATATACGTCCTTTTTTGTCAAACGGCAACAAACAAGTACAACGGAAAACCCCACCTGTCAGGTAACCAAAAGCCGTTTGCAACCATCGTGAGTCGGTAAGCGTATAATCTAACAGCCAAAAAAACAATTAAATCAGGGGAACAATGAAAAATAAAATTATAATCGCGTGTATCTGTGTCCTCATGCAGGCAACTGTCGTTTTTTCTCAACAAGCAGAAGGCATTACACAAAAGACAGATTCTCTTTTGACCGACGCTTTTACCAAAGGGATATTTTCAGGACTTGTGATTGTTTCTCACAACGGAAAAGAATTCTATTTCAAAGAACTTGGGTATGCCGATTGGCAAACAAAAAGAATCCTTGACCGAAATACGTTGTTTAACATCGGATCGCTGAACAAGCAATTCACTGAAGAAATCATTCACCAGTTAGTAAAGGAAAATAAACTTTCTTATGGTGACCCGTTAAGCAAATATCTTGACGGATTTCCATCGGGAGACAAAATTACCATTCAGGAACTTCTCGACATGAAGGCAGGGTTGGGAGATTTTTTAGAAGATCCGAAGTTTGATGAGATACAATTTAAAGATTTTTCTTTAACCGATTTGATCGGAATCATCAAGACCGAACCGCTTCTTTTTGAACCCGGCACAGATCGGGAGTATTCTAATTCCGGCTATGCGGTTCTCGGTGGAGTAATCGAAAAAATAACCGGAACAACGTATGAAGAAAATCTAAGAGAACGGATTATTAAACCAATGGGTTTGAAAAATATATTGTACACAAAAGCCGAAAAGGAAACGCAAACTAATCGTGCTTTCGGGACCGATATTGATTTTGAAGGAAACAAAAAAAGCATAGACGATATTTCCAACAGTTCACCGGCGGGAGGCGCATATACAAATGCAGACAACCTTCTCAAATTTGCAGAAGCAAAACTGCAGAGCAAATTGCCATCCGGTAAAGCATATGGGACGGGAATGTTCGCAGGCGGAACTCCATTCTGGAATTCCGTCATCTATTACAACGAGAAAAACGGTTTTTCGTTTGTTGTCATGGCGAATACCGGAACTATCGCGGATGAAATCGCTCACAGACTGAGCTCAATCATCAAGAACGAATCCTATCCCCCGCTGGAATTGCCTTTCGGGATGACATTCTATAAAATTATCAACGACAAGGGGTTCGCTTATGTAAAAACAAACGTTGAACAACTGGCAGCACAGGCACGGTTGCCGTACGATGACCGTTTTTTAAATTTTTTCGGATACAAATTTCTCAACGCCGGTAAAACAGACATTGCCATGAACCTTTTTAAAATTAATGTTGAACTGTTTCCGAAAATTGCCAATACGTACGACAGTTTAGCAGAAGCATATTTGAAATCGGGCGATAGAACAAATGCTTTACACTACTACACAATGGAATTGCAATTGGACCCTCATAATGAACGGGTAAAGAAGGCAGTGGCTAATCTGGAAAGCGGGAAATAAACCCCAAACGACCTCGGAAAATTAGGAATGTTTTTCTGATTGACACCCCACAATGCGGCTTACACCATATTGTACAATAAACTATTTCTTATTCTTTTGTTCGGCTTTTAACACTATTTCGTTTTTCCTGGGGTGAACACAAATATGTTTCTCATCAAACGAAAGTTGATATCGACAACCGACATAATTCACCAAGCAGATAACTATGCCCGTTGAACCGAATAGTTCTGCTCTGCAGAGTGAAACATCATTATGAGAATGACTGTTTTCTTCAGAAATCATATCCCCCATTCCCTCCGTTACACCTAACCGATTCAATGCGAGCTACAGTAGAGTATGAGTTTCAACGGGATACACTGCACCTTGCACGCAAGCATTATTTCGGAGAATATACATCTTTTTTTGTGGAACAACAATCACTATTTTCAACAAGTTCACTTATTGATGAAATCGCAACAGACGGGTAGCTACCGTCGCTATTTTGGAAATGGATGAATCGTGGCCAATTTTCTTCATCGGCCGTTTGGTTTGCGGAAGTTAGCAGAAAAACACCAAACACGGATGGAGTATGATTTCATAAGAAATCGTAACGAAACAGAAGATACATCGTCCCGCCGTAAATCAATCTCAACTCCCGGACACATTGAAAATAAATCTGCGACCCACACACTTGCAACAAATCATCGCTTCAACGTTCTCACCTTCATCATTGTTCTATCGAACTGCTTTCAGAATATGTTCAAATGTCCAGACGGGCTTAAACATTAATCGTTCGGCAACAGTAGAACGCGATGTCAGCCGTTTTGAAACCGCGATGAGCCGTTGTTGAATTCTTGATTGCAGCGATTGGGACAATGAAAGATTATGCATGTACATAAATTCAAAAATCTCGTAAATCTTATCTTTCATCGGCTGGCTGTAGTGGAAGAAATCTGCCTTTAAAATATTCCCCAGGTGGAAAATTTTCCCTTCGTAATACGAGGTTCTCTCGGGGATCAGTGTGTCGTAATTTTTTTCTTCGGAAAGCCACCAATTCTCGAAACCGTATTCGGTTTTATATTGCTCATAGATTTCCGTTCCCGGGAACGGGATAAGAATCGATGCAACGGCCGGATGAAACGAGCCGACGTTCGGTGCGAGTTCTTTCATTAACTGGAGAGAATCGTCCATTGCCGCGACATCTTCCCACGGAAAGCCGAGAATAAAGAAAACATTCGATGTTATTCCGACGCGGGCTGTCATCGGGATGACTTTCCGCACCATGTCGACGGTATGTGGCTTGTGAATTTTTCTGAGAGTTACCGGATGTCCGCTTTCGACGCCATAATCGATCTGTGAACAGCCGGCTTCTTTGATCGCTGTAAGAAACTCTTCATCAACAGCATCGATGCGCGTCATGATCGTCCACCCGATCTTGAGATTCCGTTGTTTCAAACCATCACAAAACTCCCGTAATCTCTTTTTGTGCAGTGTCATTGCATCATCGACAAAATGAAATTCGCTTGTTCCGTATGTGGTATGCAGATATTCGATCTCATCCAAGATACTTTTTGCAGACCGGAACCGGAATCTCTTTCCAAATAAATGTCCCGAACAAAATGAACATTTCGCCGTACATCCGCGCGAACTGAAAATATTACCGTGCAGCACGCCATCGACTCTTCCGCCGTACAACGCAGGATCGACCATGTGATATGCCGGCAACGGCACCGTATCCAGGTCGGTAATGAACGGACGCGGAGCCGTCATGACCGCGTTATTCTGTTCATCCCGATAGACCCAGCCGAGAATTTGATCTTTGGGAATATTACCCATCAATGCCTGCACGGCTTCATGAATCACCGGCTCGCCTTCCCCGATCACCGCGGCATCGAATCCTTGCTGAACGGTTTCTTCCGGCATGAGCGTTGCGTGAGGACCGCCGGCTAATAATTTGAACCCGTGTTTTTTTAAACTTCGGGCCAGCGCATACGCCTCTCTGATCATCGGGGTCAACAACGTCATACCGATGACATCCGGTTTTACGCGGCAGGCAAATTCGATAATATGCCGGCTATCCATTTTTTTCTTCGCCGCATTGGCATCCAGAAGAATTACTTCGTATCCATGTTTTTCCAGGACCGAAGCCAGCAACTGGATTCCCATAGGACAGCTTTGGTGGTACTGAATTCTTGAAGGAGGATAGAGAAGAAGTATTTTCGGCATCACGGTCTCCAATATTGCTGACAGTTAATGATAAAATCGATCTTGGACCAATTAATACAATACATCCTGTTGCAAAAGAAAGCGGAAGCCCCATCGTATACTTCTAACCGACAATACCGTGACGAACAAAACGTAAGAACATAACGATACATTTCATATCATTATCTCATAACGGAAGGCAATTGAATAAAAAACACTGTATTCGGTTAAGAACAAGAATGGGCACGCGTTCCCTGATGAAATCAAGGTAGGGAAGGTTTTTTCAATTGTCAACATGGCTGTGATA
>Ga0265322_10000474_pt1 | contig 16006 bp, 21 predicted proteins | sample 41222metaG_FD_193584 | JGI IMG/M metagenome (GOLD analysis project Ga0265322, IMG submission 193584) | Rhizosphere microbial communities from Carex aquatilis grown in University of Washington, Seatle, WA, United States - 4-12-22 metaG | ecosystem: Host-associated > Plants > Roots > Rhizosphere...
TGATGAACGAATAAATAATCTAACATTATCAACCCCTCCAATAAGGCCTGTCAAAAAATTTACTTTCTGGAATTAATTATTCTTTCTGATTTTCGTCTTCCTTAGTCTCTATATTAATAGTGCTTCCATTAGTTATTGTATCATCAACTAATTTTGCCATTGTTCTTATGAATTCATCAGTCCTGTCCTGCCACATATCAATATCAACGCCTCTTATATCTTTCAATTCTCCGTGGGAAATTTTTTTGTAAAGGAAAAGCAAATCTCTATACCAGATTACATATTTCATGTCGAGATATTTATTATCAACAAAAGTTTCTCTTAAATTCAAGGAGATATGTTCTGGTGAAGGAGGAAGAACATTTCTTGAAATCAAAGCAGCATGAGCAGAATCAACCATCGCCCAATACAATCCTTCAATCGCACTCAATTGTGCGGTCTTACTTCTCAGAAAATGCTGGGGAGCTCTTTCAAGGCAGCTATAAACAGCTTCGGGAGTTGATTTTATTTTTCCTTTCAATAACAAATATTTTAGGGGCTCAAAAAATCCACCGAAATCAATCAATGTTTCCCCATATCTTATGACATTTATAACCATTGGGTCTCCCCTCATCAAATCATCCCACCATGTGCTCAATTTTATTGTATTAATATGAAGACTTTTCTTGTAAGGATTTCTTTTTACCAACTTGTCAAGCTCTTCCCTGTACCATGCAATTAATTCCTGATCCCAATCAATTGAAACATCATCGATAATTATGATAATATCAATATCAGAACCCGAGACAGTTGTTTGCTTCGCTGTCGAGCCGAAAAGAACAATTGACTTTATTATCTTATTAAATCGTTCGTAGGTCTTAGTCGCAAAGTCCATTGTTATATCCAAATCTTTTACAATGTTCAATGTCGGAAAATTAGAGGGACTTGGCATTTTTTGAGCGGACTTTTTCTTGACTTTTAGAGGAGTAACATCTGCTTTAGTTATTCTCTTCTCTTTTGCTTCAATTTTTTTAGAAACTCTTTTTTTCTTCACCATCTTTTATACAGTGTAATATATATTTTAGTTTTTAAATATTTTTGATTGACTTCTATCATCTCTTCTTTGAAGAAATCAATAATAAAACACAGGAGAAAATTATCAATATGGTTCCCAAAAATCCACCAGCGAATTTTGCGGGAGTCCCAATTACTGCTCCAGTCATTCCCGAATTAATGATTAATACTATCAATCCGAGAATTCCAAGGATTAGAGGAGCTATTTTTCCGGGAGTAGCATATCCCCTAATTTTCTCAACTTCTCTTTCTGCAGCTTTTACTACCTGCTTCTTAGTGCTATTATACTCGCCTTTAGTCATCAAGCCATTATATCTCATCTCATCAAATATTACATCAGACCACCCTAAACCTTTTAGATTTCGAGCGGATTCCAGAAGTTCCGGTGGCATATTTCCCATATTACCATTAGCTGCATATCCTTCCAAATTTCTAGCAAACTGAACAGCTCGCCCAATGTAATCTTCTCCTAATAATCTCCATTGAGAAATGAAACCAAAGGGCTTCTTGGCTTTATCTTCCAAACTTTTTTTCAGTATTATCTCTTTTCCTTTATCTTCAAGTCCACCACCATTAGCAATATATTTCGTAAGACCTTCAAGGAGATAATTAGTAAGCTGATTTTGGTTCATATTAAGATTCTGTTTTGCATAGCTAATCAAACCCATTTGATGCTTCTGCAATGCTCCTTTATCAATATAGTTTCTAATTACACTTTCACGACCTTCAAATTTACGATGTCGCTTTACAATCTCCCCTATTCCATCTTCTATTGCTTGATCAATTACCGTCTTTTGTTGATGTGGCATTTTTATTATTAGTATATTATTATTTTTAAATATTGTTGAAAATATATTTTCTACTCCATAGGTTGGCCGCCCATTCTTCCTCTCCCTGTTTGCTGTCTTTGTCCACCCAATTCAGCAGGAAGAGTTGAAAATCCTGAGCCAAATGTTTCATAATTAATTTGCGGAAGCATTTGTCCATAACCACTGAAATATCCCTGAGTTCCCACCGCCTGCGTCCAATAGGGCTGCATTTTTATTCCATAAATAGGAGAACCGAAAGCTTCAAGTGTCTGCTGGAAAGGCGATGTCTTAAAATGTTCCCACCAATTTCCCGCTTCAATAATTTTTCGGGCTTCAAATCCTTTTTCTCCTAATTTTTCCATAATTGCTTTAATTGGGACATTTCCCATTCCCATTGGCAACTCGGTATGCTCAAATCCAAAATTATCAGATAGATGAACATGCTTGACAAGAGGGGCAACTTTTTCAGCTTCTGCTATGACATCTTTTTCACTATAACCATATTTTCTAAGCATGTTAATATGACCAACATCCCAAGTAATTCCGATTGTTTTGCTTGCAGCAGCTTCAGCTTCTCCTCTTTTCATTCCCCCTTTTACTGCAGTTTCAACAAATTTTTCTCTCGCCATTTCAACTAATTTTTTCAAATCTTCTGCTCTCGAAAGTCCGCCGCCTACAGGAGGATTTTCAATGCTGATTATAGGAGATTTATCCCCGAATTGTTTATAAGAATTAAATGCTGCATTTGCAAAAGTTGTCGCTGAACGCTCAACTGCAAAATCTTCAACAGGCTTGTAAACTTTCGGAGCTTCTAATGCATCAAGATTCTGCATCAGTGAATCCATTGCCCGTGATTGCGCTGCTAAATCCCATGGACTTTTTGCTTCACCAAGGGACTCTCTGAAATCTTTTGATATTTCTTTCAATTGTTTTTGGCTTGCTTCATTATTCTCTGCAAGACTAATCTTATATGCTTTCTCAAATAAACCTGAAAGGTGCTTTTGTATCTCTCCCAGTTCAAGACCCGCATTATGATGCCTGCTGGCTTGGCGTCTTTCTTCTGGTCCCAAACTTTCAAGACTTGAGCCTGTTTTTATTTTTTCCTGGATTGAATCAGCAAAAACCTGTGTTTCATTTATCATTCTGTCAGCCCTTTCTTTGATTTGAACAAGATTTGTGATTGAATCACTCCATTCAGTTTCATTCCTGACTTCAATTTGTTTCTCGGCACTTTCCCTCATTCCTTTAATCAATTCATCTTCAGACATTTTAGGAGAAAATCTCTGTCCTGCTTGTACCATTGCCATCTGCCCCGTATCCTGATTAATTATCGGAATTCTTGCTTTCTCTTCTCCTTCCTTTAATCTTTTATATTCTGGACCCTGCCAGGTTACAGAAGAATGAAATGTTACGGGGATATTCCCATTAGGACCCATCTCATGGCTTTTTTCAATTGCTGAAAGCATTTGTCTTTCGGCTTCTTCCCTTGCTAACTCACTGTATCCTCCCTGCTGTGAAATTCCAGAGGGCTCTATTAAGGGAGCGTGAACAGAAATATCGACACCAGTCAATTCGCTTAATCTTTTTACTTCTCTTAATTGTTGAGTTGGAATCGATTCAAAAGTGCCAGGCTGTATCGTAGAAATTTCAATCTGCTTTGCGCCTGATTTTAACTTTGTAGCAACTTCTTGAACTATATTTGCTGTTCTTGGGTCAGTAGCTATTCCAAGCTGTCCTGCAGGAATTCTATATCCTACAAAACCCGTATCTGGATTTAAAGTAGAATACCCGCCCTGATAAATATCTTCAAGATGATAGTTGTCGTCCATGTGCCTCTTAATATTTGAGGAGAATTTAATTTATTAATTTATTGATTTGATGAATCTTCAGAAGGAGCGGGAAGAGGTTCTACATTTGCATATTCATCAGGAGTTTTTTCACCATATTTGCTTCCCACATAATTTGTTTCATATTTTGTTTCAGAATAGTTTTTTCCTTCCTTTCCCTTTTCTTTTATTCTTGGCGCAAAAGCCAACCCGCTTTCAAGCGAGCTTCCGACAGGCAGATTTTCAAGACTTCGTTTTGTCGAAGAAGCCGACCTGAATCCAGGAGAAAATTCAAAATCTTCGTCCTCCTCTTCATTTTCCAAATCAATCTTTTCTGGTTTCTTTTCTTTGACCTCTTCAAATCTCTTTTTATGCTCAAGAATTATAATTTTCCCTTTGAATTTTTTAGAGATTAGTCTCTTGCTTTTTTTTGCGGATTTTATTTTTTTCATTTCAATCATCAAGTAAAACTTTGCATTCCATGAGCTTTCTTATAGATGTCAAAAAGATTAAATGAAAGTTCTTTTGCAGCTGCATCAGCAATCGGCCTCAAATATGTCTTCTCAAGGAAGTCCTCTGGCTTGGTTGTCTTTGGAGGTTCTGGTTTGCCGCCTGATTTTCCCTCACCTTTTTTATTGTACATTCCGAAAAGTGCGGAGAAAGGATTGTAAGTATCTCTAACTTTTTCTGCTTTCTTTTCGGCTTTATCCTCTTCTTTCAAAAACATGTCAATATCTCCTTGCAAATCTTCTATGCCCCCCGTTGCTCCCTCGATTAATTTTAATGCATCTCCAATATCAGATTTTGCAAGTTCTTCATTGACTTTTTTTAGTTCATCACTATTCAACGAATATCCTGTAAAAACAATGTCTGTTCTTCCACCAAATACATAATGCTGCTGATAAGCGGAAGTCTTTTGGGGAATTCCACGAAAGTTGAATTCAACAACAACACAACTGAAATAATCTCTTTTTATGCTTCCTTTTTTCTGCAATTTAATGAAATCCCTTGGGAGTTTCATATCTTCAACGCTCCCCTTGATGTCCACTTTTGATTTTCCGAGAAGAGTTAATTCAAGAAGAATTGTATTGAATGTCGTTACAAGAGAAGGATTCCTCGAATTCTCTTTCATTTCAAGCTGTTGTGCTGCTCTCATGTATGGCTTTGCCCAACGTGAATAAAGCTTCACGCTATTAACCTGGCTCTTTAGATATTTTCTTTCAAGTTCATATCTCTTTCTCAATTCTTTTTCAGATTCAACAACCCATAGGTTAAATTCATAAATTCTTTGTTTTACAATCCGTTTAATCTGGTCATTCAAATCAATCTCTTTTCCTCCCGGTCCTTTCAAACTTTCGTCTTTTGTAAATAAGAATGCATCAATCAAAGTCTGATAACCCATCCCTCCGCCTGAAACAGCCATTCCTTTAATGCTTGAATTTCCCTTGTTGATATCAACTCTATCCATCCATATTTGTTTCAGTGAAAGCATCGCTGCTTCGCTTTTTTCCCTGTTTGAAGATTTTACATCATTATAACTTTCAAGCCTTATTTTGAACTCTTTCAAATCATAAATCAGATTCAAGATGCTTCTTACCACATTATTGATATCTCCGAGAATTTTTGTTGCCTGTTGTTGCATCACAGTTGCTCTCTGACCTAATTCTGAAAAGTGTCCGCTCCCTGGAGAGGAGGTAAAATTATCTGTTATTTTTTCTGGAGCCAACCTCATATCATTCATCAAATCAAGAATAAAGAAATAAATCGGTTCCAAGGTTTCGGAAGAAGAATCATAGACGATTGTATGCTGTTCCAATGGCTTTGGTTTCACTTCATCAGCAGGGATTTTATCAGGACTATGATATTTAGTCAGCAATTCCCTTTTATTTTCAGCGTAAAGATTTGGATTGACTTTTCCAATAATCTGATGGATACTAGCCATGTATAAAATAATGATTTAGAGTTTAAAAAATGTTTTAATGCATCCTCAATAATTTTAAAAAGATTATTCATATCTATATTCATGGGACTATTTGGAAAAAAAGAGAAAACTGTTGATTTGACAAACAGATATACTCGGCAGGTAGAAAAAATGGAAAACATCAGGGGACTTGTCAATAAAGCGACTAACACAAATAAAACCTCGCCACAAAAGATTCAGACTCAAACTCAACCTGTTCAAACACAAAACAGCTTTGGTTTTTTGAGAGATATGGCCTCTTCTGCTCCTGTAACTTATCCCGAAAGCGAAGATAGTGCAGATGACAAGAGAAGAAAACTTGCAAAAAGACTTGCAGACTTAACTGAAAGGCTAGAAGATTTATCAACACAAATTTATCATCTCTCACAAAGAGTTGAACTTCTTGAAAGAAAAAATAAGATGGGTTTTGAGAATTAATCTCTAAAACGGATTCTGAAATTAGATTTATAAATTAAATTTCCCTTAGCAGTTGATGAAATCTACAAGAAAATTTATATTTGATATCTTCAAGAATTACAAGAAAGAAATCTGGTTCATTACAATTGTATCTATCATTGGCTCCTTAATCACGGCTGCAATACCTTACATTTATGGAAGACTTTTTGATTCGGCTATTATTCCAAATACTTCAGTAACTTTCTTATTATCCCTTATTCTTATCTGGTTTGTTCTTAGTATCATCTCTAATTTCATCTCCAATCTTGTCTCATTAAGAGGGGGGATTCTCGGACTGAAAGCAGCATTAAGCGCAGAAGCTGAAGCCTATTCTCATTTCTTAACTCTGCCCGTGCCTTTCCATAAAAAGCAGAAGAGAGGAACAATCTTAAGCAGAATAGCAAGAGGGGCAGGAAATCTTGAACACACGACAGAAATTTTCTCAAATGTTCTTCCACAATTTTTAACTTTAATTTTTTCCGTAGTTGTAATGTTCATTCTGAAATGGCAGCTCGCATTGATACTAATCTTTTCTTTCATTATTTACTCTTGGATTACAATAAGAATGACTAAATCACTTATGAAGATTCAGGACAAGGAAAACAAGGAATATGACAAACAATATGGCAATGTTTATGACCGACTTTACAATATTTTCCTTGTAAAAAATTATTCAATGGAGAGTGTAGAGAGGGAGAGATTCAAAAAAGCCCTTGTCAGCAAATTAGTTCCAATGTCTGAAAGAACCAGCAAGAAAGATACAAGATTATCCAATATCCAGGGATTCATCTACACTTTAAGTTTTGTTCTTATTCTTGGAATTGCAATTTTCTTCCTGAGCAATAAGATTATTTCAAGTGGAGAATTCATCATGTTCTTTGGATATGTAAATCTGGCGTTTACACCATTCAGATCAATAGCAAGTGTTTATAGGAACCTGCAGAAATCTTCTGTTGCAATAAAGAGATTTGTAAAATTAGGAAAGCTTGCTCCAGAGCAGATGAAACATGGCAACAAGACTATTGAAAACCTAAAGGGCGAAATTGATTTCAGAAATGTAAGCTTTGAATATCCCGGAAGAAAAAAGATTCTTAATAACATCAGCCTAAAAATCAAAAGCGGAGAAACCGTCGCACTTGTGGGAAAAAGCGGAGTAGGGAAATCCACTCTTTCAGAATTGATTCTCGGATATTACAAAACCAAGGAAGGACACATTTACATTGACGGCGTTGAAATTTCTAAACTTGATTTAGGATGGTTGCGGGACCAAATTGCAATTGTTCCGCAGGATTTGGAATTATTCAATACGAGTCTTTTGAAGAATCTGAAATATGCAAAACCATATGCAACTCCAGATGAAGTCATTGAAGCATCAAAGGCAGCATCTGCCCATGATTTCATTTCAAAATTTCCAAAAGGGTACAATTCAGTTATAGGGGAACAGGGATTGAAGCTCTCAATGGGACAAAGACAGAGACTGGCAATTGCAATGGCTTTCCTGAAGAATCCAAAAATCCTTATTCTTGATGAACCCACTTCTGCACTTGACGCTGAATCAGAAGAAAAAGTCCAGCAGGGAATAAATCATCTAGTTAAGGGAAGAACTACACTTATTATTGCACACAGATTCTCAACAGTAAAAAAAGCTGACAGAATTGTTGTATTAAATGAAGGAAAAATTGCTGAAGTTGGAAATCATGAAGAATTGATGAAAAAGAAAGGATTATATTACAAGCTTTATTCTCTTCAGTCTGGAATTAATTAATTTAAATATATTTATTTTATCGATTACAAAAAGAAAACAAAGGCAATAATCCCTTTTATTTTATAACTGAAAAATTTATTAATATCCAAATATTTTTTATTATATGAAAAACCTTGATGAAAAGGCGAGAGCCTATGCATTGAAGAATGCGATTTCTCATGAAGGAAAAGCTGTTCAGGGTTCTGTAATTTCATCTTTATTTCATGAAGGATTGAAAAATGAGGACCTAAAGAAGTATATCAAGGATATTTCAAAAATAATCAGCGAAGTTAATTCTCTTTCAATAGATGAACAGAAAAAAGAATTTTCAAAACTAGAAAAATATACTAGTGAAAGAGAGGCAAGAGAAGGACTAGAAGAACTTCCAAATGCTGAAAGGGGTGTGGTCATGAGATTTGCTCCTTCTCCTTCAGGACCAATGCATATCGGACATGCTCTTACTTTCTGCCTTAATTTATTATATGTCAATAAATATGGTGGCAAGATGTATTTGAGAATAGAAGATACTAATCCCGAAAACATTTATCCAAAAGCTTACAAGATGCTTGAAGAAGAAGCAAAATGGCTTTCAGATGGAATTGCAAAGGTAGTGATTCAATCGGATAGAATGAATTTCTATTACAAATATGCTGAAACATTAATCAAAAAGAATGCTGCTTATGTCTGCACCTGCTCTTCAGAAAGGTTCAAGGAATTTGTAATGCAGCAAAAAGATTGCCCATGCAGAAAATTATCTGAAAAAGATAATATGGAAAGATGGAACAAAATGCTTGACAAAAAAGGATTTGGAGAAGGAGATGCTGTTTTGCGTTTTAAATCTGATATGAAAAATAAAAATCCTGCTTTCAGGGACTTTCCCCTTGCAAGAATAAATCTTACAAAACATGCAAGGCAGGGAAATAAATACCGCATCTGGCCTTTGATGAATCTCTCAGTTACAGTCGATGATATTGAAATGGGAATGACACATATCATCAGGGGAAAAGATCACAGAGACAATGCAGAGAGGCAGAAAATGATTTACAAAGTTTTGGGAAAGAAATTTCCATGGACAGCATTCCTTGGCAAGATTCATTTCAAGGACATGGAATTATCCATGACAAAGATGAGACAAGAAATTGACGAGGGAAAATATAAGGGATGGGATGACAAAAGATTGCCGACGATTGCTTCATTAAAAAAGCAGGGATACAAGCCGAGTGCATTCTGGAAATTCGCAGAGCAGGTTGGTTTGTCCGAAAATGACAAGATAATGGATAGAAAAGAATATTTCCTTTTGCTTGATAACTTCAATAGATAGAAATATTTTTAAATAAGATCGAATTTAGATAAGGAGTACAAAAGAGGACAATGAAAAACAAACGAGGAATTTCTTCAATCATAGCAACATTAATTTTAATTCTATTGACAATAGTTCTTATTGGAATAGTCTGGGTTGTTGTCAGCGGCATTGTTACAAATTCAACAAAGCAGGTTAATTCAGGAGCACAATGCTTGAATTCAGGGGTTCAGATAACTTCTGCGAGTTGCACACAATCAGGTAGCAACTGCAATGTAACAGTCCAGAGAAATTTGGGAACTGATACTATAGGTGGAGTAAGACTTATCTTCATGAATGCAGTATCAAACAGCAGCATTAATGACACCATTGGAAACATACCAACACAGGGTTCTGCACAGGCTCAAAATTGGAATATGGGAGTTTCAAATATAACTGAAGTTGATGCAGCTATTTATTTCACAGATGCTTCAGGCGCTAAGAGTGTTTGCAGCGGCGCAACAAAGTTCACAACAATTTCATTAGTTTAATTATGAGTAGAAAAAAGTTTAATTTATTTGCTATACTCTCGATTATATTTTCATTTGTATTCTCTCCTCTTGGATTAATTTTTGGGATAGTGGCTCTCAATCAAATAAAGAAGACTAAAGAAAAAGGTAAGGGACTTGCTACATTTTCAATTATTTGGGGTTGTTTTGTTATACTTATTGTGATAACCAGTATTGTATGGGTAACCATTAATGGACTAACTATTAATATAGGACGAATCTAATGTACTAATGAGAATATTTTTATAGTGTTTCTTCCACAAATTTATGACACACTTAAGGGAAAGTCAAGTTGAACGAAACCGTAGGTGTCGTTGCATGGCGACTGTAGTTCAGTGGCAGAACACACGACTGTGGCTCGTGGAACGAGAGTCCGATTCTCTCCTTTCGCCCTTTTTCTGAAAAAATTTATATAGTAATTATTTCTTGATTAATAAAAGAGATGATAATACGAAAAGCGCATTCTAAAGATGTAAGAGATATTGCTGAAATTTACAGACGTGTATATTCTGAAGCGCCATATCATGAGAGGTGGAGTAAAAAAACGGCTCTTGGAAGAGTTCGTGATGAATTGGAAGACGGGAAGATTTATGTTGCTGAAGTCGAAAAAAAAGTTGCAGGCTTTATTGCTTTCTCAACTTATGAATGGTTCGATGGTAAATGGGGTTACATAGATGATTTTGGGATGCTGAAAGAATATCGGGGCAGGGGAATCGGAAAGATGCTTATGAAAAAAGCAGAAGATGATTTGCGGAAAGCAAAGGCAAAAGTTATTGACCTTCGTGTTCACAAGAAGGCAAAAGCATTTAATATGTATAAAAAATTGAAATATAAAGAGAATGGATATATAGATATGGAAAAAAAATTATGACAGATGAATTAGTTAAGGGATTCAGGGATTTCACAGGAGAAGAAGCCGAAAAATTATCTGAAATAAAAAAGATAATCGTGAAAAATTTTGAGAAATATGGCTTCGAGTCAGCGGAGACTCCGGTAATTGAATATGAAGATTTCGTAAAAGGCGGAGACAAGAATGAAGATAAGGACGAAGTTATCTCTGATATTTTCAAATTGAAAGACAAGGGAAAAAGGAACCTTGCTTTGAGATATGAATTTACATTCCAATTAAAGAGATTAATGAAAGGAAAGAAACTTCCTTACAAGAGATTTGAAATCGGAAATGTTTTCAGAGATGAACCTGCTTCAACAAACAGATTAAGGCAATTCACTCAATGCGACGCAGATATTGTGGGGCTTTCTGACATTCAAGGGAGAGATGAAGCGGAGATTTTAAGCCTTACAAGTGATATCTTGAAAGAATTAGGAATTAAACCCCTCATTTTAATAAATAATAGAAAATTGCTTAATGAAATTCTTGACGACTTGAAAATTGGAAAGAACAAAGAGCAAGTATTAAGAGAAATAGACAAATTTGACAAGATTACTGAAAAAGAATTAAGAACAAATTTGAAAAAATTCAAAGCTGAAAAGCTGATGGATTCATTAAATCAAGGGGAAGATTATTTCAATAAATTTGAAAGCTACAAGGAAATAGTGAGTTTGATTGACTATTGCAGAATTTACGGACTGGAGGTTAAGTTTTCCCCCACGATAATTAGAGGACTTAGTTATTATAACGGAAATGTGTTTGAGGTAAAAGCACAGGGAATCAAAGAAACAGTAGTTGCGGGTGGAAGCTACAAATTCAATGATGTTCAATGCACGGGAATTTCTTTTGGTTTGGAAAGACTAGGGACTGTTGCTAGTCTTAAATCAGAGAAAGAAGAATATCTTGTTGTTTCACTTGGAGAAGACAAGAAAGCAATTAAGCTTGCACAGAAATTAAGAAATGAAAATAAGGAAGTTTCAATTTATTATGGAAAGCCAACAAAGGCACTTGAATATGCAAACTCTTACAAGATAAGCAAAGTTATTTTCATTGGAGAGAAAGAGACCCAATCTGGAAAAGCAAAAGTCAAGGACATGAAAAGCGGAAAAGAATCCGAAATTAAATTGTGATAATTTTATAAATAAATTAATCATATCTATACATGAAAAAGAGTGAAGAAAAGAAAAAAGAGGTCAGAAAAAAAGTAGACTGGAGAGATATTGGAGAAGAATTCAAATATGCTCTTTACAATTTGGGAAACTCGATAAACAGAGCTCTTGAGAAGGAAGAAAAAAAGATAGGCAAAAAGAAGAAAAAGAAATAATTATAATTTTACAAAATTCTCAATCAAATTCTTGTTTCTTACTTCTGGGTGAAATAATGTCGTATAAATATTTCCTTTGTTGTAGACTTCTGGCAAAACATAAAATTGGTGAAGATGATAGACTTGCATCTTTCCCTTCATTCCTAAAAATTCTTTCTTAAGACCAAGGTCTTTCAAGCCGATTTCTTTTTTCTTCTTTAACTTATATCCAAGAACTAAACCTATGATGTGTGCTCCTCCGCAGATTCCTAAAATTTTCTTGTTTGTGTTTTTTATCCACGAGAATTTGTCAAGATGCATGAGAAAATCATTATCTTTTAGAGATGTACCTGCAATGATTATCTTATCCGCATTATTGACCTCTTTAATTGTTAAATTTTGACAATTGACAATTTTAACTTTATCAATTTTCTTGACTATATCTTCAATTGGCTTTACAAATTCAGATTCATGCAGTTTTTCTTTGCAGATATTTATAATAAGAATCATATTTCTAAGCTAACTTGTATGTTGCACTGACACTTGCTGTTACATCTTGTGATGTTGGAGCGAGATTCATTGTGGCGGCTTTTGCGCCTGCATTTGCTACTGATGGTGCGGCAACTCCGGATGAGGCATATATTGGCCATGGATAATAGTTGAAGTTATCCACAGACACTGAAACCAAAGCGCCTGTTGCCTTTCCGAAACCTGCTGCAACAGCATCTGCCTTTGTCTTTGCATCTTGTGAAGCAACTTGCAAAGCCTGAGCTTTGTATTGATTCTGAAGAGCCTGGCTCAATTCAAAATTAATTGTTGAGACTCCTGCACCTGCATTTGTTCCTGCGTCAATCACAGAACTTAGCTTTGTTGTATCATTTGCAGCAAATTCAAGTTTTACTGAATGCATAGCAATAAATCCGCTGTTTGTTGACTTTCCAGTTGTATCATAAATGATATTTGGATAGATGCTATAGCTATCTGTTCCTATCTGACTGTCTGTGAAACCCAGAGAAATTAAGGAAGTTTTCAGCTGATTGTATATTGCTGTGTTTGCTGTGTTTGCGTCTGAACTTGTTGTTCCATTTGTCTGTATGTTGAAGAATACGGCAACCAGGTCCGGCGTTACCTTAATCGTAGACATTCCTTGAACAGTCATCGTGTTTGTTGTTGATGAGAACATAGGAACGAAAACAAGCAAGGTTAGAATTGTTAAGAAAATTATAGCTCCAACAACGATAGAAGTAATTGCAACTGCATTGCTTTTATGTGTAGGCATAACTGAGAAAAGAGAAAGGAGTTTATAAATTTTTAAGTCTGGAAGAAGTTAGTAAATATAGACAATATTATATTATCCACCAACGGCGTTGTTTATACCTTCTGCAATTTGTCCGACAATGTTTGTATGCCACTTCCAGCAAAAAGTCTTTCCAATGCCCCAATCACATGTGACTCCAACTTTTTGGGCTTCGACTCCTCCAAAATATCCCCAAACTAATAATCCAATTACAACTATAGCAAGAATAACAAATAAGCTACCTTTTCCTCTTTTATTCATATAATATAGATAATCAAGAAGTATTTAGATGTTTCTTATTTCTTTCCCACAGCATCTTCTAATTTGCCTTTGAGGGCAAGATATTTTGAAACCAAGCTCAAATCATTATATAATTTAAGCAGCTTGTTGTTCACATCGTTTCTCTCTGCATCAGTAAGAGTCTTTGACGTCAGCATCTTTTCATAAATCTCAACCGCCTTTGCTTTTCTCTTTTCCTTCTCAAAAATCATCGCCTGAGTCTTGTAAAAATCTTTTATGATATTCAGAGTGTTTGTCTTTTCCATTGGTTTGACTTCTGCAATAATCCTGTTAACTATTGAATCTGCCATATCAAAATATCCGCCGTGAATATAATTCCCTGCTTCCATGATAAGGAATCTCATTTTATCTGCATAAATGTTAGTCATCTCAGCCAGTTTGCTATAAGTCTCTGCTGCCTGGGGAAACATCATTCTTCTTTCATAAATTTCTGCCAATCTTATGCACACGTACTTCTTTGATTCAGGCGAAGGATTCTCTTTCAGAAATCTCCTTATAGTATCAATCTGCACATAATCACCTTTACCAGCCAGCTCTTTTTCAATTTCCACTTTTCCCATCTCTTTCTTTAATAGCATAGAAAAATAATCTAAAAGAGGTATTTAAGGATTAGGATAATGGAAAAGTTGTTTAGAACATGATATTTTTCTTAGTATATTTATTTATAAATCGATAGAATATGAAATTTTATGACAAAAAAAGCAGCATTACCTTCCGACATGGACGAACCAATCGGAGAAAAAATGAAAAGAGAATTGCAGGAAGGAGATTTAGTTAAAATCATGTTAAAAGAAAATGCTATATTGTCTCCCGGAATTTATCATGCAATTGTATCGGATGAAACAGGAAAAGAAAAAGGTGTAGGCAAATCCTGTGTTGGTTATGTCGGCTTTTTAGACCAATTAGCCATCTCATTAAGAGAAACCTGGGGGATACCAAACAATGAAGCAAAGCTTGATGTTTATTATTCTGCAATAGAATCTTACCAGAAAAAAGAATTATAATTTTATCTTCCTTGTCTGATTTTGTTTTCATTAAATTTATAAGCTAAGGCGCGGGGTTGTTCGGATGGAAAGAATATTCTATCTTGACCTGCACGCTAATCAGCTGTACGGATGGGAAAAATACAAAAGTCTAGAGTATATAACCCAGATGATTGAAGAGCTAAGGCGCGGAAATAATTTTCCTCCGGTTCCTGTTCTAAGAACAAACAATGGCCTATTTTATCTTTCTGTTGACACCGGCCTTCCCAACGACCCCTTTATCATAGACGGTGGCCACAATAGAGCAATAGCACATTATCAGGTAAGAAAGCCTTTGAAATGCATGCTTCTGGAAGGCGAACCCAGATTCGCTGACGATAAGTTTTTTTATGTTCCAATAAGGGATATAACCATGGGATAGAGATGAAAAGAGTTATAGTTTTATTTCACGTCTAAAAGAATTTTCTCCTTCTTTGAAATCTTTAAACGACTTTACTTTCAATTCTTTTTTGAATAAAGGACAATTAATAACAAAGGATTCAAACTCTCCACCCTCTCCTGCGGGATTAATCTTGTATTTTTCTGCTAAAACCCGTATTTCATCAATAAATTTTTTATCAATTGTTCTTCCGAGCCAAGATTTATTCAGAGGATATGCAAAGACTCCAGTAATTATAATCTTAAATTTGTCCTTGATTAAATCTTCAAGGAGTTCAAGCTGATTTTTCAACCACAGAGGATTAAAGCATTGCAATCCAAGGTCATTGCAGATTTTTTGGATTCTTGAAGCCTGATAGACAGATTCCACAGCCCCTGTAACAATTCCTTCAATCTTGTATTTCTTTATCGCTTCTTTGATTGCTATTTTCAAATCTTTCAATTCAATTTCCTTTTTTCCTTTTGTTTTTTGAATTATTAGGGGAAGGCTCATTGCCCGAGCTTGAATTTCTGTTGCTGAAATAGAAGGTGTGTGAAACATGTAAGAACTTTTGTTCGAAGAAACAAGAGAAATTAAACAAACAGGTTCATAACCTTGTTTTTTAGTCAGATACATTGCATAAGTAGAATCTTTCCCCCCTGAAAATAAAACTCCGAGTTTCATCATTAAATAAAATTTAGATGATTTATATAATTTAGTTTGAATAATATAAAACCTTAAAAATTAATTTTTTCTGAGATTGTGATGAACCTAATAGATAGACTTTGGATAAATTCTGAAATCAAGAGAGCCATGAGAGGAACTCAGCATTATGAAAGTGCTGAAGAGGGTTGCAGCAATATTGATGCTGCTTATTCTGTGATAACAAAATATCTTGATGATATTTCTCCCCTACGTGTACAGGAATTGAGAAAACAGGTTGAGATAGCGGAAATTGACTTGAAAAATAAGATGACTTTGGGTTATATAATTTAATTTTCTTCATTACTTTCTTCCAAAACTTCAATTTCTTCTTCAACTCCCGATTCTTCTTCATTTTTGATTTTTTTCTTGTCTTTAGGATTTTTGAGAACACGTTTTACTTCTTCCAACTCTTCAA
>Ga0265322_10000475_pt1 | contig 15994 bp, 18 predicted proteins | sample 41222metaG_FD_193584 | JGI IMG/M metagenome (GOLD analysis project Ga0265322, IMG submission 193584) | Rhizosphere microbial communities from Carex aquatilis grown in University of Washington, Seatle, WA, United States - 4-12-22 metaG | ecosystem: Host-associated > Plants > Roots > Rhizosphere...
AACACCTCCCTACGTGCCGAAAAAGTACGACTCACCGAGCAGGGTGGTCAAATGGATAGTTGATGAGAGGAATCTTGACGATTTTTGCCAAAATATATATATTCGTATTGATTCTATACGGAGGCTTCTCATGGCCCTCAGCATCCGAAACAAGGATACGGAACGTCTGGCCCGGGAAGTTGCCCGCGAAGCCGGGGAATCCATTACTGAAGCAATCCAGAAGGCGCTGGAGGAACGGCTCCTCAGGCTCAGCGGCCGCAGAGTGGTCACGGACCTTGCATCGGAAATCCTTCGAATTGGCGTTAGGTGCGCCGCCCTCCCTGATCAGGATACGCGCAGCCCGGAAGAGATTCTCGGCTATGGCGCCGACGGCGGTCTTCACTGATGGTCATCGATACATCTGCTTTGCTTGCCGTGCTCTTCAACGAGCCTGATGCCGGGCTCATCGCACGAGCAATAGCCGCCGATCCTCGCCGGCTTGCATGCTCGTTCACGATTCTGGAGACCGCTGTCGTCGCTGAAGCGCGAAAGGGCGAATCGGGCGGCCGCGAGCTCGATCTCCTTCTCCATAGGATTGGCCTGGAGAGTGTTCCGCTGACAGCGTCACACGTCGATATCGCTCGAGACGCTTGGCGGCGCTTCGGAAAAGGAAGGCACGCTGCAAGCCTGAACATCGGTGACTGCTGCACGTATGCTCTCGCACGCGTGTCGGGCGAGCCGCTCCTCTGCAAGGGGCAAGATTTCCCTCAAACGGATGTCCTCATTCTGAAGTACTGATCCTTGCACCCGTCACCGGGCTGATCTACACTTTACCCTTCACCACCGAACACCGCTGTCTTGAAAGGGAGTCTGTATGACGGACGCATCGGTTCGCGCGCTGCAAGGACTTCGTGATTTCTCTACGCTCAAGTGGTACGTGATCCCGTTTCTTGCCATCGTTCTCTTCATCTATGCCAAAGAGATGCGCAAGGCGCGCTCCAGCAAGAATTGGGACCCGATCTTCGCGGGGCTGACCCTTTTCGGAATGGACTTCTTCAACGAGACGTGGAATGGCTGGGTGCTGGCAATCTCGGGTCGGTCGGCGTTCTGGACGGCCCCAGGTGAAACGGCGCTTCGAACGACGGTGGGATGGAACATCGAGATCATGTTCATGTTCGCCATTGCAGGAATCGTCTTCTATTACATGTGCCCTGAAGACAGAAACGAGAAGATTCTCGGGCTCCCCGGTAGATGGTTCTGGGCAATCGCCTTCTCGGCATTCTGCGTGCTCGTGGAATGCGTGCTCAACAAGGGCGGCTTGCTCGTCTGGGAATATCCTTTCTGGAACCGATCCATCGGCGGGATCTGGCTCATCTTCCTGTTCGGCTACTTCGAGTTCTTCGTGGCCATAAACCTTGTGCTCGCGCTGAAGACGGCCCGGCGAAAAGCCTCCGTGATAGGGATCATTTACGCTGTGCCGGTGATCATGAACGTGTTCGGATTCGCCATCATGCACTGGAGGTACTAGCCGCCAAAGCGGCGCATAGGGGTGAACGCCGCCTTACGGTGGTGACCGTGATTCCGTGATCATCGCCAGAATCTCACCTGCGGCCAAGGATGCGTCCTCCAACTTCTGGAGCTTCAGGTCTTCGTCCAGTCGGTCCATCAAAGGCTTGACGCGGGTTGGATCATGGTGCTCGACCCAATCAGGCAAGAGAGCCTGGATCGTATGGATCTTTGCGGAAAGGTCGGAGGGCGGAATCTGCGGAGCCGTGTCGGGTGCTTCAATGAGATCCTCACCGCCCAAAAATTTGCGATAGACAGAAATGGAGTCCGCGCTTTCGGCCACCTTCCTGAAGGGATTATTCGCGTCACCGACATCCCAGCCGAATAGATTCACGAGGACCGCGCCGTGATTGAACAGGTTTCCGAGATATCCTTCCATCGATTGGCCGCCACCAGCGGTCTGGCTCGGATCCATTGCCGTCCCTTCGCTGGAAGCCCATCCTAGGCTGCTATGTTTGGTCAGCTCCGCTTTCCACTGTTCAAGGAGTCCCGGCTGCGGATAGGTTGAAAAGCCGGGGATACAGAATGCACAAAAAGCAGTCTCGGGCGGGGTGAAGCCGGATATTGATAGATATGACTCGGGCACCCGCGACGTGCCGGCACTGCCCATGATGCGATACGCCGCTTCAGACATGAAGGCGATGTGCGAATAGACTTTGCCTTCCGGCACGCCGGATTTCACGAGCGAGCTCGCCCAGAGCTCGATGAAATCACCCGCAATTTTCTCCCGCTCCCGGTCGACATCGGCTGGGGGATTACCGGCGCTGAAGCCCTCGTTGGCCAGGGCGTGATAACCGAGCCGCTTCCCCGTATCGAAGTCCCGCCCGATTTGCGTTTCCCATCCCGCGATGATTCCGATGAAAAGGCTTTCCTTGTCCACGGCCTTCAATCTCTGGATACCTTTTGCCACTTCTCCGCCTATCAATGCCGCGCGCGCCACAACGGCGGCCTTTACCGGGACGCTGTTGAAGCACAACTGGGGCATGATCTTGCTCGGAGTGGTCGACCAGTCCAGGCGGCGGCCGGTGGTGGGTGTCCCGTTCCAATCCGTCCACTCGATGGCGTCGGCGGTATCAAGCGAAGTAAGCCTTCCCCAGAACATGGAGTCATCCACATGAAATCCGCAGGCGACACCGGTACGAAGTGATATGTCGAACATCTGTTGGACAAGATCACGTGCCTCCTCATCGGTGTCGTCAAAGCTCAGGGGACCTAGAATGAAGCCCAGCCTGCGCCCGCCCGTTCCCGTTGTGCCGATTCTTTCGCGCAAATCGGTGACCGTCTTCAGAAGATTGCCGGACGATGGCGGAATGTTGGCCGCGACATCTCGGGATACCGAGCTTCCGGTGAAAAGCTGGAAGGCAAGATACTTGGTTTCGGCTTTCCCGCTTTCGCGCGTATCGGCCGCGGAGGCGGATCCGACGACGACGGCCAACGAAATGACCGCGAAAAGCATGTGTCGACGTGCACGGCGCATACCAGATTCAAATTAAGGGCGGCAGGGCCACTATTCAAGGTCTCGGGGAGCGATAGCTCCTACCGCGACGGATCATCCTTGACCGCGCTCGGAAAGCATCCTACGCTGCTCTACAGGAGGAGCCTATGACCAGCACGTCGTCGCGCTTTCCTCTCGCCATCGTCAATCTCATTGCCTTCGTGGTTGTCCTGGTGGTCAATGCATTGGCCACGACAATTCCTCTTGGTGGAATGACAACGGGCCAGCTTTCCGATCTGTACCCGAACCTGTTCGTGCCCGCCGGATTGACATTCTCCATCTGGGGAATCATCTACCTGCTGCTGGGGATCTATGCCGTCTATGGAGTGGTCTTCTCCCTCAAGAAGTCCGAGCCGAGCAAGAGCTTCGTGGAAAAAATCGGGTTCCTTTTCCTTCTCACCTGCATGGCGAACGTCGGATGGATTTTCTCGTGGCAGTACAGAGTCCTTTGGCTGTCACTCGTATGTATGCTGATCTTGCTGGTGTCCTTGATCGTTCTGTATGCACGACTGGGCGTGGGAGAATCAGAGGCGACTGCATCGGAAAAATTCATGGTTCATTTGCCGATGAGCATCTACCTGGGATGGATTTCGATAGCGACCATTGCCAACGTCACGGCGCTTCTGGTCCACTACGGCTGGAATCGATTCGGCGCCAGCGAGCAGCTCTGGGCCATCGTCATGATCTGCGTCGGAATCGCGCTCGGATTGTTCATGGCGTTTTCCCGCAAGGACATCTTTCACGCCCTCGTTGTCGATTGGGCGGTTCTCGGCATTCTTCTCAAGCGGCTTGCAACGGACAGCGCTGCCGCGCAGGGTGTCATCATCGTCTCCATCGTGGGTCTGTGCCTGTTGACGCTGGCCATTCTCGCCCAGATGGTTCGTGGCAAGGTCTACCGCTGAGCTACGCCGCGTCTTCACGGCGTGGCGATGCCTTTGCGTTTCACTCATTTGCTCCCGACTTGACCGAGGCCGTGAAAATGGCATTCTATCTGCGCGGTCCTGAAGGAGGAGCAGAGTGTCAGCATCAAGAAGCCCGAAGAACGCCAAAGGCGGAAAAGACAAACCTGACAGAAGCAATCCCACCGTGAACAAGCCGGGCAAGCGCGCCGTCGGAGTTCTTTCATTCGCCCAATGCATAGATTTCACGGAACCTCAGATCCTGAACACCATGTATCCAGCAATCCAGACCGCCTTGAGCCTGGCCGACAGCGCCCTGGGCTTCCTGACGGCAATCAAGCGCGGGGTGGAGATAATCAGCGTTCTGTTCTGGGGCTTTCTGGCCGACCGCTACACGCGCAAGGACATTCTTGCCGCCTCCACCCTCCTCGGCGCCCTCGCGTCCATCGCCACGGGATTCGCCCCGGGAGCTACTGTCTTCTTCCTGTTCACCATGCTGATCAACCTGGGGACCGCGGCCATGGAAGGCCAGACCAACTCGGTCCTGTCCGACTATTACAAGGTCCAGCAGCGGGGGAAGGCCTTCGGCCTCATGCGGGGATTCGCGTACTCGGGCCTCATCCTGGGGCTGGCGTCATTCAGCGTTCTCTCCGATTACGTTCCCCGTTTCGGCTGGAGGATCGCCTATTGGGGTTTCGGCGCGCTTGGCCTGGTTGCGAGCCTGACCATCCGAATCCTGATGGCAGAGCCAATCCGCGGCCGCACCGAGGAGGCCTTCTCCTCCCTCTCCGCCGAATCCGTAAAAAAGAGCACTTCGTTCGATTTCCGTCTTGCCCTGGAACAATTCCGGATCCGCACCATCGTGGTGGATGCGGTCAACCTCATCTTTCTGGGCTTCCCGAAAATCATGCTCGTCAACTTCACCGTCACCTTTTTCGTGAAAGTAAGGGGCATCAGGGAGGGACAGGCCATACTCATCACGCTCCTCGGTCTGATCGGATTCATCATCGGGAGCATGAGCGGCGGCATTCTGGGCGACAGGATCGGAAAACGATTCGGGGAGCGGGTTCGTCTCGCGACCGGCCATGTCGTGCTGGGGGTTCTCGTGGCCCTCTCGTGGATCATATTCAGCATTCCCTCGAGCTCGGTTCCCGTCTTCATGGTGATTGCATTCCTGACGGCGTTCTGCATCGAGTTCCTGTACAGCATCACGCGGGTGATCGTGTCGGCCGTTCTGCTGCCCGAGGTGAGGACCGTTGGGTTCGCCATCGGGCGTGTGGCCGATTCCCTGGGCTCCATCTTCGCGAGCCTGCTCTACGCGGTTGCGGTGGCGCGCTTCGGCATCGCGTCATCCATACTTTGGCTCAGCTTCGGGGGCTGCCTGCTGGCGTTCCTGCTCTACTTCGGGTACTACTTCTTTTTCAAAAGCGATGCCCAAAGCATGCAGGCTCGGCTGGCCACGAGGGCTTCGCGCCTCTAGCGGCCACGACCCGAGAAGGCGTCTTCGATCCCGCGCGCCCTAATGACCGCGGAGCTGGCGTCCCTCCATGAGCTGAGGATACGTTCGTGTAGGGTCTCCGTAGGTATTCACCTTGTGGTCGCGGCCGCGCGCGTGATAGAGCTGGTGTCGGGCAAGGTTCTCCGGCTTCAACCGCGTGTCCGAGGCGACGTAGCGCATGGTATAACCCACGCGGCGCCGGTTGCTGGTGTTCTCGGGGCTGCCGTGGATCAGCTTGGCATGGTGAAGGCTCGCCTCGTTTTCCGCCAGTATCATGGGCACCTTCTTCGATTCGTCGAACTGTCCCTTGCGGATCTCAGTCATGAACAGGTTCTTGTTGGGGTCGACATTGTAGTACTCGGAAAAGCCCTTGTCGTGCGTGCGCGGAATCACGTACATGCACCCGTTGGCCTCGTCGGAGGAGTCCACCGCGAGCCACACGGTGACGACCTCCATGGGATCCAGCATGTCCCGCCAATACGCGGAGTCCTCGTGCCAGGGTACCCGCATGCTCCCGCCGGCGGGCTTGGCGATGAAGTGGCTGGAGAAAAGGTCGATGTCGGGACCCAGGATGTCCTCCACGAGATCGAGCACATCGGAGTCGAATAACCACTCGAACAGGGCAATGTCGGTGAAGTGCGGAACGTCCATCTGCTCGGGCCGCTGGCCGGCGGGAAGGGCTGCAACCATCTGATCGAGATGGGCCTTGAGGCGCGCGAATTTTGCCGGCGCCATCACCGGCTTGTGGAAGGTAAAATATCCCTCCCGGGCGTAGAGCTCACGCTCGGCGGGCGTAAGGCGTTTGAGACCTGCCATTCATCCTCCTTTTGCACATCAGGCTGAATATATTCATTTTCACAGCGTGGAACACATCGAATAAGGCGCCATTCCGTGGGCGCTCACGTCATCGCCGCCGCTATGCTTGCCGACGCGGCGGCGGCCTTCCTATATTTTTCTCGATTGGAGGAATGGTCCATGCACAGTGACGCAAAAACCGTCAGGGAGTATCTCTCCTCGCTCGAACCGGAGAGAAAGCACGAGATGTCGGCACTTCGCGCGCTGATCGTCAAAAATCTTCCCGTCGGCTACCAGGAGGTGATGCACGGAGGCATGATCTGGTACATCGTTCCGTTTTCGAAATATGCGGACACACACAACGGAGAACCCCTCGGGCTTGCCGCGCTTGCCTCACAGAAGAACTACATGTCTCTCTACCTGATGGCGGTGTACGGCCACAAAGAGACGGAGCTGTGGTTCAAGGCGGAGTATGCAAAAAGCGGAAAGAGGCTGGACATGGGGAAATCGTGCCTCAGGTTCAAGGCCTTGAAGGACATCCCTCTTGACCTGATCGAAAAAACCATCGCGCGTGTATCGGTAGACAGGTATATCGAAACGTACGAAGCGATGAAAAGGAAAATGCGCGGCGATTGAATGCACGGGACGAGACCTCGCATGCCGCGCCTCCGATCCTCTCCATCACGCGCAGAACTCCTCGATCGTAGCCGTGACGATGGCGCGGCAAGCGGCCACCGAAGCGAGATCGACCCACTCGGTGATTCCGTGCAGCCCTTCGCCTTTCGGGCCGAAGATGACCGCGGGAATCCCCGCCGCGGCGATGAGGGCCGAGTCCATCCAGCCGCCCATGCCGGCAAATACGGCGGGATGACCGGTCGCCGCGGCAGTCCGTCGGGCGAGCACCTGCGCGATGCCAGCATTGCGCGGGGTTTCAAGGCTCGGCCTCGCGAGACCTGGCTTCAATGAAGCCTTGAAGCCCGGATCACGCGCAGAGATCTGGCGCAGGAGATCGCGCAACTCGTGTTCGGCGGTATCCGCAGTTTCACCCGGAATCGTCCGCCTTTCAATGCTGAGACGGCACGATGCGGGGTAACTGGAAAGCTCCTGCCCGCCATTGATCAGGGATGCATGAATGGAACCGGGACCGAGGGTGGCATGCCGCCCGCCGCGCGCGAGCCTTGTTGCAATATCCTGGATCCCCACCAATACGTGCCCCATCATGGCAATTGCATCCACACCTACGGCCGGTAGCGATCCATGGGCGGCGATTCCCGTCGTTTCAATATCGAACCAGACGAATCCTTTATGATCCGTGACGATTTCCAGGCCGGTCGGCTCGCCCACGATGGCGGCGTCGGCCTTCCATTTCTTGACGATGGCCTCGGTGCCGACGCTTGCATATTCCTCATCCACAACCGCGGTGAGAATCACGTCCCCGCGCAGTCGCGCATCGCGTGCGGCCACGGTTGCGCACATGAACGCGGCAAGTGCCCCTTTCGTGTCCATTGCCCCGCGGCCCAAAAGCCTGCCCTCCGTTCGGCGGCCCGCGAATGGGGTCTCCATTCCTGCAACGCCCACGGTGTCCATATGCGAGTTCAGCATGAGCGTCCGTCCTCCGCCGCTGCCGCGTGCCACCGCGACGGCGTTGAAGCGTCCCGGACGCGCGGTTTCCTCCCGATGAACCTCCATGCCTTTTTCCGAGAACCAGGCGGCGATGAACGCGCCGATCTCTCCTTCGCCGCGCGCGCCGGGCACCAGGTCTGGATTCACGGAGTCAATCGCAACCAGGGAGGACAATAGAGATTCAAGCTCGTCCATGCCCCGTTTATAGCATGGCGAAGGCATCCGGCGTCAGGGCCGCTTACGATTGGCTCCGGGCGGCGTCCGGTGCTCGCCGAAGTATTTCTCGCTCCGATAGCGGAGCCACACACGCAGAACCTGCGGGATTTCCTCTTTTTCCGCTTTCGTGAGGGTATTGTAGAGTTGCAAGGCGCGCTCGCGTTCCGCGCGACAAGCGTGGTTGTTATGGGCGTCCCAATAACTGCGCGCAAGGCGAATGCGCCGACAGACCTCCTTGCGCAATGCTTCGCCGGTAAGGCTTTCCGATCCGTCGCCCTTCTTCACTCTTCAACGATACCCCCGCGTACCCCTCGGGGGGAAGCCTCGGGCTTTTGCGCGCCGCCGCGGCATGCTACAGTCTCCCGGCATGCAGACGTCCGCGATCAGCGTCAAGGACCTTCGCAAGACCTACGTCGTCAGCGACCGGGATTCCGGCGCGGTGGCCGCCCTGCGGGGTTTCCTGCGCCGCCAGACGCAGGAGGTCGCGGCGGTGGATGGCATCTCATTCGACCTGCGACCCGGCGAAGTGGTCGGCTTTCTCGGCCCCAATGGAGCGGGAAAGACCACGACGTTGAAAATGCTCTCCGGTCTCCTACACCCCACCTCCGGGACCGTGGACGTGCTCGGCCATGTTCCATCGCGGCGGCAACGGGAATACCTGCGCCGCATAACCCTGGTCATGGGTCAGCGCAATCAGCTCGTGTGGGACATTCCCGCGGCGGACTCTTTCGAGCTCAACCGGGCCATCTACGGAATCCCGAGCGCAGACTTTCGAAGAACACTCGACGAGCTGGTCGCACTGCTGGACCTCGAGCCGCTCCTGCGAAAACCGGTCCGCACCCTCTCATTGGGCGAGCGGATGAAGTGCGAAGTCGCCGCGGCGCTTCTCCATCGGCCCCAGGTCGTGTTCCTCGACGAGCCCACCATCGGGCTGGACGTCACCATGCAGCGTCGCATCCGCGCCTTCATTGCCGAGTACAACCGAACCACGGGCGCCACGGTGCTGCTCACGAGCCACTACATGGCAGACGTCGAAGCGTTGTGCCGGCGGGTCATCGTCATCCATCACGGCAAGCTGCTCTTCGACGGGGAGCTGGCATCCCTCGTGCGGCGCTTTACCGCGTACAAGACCATCGTGGTGAGCCTAGGAGAATGCGATGACGACCTGTCGGGGTACGGCGAGGTAGTATCATGTGAGGAGGGCCGCACGACATTGCGTGTGGCAAAAGAGGACACAGCGCGCATAACGGGTCGCCTCCTCGCGGACCTCCCCGTGATCGATCTCACCGTCGAGGATCCTCCTATTGATGAGGTCATCGACGAGGTGTTTTCCCGGGGTACCGTGTGAGGGTGCTGCCCGGACTGTACGCCCAACAGTTCAGGACTTCTTTGGCATCCATGCTCCAGTATCGCGCCGAGCTCGTGATCTGGCTCATCAGTCACGTGCTGGACCCGGTGGTCTATCTGGCGGTCTGGACGGCGGTGTCCATCGGTGCCGGCGGCCAGGTGGGCGGCTATGGACCGGCACAATTCGCCGCGTATTTCATCGTGCTCATGCTCACCAATCACGTCACCTACACGTGGGTCATGTTCGAGTTCGAATACAGGGTTCGCCACGGCTCGTTGTCGCTGTCCCTCCTGCGACCCGTTCATCCCATTCATTCCGACATCGCCGATAACGTGTCCTCGAAGATCATCACCCTGCCTCTGATCGTCATTGCCGCCGTGGTCTTGGGTCTCATTTTTCGGCCGGCATTCTCCATCCCCGGCTGGGCCGCGGTGGCATATCTGCCGGCCTTGCTCCTGGCCTTTGCCGTGCGCTTTCTCATGGAATGGACACTGGCGCTAGCGGCCTTTTGGACCACACGCGTGAGCGCCGTCAACCAGCTCTACTTCATCGCCTCGCTGTTCCTCTCCGGTCAGATGGCACCGCTGTCCCTGCTGCCTCGTCCGCTGCAGACCGTCGCGGCGGTCCTGCCATTTCGATGGACGACGAGCTTTCCCGTCGAGTTGCTCCTCGGCAGGGTCGGCTTTCCCGACGCACTGTACGGCCTGGCGGCACAGGTGGCGTGGCTGGGTTTGTGTCTTTTACTCTTGAGGCTCGTATGGCGCGCGGGACTTCGAGTGTACACGGCGGTGGGCGCATGAGGCTCATGCGTCTGTTCTTCACCTTCTTCCGTATCGGTGTGATGGGAGAGCTGGCATATCGGATGAACTTCTTCGTGCAGCTCCTAGAGTCGGTTCTGGAGCTGGGCACGGCAATCGCAAGCCTCGCGGTGATATTCAGCTACACGACCACCCTGGGCGGCTGGACGCAGGACCAGATCTTCGCCCTGGTCGGCATCTTCTTCCTGATGGGCGGCTGTATACGTCTGGTAATACAGCCGAGCCTGGAGCAGCTGATCTCCTCCGTGCGCGACGGAACGCTCGATTTCACACTGACCAAACCCGAGGACGCGCAGCTTCTGTCGAGCATCCAGCGTGTGGACATCTGGAAGCTCACCGATGTCGCCCTGGGCGTGGGAATCCTCGTCTATGCCCTTGTTCGGATGGGGGAGCATGTCGGCATTCGCGAGGCGGCGGGTTTCGTGGCCGCCCTCCTGTCAGGCGGCGTGGTCGTCTACAGCTTCTGGATGATACTCGCGGCATCGGCCTTCTGGTTCGTGCGCGTGGAAAACATCCTTATGGTATTCCAGAGCATGTACGAAGCGGGACGATGGCCTGTCAGCATCTACCCGGGATGGCTGCGCTTCGCGCTGACATTCCTCGTACCGGTTGCGTTCGCCGTAACGGTGCCCGCGCAGGCTCTGGCCGGAACTCTGCACTGGCCGCTTCTGGCCGGGTCCTGGGTGTTCGCCGCGGCGCTCTTTGCAGCCGCCCGTCTTGTCTGGCAACGGGGGATCAGGCGATACGAGGGAGCTTCGGCATAGCGGCTGCCGCAAGCGCTGGTACGCTCACGGCGCCGCCTTTGCCCCGTGCTACAGGCCGCCTTCCGCGGAGATCACCGTCTGTGTGATGAGTGTCGCGATGGTCATGGGCCCGACACCACCAGGCACCGGTGTGTAGGCGGAGCAGCGCTCTATGACCGCGGCGAGCTCCACGTCCCCGACGTTGCCGGGATGATAGCCGGCATCAACGACAACCGCCCCATCGCGGATCCAGGAGCCCTTGATGAACTCGGGCTTTCCAACGGCGCCGAGGACGATGTCGGCGCTGCGGACGATATCGGCAAGTCCCACGGTCTTGGAATGGCAGATGGTCACCGTTGCATTGGCGTTCAGAAGCATCATGGCCAGCGGCTTGCCGAGGATGGGGCTTCTGCCCACCACCACGGCGTGGCGTCCTTCCAGGGGGATTCCGTAATGAATGAGAAGGCGCATGATGCCGGCCGGTGTCGCCGAGCCGTAGGCGGGCTCTCCCATGGCCATGCGGCCGAAGCCCAGCATCGTTACTCCGTCTACGTCCTTTGCCAACGCGATCCGCTCGAAGCATACCCGCTCGTCGATCTGGCGCGGAGCCGGATGCTGAAGGAGAATGCCGTGCACTTCGGGGTTGGCGTTCAGCTCGTCGATCTTCGCCAGCAGCTGCTCGGTGGTCGTATCCTGGGGCAGCACGACCTTCACCGACTCCATTCCGACGCGCTTGCAGGCATTGCCCTTCATCTTGACGTAGGTCGCCGAAGCCGGGTCGTCACCCACGAGAATCGTGGCGAGGATGGGTGTTCGCCCTCCCGCGCCTTGCTTGATCTTGGCGACCCGGGCCGCGAGATCCTTCTCTATCTCGAGCGATAGAGCCTTTCCATCCAGCACTGTAGCTGCCATGTCTGTCCCCCCATCTGGTGTTCAAGCATCCGGTAGATTTTCTTCAGGGCTCGCCGATGAAAATCGGCGCGACGCGAGTATAGCATGAAACCAACAGGGAGGTTCTATCACCCTTTTTGCGCCCTTCGCCTCATCGGAAAGGGCGGGAGCAAAGACCGCAAGCGCAAGCTTTCTTCCGGGCGTTCCATTGAGTAAAATGGAGAGGTGAAGATGGGGTTGCCAGCAAAGAAGGATGATCGTCTGTATCAGTATCGCGACTATCGCGCGTGGCCTGATGATGAGCGGTGGGAGCTCATTGACGGGGTGGCTTGGAACATGAGTCCCGCCCCCTCCATGGCGCACCAGGCGCTCAGCACGGAGATTCTGCATGCCATCCGCGCCTTCCTCGGGACGGGCGGTTGCAGGGTTTTCGCCGCTCCGTTCGATGTCCTGCTCGCCGAGTCTCCCGGGCAAGAGACGGACGACATTCCCAATGTCGTGCAGCCGGATCTCTCCATCGTCTGTGATCCTTCCCGCCTGCGGCCCTACGGCTGCGATGGCGCGCCCGACTGGATCGTCGAGATTCTATCGCCCTTCACATCACGCCGGGATATGGTGGAAAAGCTCCGTCTCTACGAGCGACACGGTGTGCGCGAGTACTGGGTGGTCGATCCCGGGAATCGCTACATCCACGTCTATGTTCGGGATACTGCCGGTCGTTATCCAGACCCCGCGCTTTATGTGGGGGAGGCAACCGTGCCGTCAACCGTATGCCTCGGATTCGAGCTTCGACTGGAAGATTTGTTCGCAGCCCTACCGTCATAGCCTTTGGTGCTCCAAATCGCGTGCATTGAAATCCATGAAGCCATTCTGGAGAGGCAATTGTGACGTATCTGTCAAGTGGGCGCGTATTCGATTCTCGATTCGCCTTGACATTGTATGCGAAAAGTCGTCTTTGATAGGTACATCACGCCATCGTTGTCACATCCCTTGATGTCCCGCATCGTTGATGCCCGTGGCGAAGGAGAGGCGTGACCAGACTCATATGGAGGACCGAAGATGAAGTACCTCAAAGTGCTCATCCCCGTGGCACTCGTGCTCGCCCTTGGCGCATGCGCGAAACCGCCCCAGGCCGATATCGACGCCGCCCGCACCGCCGTTGGCAATGCGGTAAAGACAGCCGACATCGTCGCTTATGCTCCCGACACGCTGAAGTCGGCGCAGGACAAGCTTGCCCAGATGGAGACCGAGCTCACCGCGAAGCACTACGACAAGGTGAAGACCCTCGCGCTGGACGCGAAGGCCACCGCGGACAACGCCGCTAACGACGCGGCGAAGAACAAGGCGCAGGCGCAAACCGATGCCACGACGCTCATCAACGCGCTGAAGACGGCGCTGCCGGACGCGACGAAGAAACTCGCCGCGGCCAAAAAAGTGAAGGGCGTGAAGCTCGATTTCGTCGCGCTCACCAAGGCGCTGACCGACGCCAAAGCGGCGGTCGCCGACGCCGACAATGATCTCTCGGCGGGCAATTTCGCCAGCGCGCTTCAGAAAGCCACGGCCGTCCAGGCCCAGCTCAACGACGCTGAGAAGCAGGTTGCGGATGCCGTTCAGGCGGCCACGAGCAAGAAGAAATAGTCGTTAGCAGTGAACACTGTGAGGGGGACTGCCCGATTCGGACAGTCCCCCTTTTTTTATTCCGGCATCACCACGGACAGGAGGCTCGTCCCGATCCGTCCCAACAGCACGCAGCACAGGCTGCAGAGCCCCAAGAGGAGCGTCACGACCCCGAGCACCCAGGGCAGCCCCTGATCCACCGCGTACAGGAGCACCGCCGCGGAGGTGCTGAGAACAAAGAGGGCGAGACCTATGATCTTTTTGCGGCGCAAGACCGTTCCCTTGGACCGCCGCAGACGCGCGCGGGCGTCGATCAGCCCCGTGGCGAATGCCGCCAAAACGGCAATGGGGAGAATGCCGGTGAAAGCGCGCAAGAGGTCCCCGACGGTGGTCATACCAGGAATCAGAAGCGTCACGAGTGACAGCACAAAAGCGGAAGCCGCGAAAGATACGGCAAAATGGTCGACGATGGGATGAATGCTGAGCGAGAGAATCGCCCGTCTTCCCGGTCCTGCCGGATCCTTCCACGCCTCCATTGCTTTGCGCGCCGCGCCGCACGCCGGGCACGCCCCGCTCACGCGGCGTGCCTCACCGACATAACCGCAGACCCTGCATCTCAAATACTCAGCCACCTGACTCTCCCTTTGCCCCAGTATAACCCGAACCCCGACGCGCAACCATGGCGGTGAACGAGTCGACTGGAGGAGGCGCGCAATCACTCCGATACTAGAGCTACCGACCAGAAGCGGAGGAGTGAATTCATGAGCGAGAAGAGCCCGCAATCGATGTTGAAGTGGATCAGCAGGAAATACGAAATGTCTCCCGCGGCATTGGCCCGCATGTTCCAACGAAACTCCCGGACCGTCAATGTGTGGCTCAAGGAAGGGCGCATTTCGGCGAAGAACGGCTCGAAAATCCGATCAGCGTTCTACTATCTGAACAACACCATCGACCCCCACAACCCGCGCGGCTCGGGCATCGACATGGTCTAGTCTGCCGCACACGCTCCTACGGGGAGGACTGATGAGCGGCGCGATACTCCTGCAGGTAGCGCGTGGCCATCGCGAACGAGTCCGCGTCGTACATCTTGCCCACCAGGGGTGAGAAGGTCTTGTCCAGGAGGTCCGTCCACGCCGTGCGTGCCGACGAGGTGACCTCGTTGATCTTCAGGCCGTACTTCTGCATGACACCGATGGCCTGGCCGTCGGCCTTCAGCAGGTCGGGCGCCAGGGAATCGGCGATTTTCTGGGCGGCATCAATGAGCTTGGGCTGAAGATCCACCGGCACTTCGCTCCACGACTTCATGCTCACCACGGTGGCGCCCCACAGGGGTGCAAGACGCAAGGCGCTCATGTTCCCCGCGATTCCGAACCACTGGCTGGAGGCCGCGACGAGCGGGCTGGTGACGAGGGCGTCGACCATGCCGCCCTGGAGCGATGTCATGAGGTCGGTGGCGGCGAGCGTCACGGTCTGAAAGCCGGCACTCTGGTATGCCTGGATCTCGTCCGGATTCCCGCTCCAGACCCAGAGCTTCTGCTTCTTCAAATCTTCCGGCATCACGACGGGAGCGCGAGAAAAGAAATACACCCATCCTCCCGGCGACCACATTACGGGTTTGAAACCCCGCTTCTGCAGCTCGGCGTCGAAGAAGGGTTCCATCTTGGAAAGCACGTAGGAAAGCTCCCCGTCGTTATGGATCAGGAGAGGGTAGGAAAGGGACTTGATCCCGTTGAAGACGCCCTGGAGCCCGGTGACCGTGATGAGACCGGCGTTGAGCGTACCGATCCGCATCTTGCGCAGCATGTCCGGCTCGTCCCCGGCTACGCCGCCGGCGTAAATCTTCACCGTGACCGTTCCGTTGGAAATCTTTTCCCACTCGGCGGCCATGCGCTTGAGACCGAGCTCCCAGGGCGACCCGGACGGCGCGAGGCTGCCGAGCTTTATCGTGAGGGCCGAGGCGGCCGCCCCGATGAACAGGAGGCATGCAACCGCGATGAAAACGAGCTTCACGCGCCTCATGGAGCGTCTCCTTCGCTCAAGAAATAGTCGTCGACATGATCGAGCATCCACTGAGCCTTCCTCTGATTGATGATGTTCACGAGGCGGTCCGGCACGTCGGCGTTCACGTCGATGGCGAGGGCCTTGCCGAGAAGGTCGCGAAACTCCCTCTCGTCCTGGCGCTTGACGCTCACTGCCGTGGCAAGGGCGATGTAGGGTCCCGCGCGCAGACCGCGCGAAAGCGCCACGGCCCTCGCGAAGCTGTCTCGCGCCTTTTGTTCGCTCCCGCCGAGGTCCGCCGGCGCCGAGCCATAGAACGAAATGAACAGCTCGTGCACGGCTCCGGCCCCGTACGAGTCGTCCCAGGACTGTACGCGCTGGAGGAATGCCACGGCCTGCGTCACCGTGACGATCTGGGCAAAATCGAAGGGATCGGCGCTGAAGGCCGCAAGCCACGCCGCGCCGGCCCAGTACAGGTAGTCGGCATCGGCTCGAGTGGCCAGGGGCA
>Ga0265322_10000479_pt1 | contig 15832 bp, 11 predicted proteins | sample 41222metaG_FD_193584 | JGI IMG/M metagenome (GOLD analysis project Ga0265322, IMG submission 193584) | Rhizosphere microbial communities from Carex aquatilis grown in University of Washington, Seatle, WA, United States - 4-12-22 metaG | ecosystem: Host-associated > Plants > Roots > Rhizosphere...
ACGATACCGAATCACCCATAGAAACAGTATCAGGCATGGCCACGCCGATTGCTGACGGATTCGATGGCGGGATGAGCGTATCGATATTGACACTATACGCAATGCTGTCAAAACATCCATTGGAATCAATCGCCCCGACTTTAAAATTTGCAACACCGACATTTAACGGTGTTCCAGAAAAAATCCCACCGGATGTCAGCGATAAACCATTCGGCAAAGTTCCGTTCAAAACGGAATACGTATACGGTGACTTCCCACCGCTTGCGGTAATGGTTTGCGTGTAAAAAGTTCCCGTGAATCCACCGGGCAACGTTGATGGTGCGAAGGTAATCGTCGGACAATTACTGGTAATTGTGAGAATGCCCGTTGAACTTGTTACCGATTGACTATCGGGATTAGTAACCGTTATAGTTCTTGTGCCTGCGGTTGCGTTGTTCGCAACCGAAAGGTTCAAAGTAACGTGTGTCGGATTTGTATAGGTTACAGAATTAACAATCACTCCACCACCGTTCACTGCGGCGGAAATATGATTCGGGAAACTCGCACCGGGATCAAAGAATCCGGATCCGCTAATTATTGTTCCTGTAATCGTGATATTGACGTTCGAAGTCCCGCCAACAAGAGAATTCGGTGAAGCGGAAGCCGGAGTCGCGGGTGGTGGCGCAAGCAATTTCGTTGCACGAACTCCGTAAGAATTTGTAGCATTGGTAAATTGCTGTATCGTCCACATCGTCATATCGTCATTCGGATCGACAGATGTGTACGAATAGTCTCCCCACCGTCTCGCACCCGAACTGCCCGGATCGCCCGGCGGATTATACGATGCATTACTGCTTGTTACAAAAACCGGAGAACCTTCCATCGTTCCGAGGGGATCGGTTGCAAGCCGACCAAGTGTTGCACCGTTGGCGTAAGCACTTGTTCCGGCAACTGCAAATCCCATCGCAGCATGTCCCTGTCCTGAAACCATGATGCTCGGGATCCAGTAATTCAATTGATTCGTATTGTTCGGTGTTGTCGGATCGTATACAGTTCCCGACTGAACAAGATTCGGTATTCCATTCAAATTGTTAATCTCGTACCACCGTGCGGCATCTCGAGTATCATTATTTAAATTATTGTAATCAATTGTTCCACTACTTGTGACATCGATAGAATGTGACGTCCACAAATTTCCATTCCGAATCACGGCACACATCAAGCGTTCATCAATACCGTCGAGCTTTCCATTGGTTCCGCCGGAATTTCCCTTATGATTTACTGAAGCAGGATCAAGTGTTGCAGGAACAGTGATTGAAATAGTTCCTGACATGGTCGGTGTCCCGCCCGGATTTGAAACTCTCCGAAGATCCAACATTCCGTAATAGTTAACGTCAACACCGATAAAATATCCTGTCGTAGCCGTCGTATCAAAATTATCGACACCTTGCGGAGTATAAGGGCCGTTAGTATAAAGAGTATCAACGGGCGGATCGGCAAATGTCGTCAAATCCCTAAAAGCTGAAACAACTATTGGTCCCGAACCGAGTATAGAACTTTTCCTGACAACGAAACCAGTTGTTCCTTGAAAAATTCCCGAAGAATTGAAAATATTCACGCCGATATACAACGCGTTGACGTCGATTCCTAACGTAGGATAATCGGCAAACTTTCCCGTGTCGCCGGGGGGAGAAACAAGATCATGCTCAAAGTAAAAAAAAGACCAAACGGTGCTTTGTGTGAGCGTAGAGGTATTGCTCATCGCGATCATGACGCGGTCAGGAATGGATCCCGTTCCGGCCGGAACATCGATCATGATGATAAACCACCTTCCCGTCACACGATCGTAACGGATACGCGGGTCGGTCGTAAATGTCCCGCTTTGAGGACTCATGACAAGTGCAAAGAATGTGTCGGTATCGATATCCAAAACGCCATCGGCTACACCGGTCGATTTGTTGAATGTGCGAATCCGACCGTTCACCGCAAGAACAAATTGCGTCGGACCAACCACTCCCATATCATCCGGCGGAAACGCGCGCGTATCGGACAGTGATGCAGTGGTAAAACTCAGTCCTAATGTTTGAGGACTCTGAACAGAAAAAGTATGATCCGGAGGCGTTGACGAAGAAGATTTCGGAGGCCATTGCGACACATTCGGGGAAAGTGGATTCGGGCGAACTCCTTCGCGGTTTGCGTCAAATTCAAGAGATGGCCGGACATAATCGGCAGATCGCGGAACGGCAGTCGCAACTTCTTGCTGCATAATTTGTGCCGTTGTCTTCGCGATACCTTTTTCACCTGTCCATGGAATACCGACAATTTCCTGACTGAAAAGAAATCCGGACATGCATGGCACACCCATCAGGGATCCTGCAAGCAATAACCGAAAGAACATTCGCGTTCGTGACATCTTAAAAAATAACGAAAACAAATACCGCAATCAAGTGGAATGTGTTTTGCAGAATTAATCGTTTTTAATAGAAACTCACTGATATTAGGAAGTTCGACCGAAACGGCGATCCAACTCGGAAAGGGATAATTTGATGATGACCGGTCTGCCATGCGGACAGGTAAACGGCACTTCCGTTTGAAATAATTGATCGAGCAATGCATGCATCTCGTCATCTTTCAACGGGTCGCCGGCCTTGATTGCCGCTTTGCATGAATACGATTTCGCCAGTCGTTCGCGCGGCTCAAGTTTCACGCTTTGTTCATCCTCTTTGTACAGATCGATTAGCTGTTGGAGAATAGTTCCTTCTTCACCCGGTTTGATATCGGTCGGGACGCCGTCGACAATGACTGTCGTTTTTCCGAAAATCTTCAGATTGAATCCGAGAGATTCAAGCATCGGCAGAAGTTGGGACACAAGTGAAACATCGCCGACACTTAATTCGACCGATCGGGGAAATAACAATTGTTGTGAAGGATGTTCGCCCCCGTTCATTCGCACAACCGCGCGCTCATACAACACCCGTTCGTGGGCGGCATGCTGGTCGACAAGCATGATTCCTTCGGCCGTCGAAACGATAATATATTTATTGTGTACTTGCCACAAAGACCGCTGTGCATCGGAATCATTTTTGTCGTCAGATTTTTTAGGGTCGTCCCGCTTGAATATTTCTCCCGCAGAAGGAGTTGTTGCCGGTTGTGGAAAAATATTTTTCGGAAACGATGATTCGGATTGGAATAATTCTTTCCATTGCGATGTTCGTTGGCCGGCACCGGACGGTTGTGTGGTCATCCGGAAATCGGAAAAATTACCGACCTGATGTTCTTCCCGTGAACCGGCGGCGGGAATCAAATCACTTGCCGAAAGCGCTTTGCGAACGGACGTTAAAACGAAGCGGTACATCGAGGATTCATCTTCGAATTTCACTTCCATTTTTGAAGGATGAACATTGACATCCACACGGTGAGGATCGATATTGATGAAGAGAATAAAAACCGGGAAGCTCCCTTTCTCTAGCATATTTTCGTAGCCCTGATACACGGCATGGTTAATGTTGCGGTTTGCGATCGAGCGGTTATTCAGATAGAGATATTGTTCGGTTCTGGTTTTGCGCGCAAAATCCGGTTTGCCGAGAAATCCTTGTATCCCGGCGAATTCCGTTTTTTCTTCAAAAGACAAAAGCGTCGATGAGAGTTGTTCCCCCAATAATTCTTTCACGCGTTCATGAAGCGTCGCCGAGGGAAGCGAAAAAATTGTTTCCTCGTTGCTGATCAATTTCATCGCTACGGAAGGATGAGCAAGCGCGGCACGCTGAAAGACATCGACGATATATTTATATTCCGTTTGCGGACTCTTGAGAAAATTCCTGCGCCCCGGCGTGTTGTAAAATAAATTCCGTACCGAAATGATCGTTCCCGGTGCAGTTGCTTCGGGAAGAACTTCAAGGTGTTCTCCCCCGTCAATTTTTACTTTAGTCCCGACATCAGATGATTGCAGGCGTGTCCGCAATTCAACATGTGAAACTGCCGCGATCGATGCCAGCGCTTCGCCGCGAAATCCGAGCGTCCGGATATTTTCCAGATCGTCATACGATGCAATTTTACTGGTAGCATGCCGCGCAAATGCAAGCCGCGCATCTTCGGCGCTCATGCCGGTCCCGTTATCGATCACCTGAATCAGCGACGTCCCGCCATCTTTAATCACGATGCTGATGGACGTTGCATTCGCATCGATTGAATTTTCGATTAATTCTTTTACTGCGGAAGCCGGCCTGCCGACAACTTCCCCGGCAGCGATCTTGTCGGCAAGCTGCTGCGGCAATATGTGAATTGTTTTTTCCATTATTTGGGAAATACTCCTAATCCCGGTCGATCATTCAATATCATCGACCCGCGGTTCATTTCCAAACCGCAGAACGGGTCATCAGTGATGAGCAGATTTCCGTCGAGATCGGCATAATCGACAAGCGGTGAAAGATGCATCGCCGCTGAAATTCCCACCGAACTTTCGATCATACATCCGATCATAATCGACATATCAAGTGCACGGGCGGTATGAATCATCCGGATAGCTTCCCGCGTTCCTTTGCACTTCATCAATTTAATATTAATGCCATCGAACATGTTTTTTAAAGAAAGAATATCGGCAGAGGTCTTCACGCTTTCATCGGCAATCAACGGCAACGAAACATTTTCATGCAGCCAGAAAAGATCATCTGCAGATTGATTTGCGGGCATCGGTTGCTCGACAAATTCCACATTCTGAGAAACAAGCCACTCGATTTTATCGCGAGCCAGTTCTTTCACCTTCCAGCCTTCATTTGCATCAACGCGGAGCGGTTTATCGGTCACCTTTCGAATTGTTCTGATGATTTCTTCATCATTCTGTCCGCCAAGTTTCACTTTCAAGATCGGATAATTTTCAGCTTCACGAATTTTTTGTTCGATAACCATCGGCGAATCGATGCCGATGGTAAACGATGTGACAGGTGTTTTTCGTTTATCGAGTCCCCACAACTTCCATAACGGCATGTTCAGCCGCTTTCCGATCCAATCGTGCAGAGCGATATCGATTGCAGCTTTTGCCGAATTATTATTTGGAGTGATAGAATCGACATACTGCAAAATCAATTCGAGAGAGAACGGATCGGCAAATTTTTTGTGATCGATTATTTCGAAAAAAGACGACACGGTTTTTATCGATTCATCATATCGCTGCAGCGGCGCCGCTTCCCCGAAACCGACGATGCCGTCATGTTCAAGTTCCAGAATAACCGTTTGTCGAACGGTGCTCGATCCGCGGGCAATCGTAAACGGATGTTTGAGATGAAGATCAACGATATGAAAGCGGATATTCAAGATACCTTCTCAAAAAGCGCATCGACAAATGCCTTACGGTCGAACGGCTGTAAATCATCGATCTGCTCACCGATGCCGATGAAGCGCACGGGAATTTTTAATTCGTTGCTGACGGCAAGCACGACACCGCCTTTTGCCGTTCCGTCGAGTTTCGTGAGAACTAGTCCGGTGATGCCGACCGCGGCAGTGAATTGCTTTGCCTGTTGAACTGCATTTTGTCCGGTCGATGCATCCAGGATCAGGAATATTTCGTGAGGTGCATCAGGTATAATTTTCTGAAGCACGCGTTTAATCTTTTTCAATTCCTCCATCAAATTTATTTTTGTATGAAGGCGACCGGCCGTGTCGATGATCATCAGGTCGGCTTGCCGGGCAAGTGCGGCATGCAAGGCATCAAAAGCCACAGATGCCGGATCGGCTCCGTGAGACTGCTGAATGATTTCCACACCGGCGCGCTGTGCCCAGATTTCCAATTGTTCATTTGCCGCAGCACGGAATGTATCCGCCGCAGCGATAATAACTTTTTTCCCCGCAGTCCGGTATTGATAGGCAAGCTTGCCGATGGTCGTCGTTTTACCGACGCCGTTCACGCCGACGATCATCAGCACGTGCGGCTGATGCGTTGACGGGATGTTAAACGGATTCTCGTCATAGGCACCGTTCACGCTTAATATTTGTTGTATTTCATCACGAAGCAATGAATCGAGAGCTTCGGGATTTTCATATCGTTCTTTTTTCACCCGCGCACGGATGTTATCGATGATCGTCGTCGTTGTGGCAACGCCGACATCACCGGCAATTAAGATTTCTTCCAGATTTTCGATCAACTCGTCGTCGATTTTTGTCTTACCGAGAAGGATTTTCCGAATCTTGCCGGAAAGATTCTCGCGGGTTTTGGAAAGTCCTTCCTTTAATTTGCTCAGTTTAAATTTATCGAAAAAGCCCATTTTCTATTTTCACAATTGGGTATGATTGACTTTGAAAAAGCGTTTGCCATACAACCAGAACGACACGAAGAGCATGAACGTTGAAACAATCATCAAGATTTCTTTTACAACAGACAACGATGGTTCATCGACGACGGAAATCAAAACAAAAAACGCGATCGATGTTACCGTCCACTTGCCGAACATATTCGATTGCAATGTAACACCGCGTTTGCGCCGGATGTATAAACCTCCCAAAAAAATCAATATGTCGCGAACAACGACAATAAAAAAATACCAAAGCGGGGCTTTTCCCTGAACCATCAGAATCAGACAAACGACACCAACGGCAATTTTATCGGCAAGAGGATCGATGATCTTGCCGAATTCGCTTACCTCATTCATGATCCTGGCAAGGTAACCGTCGAGCAGGTCGGTCAATGCCGCAAACACAAGGAGTCCGGCAACAAGCATCCGGTGTTCCGGTTGCAATAAAAGAACAGCAATAGGAATGACAAGCAGAATGCGGAGAAAACTCAGCCCGTTCGAGATTGTCCAGATGCGGTGAGCCATGAAGATTTAGACTTCGTGTTCTTCTTTCGATGAATTACCGTCGACGTCCGTCGGATACTTGCCGCTGAAACATGCCGTACAGTACGATTCCCCTTTTTCATGCGGAACCGATTGCAATAATTTCTCGAGCGAAAGATATCCGATACTATCGACACCTAATTCCCGACGAATCTTTTCAATATCTCCGTCGCACCAGTTGGCGATCAGTTCATTCGGGTCGGGAAAATCCATTCCGTAATGACAAGGATAACGAATCATCGGCGAGGTAATGCGGAAATGGATTTCCTTGGCGCCGGCTTCACGCACAAGATTCACGAGTTGCTTGGATGTCGTTCCGCGGACAATAGAATCATCAACGATAACTACTTTTTTCCCTTTGAGAACTGCTTTGACCGTATTGAATTTGGTCCGCACCTTAATTTCGCGTCTGCCTTGCTCCGGCTGAATAAACGTCCTGCCGACATAATGACTCCGGATCAAACCGATTTCGTATTTACTGTTATTTCCCAATTTGAGATTTTGGGAAACAAAACCGAGCGTTGCGGTATTGCTCGAATCCGGAACATTGATAACGACAACCGGTTCTCCGTCAGTCCGAACCTGTTGTTCCTCGGCAAGCGATTTGCCCAAATTTCTGCGGACACGATCGACGCTTTCACCGAAGATAAAACTGTCGGGACGTGAAAAATAAATATATTCAAAAATACAATAGTTCGGTTTCTCGGTTCGATTCTTCAGATGAAATGATTTTGTTTCGCCGGTTCGCATTGTTTCTGTATCGAAGACCAGAACTTCACCCGGTTCCACTTCGCCTAAATATTTGGCATCGATAATATCGAAAGCACATGTCTCGGAAGCGACAACAAATGCATCTCCCAATTTCCCGACCGCAAGAGGTCGCCAGCCGAACGGATCGCGCGCGGCAATCAATTTATCGTTCGTCAGAATAACGATGGAGAAAGCGCCTTCCACCAAATTGAGCGCTTCGATGATTTGTTTGACCTGATCGGTCTCCCGACTGCGGGCAATGAGATGAAGAATAATTTCCGTATCGGTTGTGGTTTGGAAAATTGTTCCTGCATCCTGCAATTGTTTCCGAAGCTGTTTGAAGTTGGTGAGATTGCCATTATGAGAAATGGCGATATTGCCGTCACGGTAATTGACCACCAACGGTTGGATATTTAATTTATTGTCGGCGGCCCCCGCCGTCGAATACCGGTTATGACCGATCGCGGAATCGCCTTTCAGTTTTTCGGTTAAAAGCACATCGTCACGAAAAACATCATTCACCAATCCGAAATCTTTATGAATCCGGAAATGGTGCTTATTGGTCTTCTCATCCAAGCAGGAAGTGATGATCCCGGAACCTTCCTGTCCGCGATGTTGAAGCGCCTGCAGACCGTAAAACGTCATCTGTGCAGCTTGCGGATGACCGAAAATACCGAAGATACCGCAATGATCGTGCGGTTTATCGCTTTGTACCGGAACCGGAGAATAAATTTCGAAAGGTTTCATACTGATAAAGTACAAAAAAAAACCGGAGAACTCAAGAATTCTTGAGAGAAATCAATGTGTCGTGAAGCCAATGCTCATCGTCGCGTTGCGGATAATCGGTCGTGAAATGCAGGCCGCGACTTTCATGACGCTGTTGTGCCGATCGTACGATCAGGTCGGCAACCGTTGCAAGATTGCGAAGTTCGATCAATCCTTCGACAACCTTCGTGCGTTTGTAAAAATTTTCTATTTCATCCAGGATAATATTTAAGCGGCGGGCAGCACGTTGCAGTCGATGATTCGATCGAACAATGCCGACATAATCCCACATGATTTGCTGAATTTCTTTTTTATCATGTTCAATCAACACCCATTCTTCCGCATCGAATGTACCGCTGTCGTCCCAGAGCGGAACAGACGGAATTTCCGAGTAATGTTGTTGAAACGATTGCCTGACATCTTCAAATGCCCGGTGTGAGAAAACGACCGCTTCAAGTAATGAATTACTTGCGAGCCGGTTCGCGCCATGAACACCGGTCATCGAAACTTCACCGCACGCGTATAAATTCTGAATGGATGTTCTGCCTTCGAGGTCCGTCACGACACCGCCGCATGAATAGTGAGCTGCCGGAACAACAGGAATCGGTTCGGCGGTAATATCAAGTTTATATTTCGTCAGGCATGTATCATAAATATGCGGAAAATGTTCTTTCACGCTCTGAGCGGGAAGATGACGAAGATCGAGGAGAACAAAATCGTCGCCGCTCCGTTTCAGTTCCGTATCGATCGCTCGGGCAACGATATCCCTCGGCGCCAACGATTCGCGCTGATCGTAGCGGCGCATAAATTCCACGCCCTGTTTGGTTTTTAAGATTCCGCCGAATCCGCGGACGGCTTCCGAAATAAGAAATGCCGGCGACCCGGAATCATATAACGTGGTGGGATGAAATTGAATAAATTCCATATTGCCAATGACAGCGCCGGCACGGTATGCCATCGCCACGCCGTCTCCGGTTGCAATCGAAGGATTCGTCGTGTGGCGATAGACCTGTCCTGTTCCGCCGGTACACAATACTGTCACCGGCGCCAGAAATGCATTCATAACATTATGATCGACATCAAGAGTGTATGCTCCCCAGCAATGGATGTTCGATTCTATGTTTGACGATTTCCGGACCTGATGTTCGGTAATCAAATCGATGGCGAGATGATTTTCATACACCGAAATATTGGGATGATGGGCGATGGCGAGCAGAAGAGCGCGTTCAATTTCCCATCCGCTGCGATCATGAGCATGAACGATGCGATTGCGGGTATGACCGCCTTCACGGCCCAGATCAAGCTTCCCTTCTTTTTTTGTAAATTCAACACCGAGCGAGATCAGATCCTGCAAACGAGACGGACCTTCCGTGACGAGTAATTCCACCGCATCACGGTGGCATAATCCGACCCCGGTGTTCAATGTATCCTGAATATGAAGGTCGTAACTATCGTCTTCATCGGCAACCGCGGCAATACCGCCTTGTGCATAGTTCGTATTCGACTCTGCGCGGGATTTCTTTGTGATAATCGCAACGGTACCGAGTTCGGCGGCATTCAGGGCGAAGGAAAGTCCGGCAATGCCACTCCCGATAATTAAGAAATCAGAGCGTTGTTCCATAAATCAGTTCGATATCGGTCCCCGGGCAATGTTCATCAGTAATCGAAAAAGAAATTGCGATTGCTCTTTCAACTGCAAATGATTTCCGTTATTGTGAATAATAAAATCGGCACGACGTCGTGATTCTTGAACAGGCATTTGCGACTTGATTCTTTCAATGACCGCCGGGCGGGTTATCTTGTCTCTTTTCATCACACGCTCAATTCGTTGTTCTTCATCGGCATCGATCAGAATCACATAGTCGAGCATCGCATCGGCGCCGGATTCAAACAGCAAAGCCGCTTCGATCATAATGATTGCCTCCGTACACTCACGTTTCGCCTGTTGCACGAGGTTGTCGATATGTTGTATAACAACCGGATGAACGATGGCGTTCATTTTCTGCTGCAAATGTTCATCGCCGAAAATTTTTCTGGCAACATATTTCCTGTCGAGATGACCGTCGATGTACACGTGTTCATCAAATAACTTCACAATTTTCTTTTTGATGTCGACATCGGAATCGATAACGTCACGTGCAATATGATCGGCAGAGAGAATTCGTATACCGAACGATTCAAATTCTTTACACGCTTCGGTTTTTCCGCTGCCGATTCCGCCGGCAACGCCGACGGCTAATGTCCGGGTATGGGGTAATGATTTCATAAAAAAAACACAAAGCCAGCATGGTTCTCAACGACATGCCGGCTTTGATTCTTGAAGATCATGATCAATTATTTTGCGTAAGCGACCGAGCGGGTTTCGCGGATGACCACAACTTTAATTTGCCCGGGGTATCCCATTTCCGATTGGATTTTTTTTGCAATATCGTGTGCAAGCTGGTCCGCCATCAGGTCGTCAATTTTATCATGTTCCACAATGACCCTGATTTCACGACCTGCCTGGATGGCGTACGTATTTGCGACACCGTCAAATGATTTTGCAAGCTCCTCAAGGCGTTCAAGTCGCTTGGCATATCCTTCGACCGATTCGCGACGGGCGCCCGGACGGGCGCCACTGATGGCATCCGCCGCCTGCACCAGTGCGGCAATGGGATGTTCCATCGGAATATCGTCATGATGCGAGCCGATGGCATTCACGACAATGGCATGCTCTCCAAGTTTCTTGGCGACATCCATGCCGATAAGCGCGTGAGGTCCTTCAACACTCCGGTCAACCGTCTTGCCGATGTCGTGCAAAAGACCTGCCCGTTTTGCCAGATTGGTATCAAAACCAAATTCCGACGCCATCAAACCTGTCAGGTACGCAACTTCCAAACTGTGAGATAGCAAATTTTGCCCGTAACTTGAACGATATTTCATCTTACCGATATGCTTCAGTAATTCCTGATGACCGCCATGCAATCCGGCTTCCAGAATAGTGTTTTCACCGGTATGAAGAAGTTCTTCGTCAAGTTCCTTACGAACTTTTTCAACAACTTCCTCGATGCGAGCGGGATGAATCCTGCCGTCGGTAATTAACCGCTCCAGAGAAATTCTTGCCACTTCGCGCCGGAGCGGATCGAAACCGGAAATGATCACGGCTTCCGGTGTGTCATCAACAATAACATCGACTCCGGTAGCGGCTTCAAATGCGCGGATATTGCGGCCCTCTTTTCCGATGATGCGTCCCTTCATTTCATCATTTTGAATTTGAAGAACGCTCACTGTTGTCTCGACACAATGGTCCGTTGCCGTCCGCTGGATTGCCTGAATGATTATTTTTTGCGCTTCTTTTTTTGCTTCGAGTTTGGCATTATCCCGAACGTCTTTCAGCGTTTGTGCGGCTTCGGTTTTTGCCTCGATAATCATATTTTCGATCAGCAATTTCTTTGCTTCTTCACGGGAAAGATTGGAAACACGCTCGAGTTTTTGATTTTCTTCCTGGATGAGTTTGCCGAGCTGCTGTTGTTTCTCTTCAATCTGCTTGCTATTCTCTTCGACAGAATGTTTCAAAGTATTCAGTTCGCGGTCTTTCTTATTCACCAATTCAACTTTGCGTTCAAGGTTATCTTCACGGCTCGCAAGTTGTTTTTCGAATGCGGAAAGTTTATTGCGTTTAGAATTTGCCTCCTGCTCGAATTCCTGTTTCTTTTTATGCCATTCGTCCTTTACTTCGATCAGTTTTTCTTTTTTAACATTCAGGGCATCTTTTTCGGCCTCACCGAGTATCTTTTTGGCGCGTTCCTCTGCGCTGTGGATTTTATTTTCCCCGCTCCGTTTATTGGCATACCAGCCGATAACTAACGATAATCCCGCCAGTACGACCACAATGGGTATTACGATATAAAGATCGAGTATCATAGTCTCTCCAAAAAAAAATTTCTCAAACGTAGCGACAACAATAAAAAAACCGCACGCGGTCTGTGAGTCAAAGGTGTATTGAAGAATCTCTTTCAAAACACAGTGGGTACTCCCCTGAGCATTTCTTACGTCCACTGCCTACCGGTAACAGAAATCCTGCGCCCTGATAGGTCCCGTTCGAACGGGATGAGGCCTGTAATACGATGCACATGAGTCGAGTTCCCTATTAAAGTTACTTGTCAGATTCTTTAATATGTTTGACTCAATTACCGGAGGGATATCATCCACTCCGATGAATGCAGACGGTGCGGTTGTTCAAAGCAGAATAACCACCTCACCACTATGGAAAAGAACAGAAAGAAATATATTACGCTTCAGAATTCAAATGTTGATCAAAATATTCGTTGATTTTTCCCACTTCCGTTTCCAAGAGCAGGGCAAGCGACCGATATTTCCCTCGCTCCTTGAATAATTCTTCCGTAATGTTGAGTGCCGAAAGAACGGCAACCGTCAATGGCGGCTGCTCCGGAATCTTCTCGTGGATCGTATTAATCATCTGATCCACGTAGCTGGCGACTTTCTTCGTCAGTTCTTCGCTTTCACCGCGAAGGGGATATTCCGAACCGAATATTTTTACTTTAATGCTCTTGCTCTCTGATGCCATAGGAGGTTTCCAGTTTCCTCTTCTGAAGGTTACATTTTATCTGCTCAATCAAACATACTAGTAAGTACAAAAATCGTTACAAATGCGAATTGATCTTCGCCAGCAAATCCCGTACACGGATCTTGAAATTTTCCCGCTCTTCTCCGGAAAAAAACTCACGACCGTTTGCATTCATGAATTGTGCCTGTTCGGCATGAAGCCGTTTGAGTTCCTCTTCCCGTTCAACCAGTGTCGAACGAACGGAACGAATTTCATGCTGAAGATCGTTGACGCGATTCAACAGCCCCTTTTTTTCTTCGCGCAACTGCCCGATGAGTTCTGTCGCCGCACGGGCTTTGTCCCAAAATGTTTTTACAATGGTTTCAACTGTTTCGACGTCTCGAGATACACTCACGTCGGTGTCAATCTGAGGCTGATTCATTGCAAAATTTTCCTATTTTCGAATTGAAGCATTGAATTTTTTTGCCAGACGATCAATAATGTTTTGCATGACATTATCAATTTCATCTTGCACCAGTGTATGATCTTCCGATAAAAAATGTAAAGCAAACGCGCAACTCTTTTTTCCTTCTCCGATCTGATCGCCGGCATATAAATCGAATAATCGCACCGACCGGAGCAACAATGAACCGGCATCATAAATTTCTTTTTCAATATCGCCGGTCGCTACCGATCGATCGACAATCAAAGCAATATCCCGGGCAACTGATGGATATTTCGGTAACTCTTTAAACTTTTTTACGACCGTTCCGATTTTTGCCAGAGAATCAATTTCCAGTTCTGCAAAATATACTTCTCTGTCAATTTCAAACTTTGCACTGAGATCGCTGCGAAGCAATCCAAGGGAACCGATACGTTCACCTTGTAATTCAACGTTTATACCGCTCTCAGTTAAAGCATTGGTAGTAGGATAAGGAATAAATTTAATTTTGTCAAGCGAAATCTTGTGAAGCAACGTCTCAACTTCACCTTTCATATCGAAAATGTCAACCTGGCGCGGTTTTTGATCCCAATTAAGAATGTTCGAATTCCCCGAAATGACCATTATTACGTGAGATTTTTCAATATATCTACCGTTCCGGAAGAAAAACACCTTCCCGATTTCGAACAACCGGAGGTCGGTCGATTGATGGAAAAAATTATTTCTCAAAATGCTCAATAACCCGGGTACCAGGCTCGTCCGCATCGCAGCCATATCGTTCGAAATGGGATTAATAATTTCAACGATATCACTTGAACCTAACATGGCAATATCTTTTTGCTGCATACTGTTGGCAACAATCTCATTCATTCCGCTTCCGATGAGCATGGAGCGTAGACGATCTTCCAATTCAATCGTCGGTGCCGATTCCGAAAAATGTATTGTGGCTTTATTCTGGGCGGGGATATTATCGTAACCATACATCCGCGTGACTTCCTCGATCAAATCAATTTCCCGTTCAATATCCGGACGAAACATGGGAACGGTAACGGTGAACGAAGCACTATTTTTTTTACTTGAAGCGGTTACCCTAAAACCAAGTCTTTCCAATAATAATGGTATTTCTTTGCTGTTGATATGTATTCCTAAGATATCACAAACCTTCTCATGACGAAGTGAAATATTTTTCTTTTTGAATTTTTTCGGATAGACATCGATGCATCCTTTCAAAATCTCTCCGCCGGCAATCTCCTGAATCATTGATGCAGCACGATTGACAGCCCAAACCGTAATTTCCGGGTCTGCTCCGCGCTCAAATCGTTGTGATGCTTCCGTGCTTAAACCAAATCGTTTCGATGCCCGGCGTATGCTTTGGGGCTTGAAATATGCACTCTCGATCAGAATGTTCCGCGTGTTTCCGGAAATTTCTGTTTCAGCACCACCCATTACTCCGGCAATCGCAACAGCGCGGTCCGCATCGCAAATCATCAACGTATCGTCACTCAATGTACGAACCTTATGGTCAAGAGTAGTGAACTGTTCTCCCGCTTTTGCATGTTTCACCACAATCGAATTTTCATTCAATGTATCATAATCAAATGCATGCAATGGATGGCCGCATTCCATTAAAACATAGTTAGTTACATCAACCACATTATTTACCGGACGAACACCGATCGCACTCAACCGTTCCTGTAACCATTGCGGTGATGGAGCGACCGTGATTCCTAAAATTACTTTAGCAGTATACCGGGGGCAATCATTTGAATCTTCAACCGTAATAGAAGCAAATTTGTTAATTCCTTTTTTTGATTCTTTCAGCTTGATGGAAGGCAATTTAAGCTTCTTCTTGAGAATTGCCCCCAGTTCGCGAGCTATGCCGATATGGCTCATTGCATCAGGCCGGTTAGGGGTAATCCCGATTTCTAAAACGGTATCGTTTAACCCTAAATACATTGCAAGAGAATCTCCCACCTTTGCTTTCGGATCAAGAACCATAATCCCGTCATGATCTTCACCAAGATCAAGTTCGTAGGATGAACAAATCATTCCATACGAATCTTCGCCCCGCAATTTCACATGCGTTAAGGTAAACGGTTTTCCATCCGGATCATGTTGATTCCGGGGAACATTTGCTCCGACAAGACCGACTGGCACTTTTTGTCCCGCAGAAACATTGGGAGCACCGCACACAATTTGAAGAACTTCCTTGCCGGTGTTTACTTTACAGACGGAAAGTTTATCGGCTTTCGGATGCTTCTGCACGTCGATGACTTCTCCAACGACAAAGCCGTCGTATTTAGATCCGAGCCGCTCGATGTTTTCCACTTCCAATCCGACCATCGTGAGCTTCTCACTGAGGTCCTCAACCGACAACCGGATATCGATATATTCTTTAAGCCAATTGAATGAAATCTTCATGCTGTAATACTTTATGCAAACTGTTTAAGGAAACGAAGATCATTATCGAAAAGAATTCTAATATCATCTATCCCATATCGAAGCATGGTAATCCGTTCGATT
>Ga0265322_10000480_pt1 | contig 15699 bp, 20 predicted proteins | sample 41222metaG_FD_193584 | JGI IMG/M metagenome (GOLD analysis project Ga0265322, IMG submission 193584) | Rhizosphere microbial communities from Carex aquatilis grown in University of Washington, Seatle, WA, United States - 4-12-22 metaG | ecosystem: Host-associated > Plants > Roots > Rhizosphere...
TTTAAAAGTAGTTTTTGTAGTAAAACAAGCTCATGCGAATTAAAAGATTCAGTATGAAAACTTATAGATTTAAAATTTTTCTTACCGTGCCGACTTAAAGCTATACTCCCATCATCTTGATACCAGAAGGCTAAAGCTGGCCAGTCTATCTTTTCTACCCATTCAGGGGTTAATCTCTTTTTATAGTTACTATCAAGACAAATTTTTGCTATTTTTTCTAAAGTAGGAGAATGACAATAACTAAATCCTACCATTAAGGACCCCATTCCACTCATTCTATAAGTTAGTTTATAAGGTTTTTTTGTTTTAGCACTAGATCCAATAATATCTCTTTTATGTAAAAGATATTCTTTAAATTTGTTAGAGTGATAAAAGGCTATTTTAAAGGACTCAAGCCTCTTACCTGTTTTATTTGAAATAAAAAATTCATGATTAAGGCACGCATCTCCTAATAAGCTACCATAAATTAACTGCTCTTGCATAAAAGACAGTTCTTTCCCTCTGTGAGAATTAATAGCAGTTTGGGATTCAGCGTTTGTTCTACTTTTCATTCCCTGTTCAGCATAAACATTTCTTACTGCCGTTGAACTTATCTTAAATATCTCTGCTATTTGCTCAAAAGAATACTTTTTGTTCCAATACAAATCAAACAACTCTGGGTTAGATAAATCTTTAAATTTTACTAAACCAGGAGTGTTTTTGTACTCCATGCAGGTTCTTTTTTTTATACCTCTTAATTTAAAGATACCCATTACTGTTCCAGGACTCACTCCAAACATACTTGAAATTTTCACAAAAGAATATTTTTTATTCCAATACAAATCATAAAACTCTTCTGTTGATAAATTCCTTAATTTAATCAATTCAGGACTATTTTTTGACATGGTGTTCTTCTTGTTGTTTTAGTGACCCCTTGAAATCACACTCAGGGCAAATATACGCTGGATCAATTACTTTAACAACAAAAGGAATAATATCTCCAGCTTTTACTACCATTATTAAATCACCAATGCCCACACCCAATTTTTTAATCTGGGCAATGTTGTGTAGTGTTGATTTTTTTACAATAGAACCTTCGATCTCAACAGGTTCGATCCACGCACGAGGGGTAATCACGCCTGTCCGGCCCACATCCCAGGTAACATTAAGCAAAGTAGAGACCGCTCCAGGAGGGTCGAATTTCCACGCTCTCTGCGTTTTAGGGCGGTTCCTGACAGCCCCCTCAGATTCTTGAATCTCATAAGAGCACACCTTCAAAACAACTCCGTCAATATCAAACGGGAGTGAGGACCTAACAGACTTAAATTTTTCGAAGGCTGAAACTACAGTATCCAAATCTCCAATCTTATGGGGAGTAGGAATAGGTAGCCCCAAAAATTCTAATATTTCTAACTTTTTATCCTCGTTTACAGCAGGTTCGTTAATGTCATAAAATATAAGCTGAACATAACGACAGTATTTTCCATCAAGGCGCCGGCATATTCCTGAAGCTGCGTTTCTTGGGTTAGAGTATTTATCTTTTTCAGGCAGGCTTAAATTGATCTGTTCAAAATCTTCTTTGCTCAACAACATCTCAGCACGAACAGACATCGAAGGACCGCTATCCTCAAGAGTATTTTTAAAATTCTTCATCAATCGTACATTGTCACTTATATCTTCTCCTTCAAACCCATCCCCCCGAACCAGAGCCCTTTTAAAAAGGCCATCCTCGTAATCCAGAGAAACACTGAGGCCGTCCAACTTGAGTTGCATAATAAATTTCTGGTCTTTGTATTTCTTTGCCCATTTCCGAACATCTTCTTCCGCGTGGCACTTCTCAAGACTTCCCATCGGTATGTTGTGCCGTCCTTTGACCCAGGACGAGGATGGGGTATGCCCAACTTTTTCTAGAATAGGATTTGAAGGATCGTGCTGAACAATAGTTGCTTCCAAGGCATCATACTCTTGGTCGGACATGACCGAGGTCCCAGTATTGTAATAAGCTTCCCGGGCCTTAACCATCTTCTCAACAATAGAATTTATTTCAGTTTTGTTCATCGGAAAAATCTTCTCCACCATCTTGAAAGATCAAATAATTGAACTGTTCAAATGATTCTTGGGCAGCTTTGGCGCATTTGTCGAGATTCTTTGCCAATTTATTTTTAAAAAGAGTGTTGTCTTTATCAGTACTGACGACTTCCATACTCGTTAATTTAACGTACCCTTCCAAGGTATCCGAATACATGGTCAGGATAGCTTTCATTTTTTCTTGTAGCACAACAAGAGGAAAAGAACACATGTGATGTTGCTGATGAGATTCTTCTCTCATGAATCTTTCAAAGTCTGCGTCTCCGGGTTCCTGGTTCTCTTTATCGTTCATGATCTTTCTCTTTCAGCTCAGGTTTCTTTCTTCTCTACTAATATTATACAGCAATCCAAGCTCCAGTTAAAGCTGTATTTTAAATATAGCCTTAAAAACAATTAGAAGATCATTGATTCCAGGAACATAGAAAATCACTTGTTTATAGCAATATCTACTACAGTATATATTTAATATGTGTATATATTTCTTTTCTTAATTAATAAAAAATAAAAAAGAAAAAACAAACCATAACACAGTAATAGAGGGAGGAGGAAACGATAAAAATAAAAATAATTCAAAAATATTGTTATATTTTAAATTTAGATCACTATTATTGTGTAGGAGCTACTTTATGAATTATGCCTTGGTCGGAAGTCCAGATAAGTTAATGTTGTCTTCTTTTATTCGATATTTTATTAAGACTCTTGATGGAGGGCACGTCTTTGGAGACCTTCACTATCTAATGTCGGAGGAGGCCAAAGAGTTATTTATCGAGGATTTCTGTAGTAAAAATCCAAAAGGTATCTTTTCATATTATATAAAAAAACCTGTTCAAGGCAATTTAGATCCTCTTGTTGTCCTTCCAAAGAAGGCCTCAAGCATATCTGAGGTAATTCTGTGGTTTGATCTATATGCTACTGAACCGATCCTTATAAAGGACTCTAAAGGCATTATGGCTCCTATTATAGAGCAGTGGAAGTTATACATTGCGAAACTTGGCGGTTAATTTTAATTTAGAAAGGAAACTTCCTATAACGGAGACAACACAGGGCACCTAGCAAGGATAAACGCCTTGCCAAACGAACGTTGGGACTGAAACCAGCAGATAGACCTGTCGTAAGGTCATCCGGAATATGTACTCCGGATCTGGGGCCTGATCCGACACCTTACTGTGAGCGACCGTTGTAGATTCAAGCCTCTTAGGAGAGGCCCCGAACCAGAGCAGGCAATAGCTGGAGGGCGAAGTGCACAGATCTTTTAAAGCGGGCAAGCGTCCCGCCGTTGGAAGCAAAAAAACCGATTATACATACTTTCATGGCCCATATTATCGAGGCTATGGTCGACACCAAATCGGATAACACTGATAATACTTTAATAAAAAATAAAAAAGAAAAAACAAACCATAACACAGTAATAGAAAAATCAAAGAGTTACAGACAATAGATCGGTCTCCAGATGTTCCCAACAGTGATAGGGCACGATGCCATTAAGAAAAAATTAGGCGCCCTCCTGGCCCGGGGCTCGGCTGGAACCTTTCTTTTCTACGGCCCTCCGTCTGTGGGAAAACGAACTACGGCATTCGAACTGGCAAAAGCCATTCTTTGCAATAACAGGCCTATGTTCGGAGATTGCTCGTGTAGATCTTGCTTGAAATTTTATTCTGGACATCCTGATTTCTTGTGTATTGGCCAGCACGAAAAAATCAAAGTTGAAGACGTCGACGCAATTCTAGATTTTACATCCCTGTCACCACTCCTCTCAAATGAGAAGGTGATCGTAATAGATAACGCCCAAGACATTACTTGGGAAGCAGCAAACAGACTTTTAAAGGTTCTTGAAGAGCCCCCTCCCAAGGTCTCATTCTTTTTAATTACCCGAGATATAAATGCTCTTATTCCAACAATACTCTCCAGATGCATTAAGTACGAATTTGGAGTCCTGTCCCGGGAGGACCTCACAAATATTATTTGGAAGAAACTTGGTTTCGACCTTCCCCAGGCCCAGGTCCTAGGCTGGCTTGCATCCGATTCTTCGTTCGACGTATTTGCCAAAGCCGGCCATTATCTGAAATACCGTAACCTGGCCTATGAGTTCCTTGCAGGAGTTAAGAACAAAGACCTTTCGGATTTGTTGGATTTCGTCGACAAAGTAGATCGTCAGGATTTGGGTATTTTCGCCGATATGCTCGTAATCGTGTTAACCGACCTACTTTTATTGTATAATAAAATAAAGGCCATTACCAATGTGGATCTTATTGAACCTTTGGAGAAGCTGGCGTTCACGTTCAAGGACCGGGCCCTAGTCGCGTGCGTGGCCACGTTCAGCCAGGCAAAAAAAGACGCCTATTTGAATGTGAATCTCAACATGGTTTTAAAAAACACAATTATAAAAACGCATCCATTGTTTATTAGCTGAAAGGAAGCTTATGGAAACAATTAGATGCCCTTTTTGTAATAAATTTCATTTACCTAATAAACCAAATTGTTTTGATCTTTCTGAAAAAGAGGTAGAGCCCGGCTTGTATAGAATAGAACACAATAGTGCGGATGTTCCAGAAAAATATTTAAAGAAAATAGAAAAGAGTTAAATATGAATTCATCTAATAAAAAATATAAACATAAAATAGCTCAAGAAGAATCCGCAACTAATAAACAAAGCACACCGTGTAAGCATGTCCTTACAGTTTATAATAATTCTGCCGTTTGTACAAAATGTTGTTCGGTTTTCGGAGTTATTAGTATAAAGGTACTCAGTTTTCTGGGCAAATAATTTCGGAAAGGGGATAAGGAGGAAGGACTCGATTCCTCCTACGGCTAAAGCCGTAGGTTTCCTCTCGTAATTTTCATGATATGTCCATATCTCACTGAGAACGAACAGTGCTCAATTTACGAAGACAGGTTCCAGTGTTGTAGAAATTTTCCAAACAAGACCAACCCAAAATGCCTTGATGCTTATAGGTGCGACCTCAATTGTAAAGAATGCAAAGATAAATGTTGCAAACATATTACCATAACCGAAAAAGGTGATATTTCATTCTCTTTAAATATCACATGTGAGCAATGTACACAAATTTGGACCGAATGAGGTAATTTCATGGACCGTTTTAAAATATTAACGCAAGAAGAGCATATGGTAAGATTCGAAGACAATAACCAAATCAAATACGGTCAAGATCATCAGTGGTGGCAGGGAATTCCAAGCGGAATAGATTTTAAAGTTGAAACACTTTCCAGCGGTAATTTTGTTTTGACTGCATATGGGTATGGACAACTTGAACCCCATGATGAGCACTCTTATGGAAATGGAAAGCTTTTTCCGTGTTGTCTGACAGAGGAACAAAAAGAATTTTTTAAAAAGCACAGTGTTTGTGATTTAAAAGGACCTTTTTAATGTGCAAATCAAAAGAAGTAGTGTGCTGTTATTGTCGAAAACCAGCGTCACAGGCTGAAATAGACTTTTTTAAAACCACAAAAAAAGAATACTGGACTTGTTCCGAGGAATGTGAAAAAATGAAAACCTTTTTTGATATTTTTTTAGATGCTATTGAAGAATTATACAAAGCCCAGAAACAGGCACTCACAGCCTCATTTAATAGTTATGCTATAGATCAAAAAATAGAAGAAATTAAACTAAGAAAATCGTTTAAAAACATCATATGAAATATCAAGAAGCTCTTGGCGCCCTCAAATACAAACGGGACACCAAATTCATTCTCACTGGCCCAGAGATGTATTTGAAGGAACAGTTCATCAACGAGGCCAAAAAACAATTCCCTGACCAAGAATTTACCACGTTCTTTCCCGAGGCCCAGGACCAGGCCTTAAGTCTTATTGGTTCCGAAAGTTTCTTTGATAAGCCTTTTATTATTTTAAAAAACTTTGATAAAATGAAAGTTCAACGGTTCGAAGAGACCCTCAAGAGTTTTGACGGAAACCTCATCCTAATTCTGACCGAGAAAGTCGACACGCAATCCCGGGCATTGACCAGCATTGCAAGCAGTATGACCGCGGTAGAGTGCAACAAGTTCAAAGAGTACGGCAATGACTACCCGTCCTGGATAAACACCCAAATATCTAATGCTGGCTACGTAGCAAACGAAGAGGTCGTTTACCTGATTTTTTCCAGAATAGGGCCTAACCTATTTACCATCGCCAAAGAGCTGGAAAAAATTTATATGGCCAAAACGGACCGCACACTCATTAAAGAGGATATCGAAAGATATACTTCAATAACATCCACAAGCACCTCTTTTGAAATATTCGAAAACCTATTAAAAAGAAACGTCGCCAATGCCTTGGTCTGTTTCGAATCCTATTCAAAACTTCAGGATAATTTCATTGAGATCGTAGGATTTTTGGGATCTTATTTAGAAAAAATGTATAGAATCCTCGTCTTAAGAGAGAAAAATCTCGATATCGACAACATCTCCGACCTCGTAGGAATTCCCCGTTTCATAGTAAAAACCAGATACCTGTCCAAGATCCAAGGCCTGGGCAAGGCTTTTATTGCTTCAAAGCTTGAGGCCCTCTGCCTAATTGATACCCAACTCCGCCTATTTAAAGGTGATAAACGAATTCTGCTCGAACGCTTCATTTTTTCTTTTAAATAACCCTCCTTTAGCACTATTATATAGAACAAGCCCTTTAAAAAGGATGTCTCTATAGTGTCTAAAATTGCAATTATTAACTGCCCAATAAGGTGCCCCGATTATCATGAAGGAACTTGTTTCAATCGTGATAAGCTGAACTTAAGCTCGAATCGATGGCCCCTTTGTATTTGGTACCAGGGAATGGGAAACACTTTCCCGGCCGATTGCCCTTTAAAAGATGCTCCAGAAGATGCCCCTAAACCGATCGAGGTCTCCTACGAACAAGCACATGAATAAAAGAAAGATCATCTACGAGAAGCCCGTAGACGTTAAAGATATCGAAGGCACCAGGCTCTCGGACACCTGGGGAGATCGCTTCGAAGGGTGGTATCTAATAAAGACCCATATAAAAGCCGAGAGCTATCCTTTAAACTACAAAGGCACGGACCTGACCTACAGGTTCAATGTTTGCAAATACTGTTATAGATTTATCATGCCCCCTAAAATAGAGTTCGTCGATGGGTTGATCACTTATACGAACGGAGAACGAGAGTTGGGAGTCTTCAGGTTTCCTCGGGATGAACAGGGTAACTTTACTGCCCCGCTAAAACCGGCCAAGATCCAGGAAGCCACTCAAGCTATGACTTTTTCGGATGAAGAAATCAAAAAACTTATGGCCAGAAAAAACCCTCTAACTTTTTTTGCGTACAAAATTCCGCAATATTTATTTGAGTACATTTACTTAACGGAATTAAATGTCCAAGAACTTGGAAATATTACAGATAAAGATTTTGCCTTGAAAATTAGAGCAGAATACGACAGGTATATCACTGATAAAAATGAAGAAATCAAGACAAAAATTTCTTCCTCACCTAATTATCTTCTAATTTTGAGAAATAGCCTGAATCGTTTATGGGGCCTAAATGAGGTTTCCGTAGCGACAAATGGAATAATAACAGTAGAATAGGAATGAAATAAAATGTCAGATTTTCAGCTAACTGCTTTAGGACAAATCGTTTGGGAAGACCGTTACGGATTAAAAGACGAAAACGGCAACCTCATTGAAAAAAACATTCTGGAAACATTTCGAAGAGTCGCCAAGGCCATGGCCTCGAAAGAAAAAGATTCAGCCCTATGGGAAGAACGCTTTTATGATATTATGGCCAACAAGTATTTCTGTCCGGCCGGCAGGATCCTCGCCCATGCAGGCACCCCACATTCCCAATTATTGAATTGTTTTGTCTTGCCTTTTGAAGACGACAGCCTCGAAGCCATTATGGAAACAGCCAAAAACATGGCTATAACTCAAAAATTTTCTGGGGGAACTGGATTTAATTACAGCAATCTACGTCCTTCTGGGGCTCATATAAAAGGTGTTAATGGTAGAAGCTGTGGAGTCCTTGGGTTTATGAATATGATGTCGACTGTATCAGAGGTAATCGAGCAGGGGGGTTGTTTTGTCTCCGACACGTATATTGCTACCCCATTAGGAGCAAAGAAAATAACAGACCTAAAAGAAAATGAGCTTGTTTACACCCTTTCTGAAAATGGGTTTATCCTTCAAACCTGTAGTAAGGCATGGAAGACATATCAGGATGCTTCAGTATGGAAAGTTATAACAAACAAAGGGTTAGAACTCTTTGTTACAGAGAATCACCCGTTTATGCCAAAAAATTTTGATTTTTCTAATAAAAATTACATACAGGTAAAAGATTTAGCAGTTGACCAAAATTTAAAATCTTTCATCCAAGATGAAACCAAGGTCGCATCAATTGAGTTTTCCCATCGTGCTCCTGTCTATAATATAGAGGTAAAGGAAACCCACAATTTTATAGTTTGTAATAGTTTGATGACTATGGGAGTTGTGGTATCAAACTCAAGACGTGGAGCAAATTTAGGTCTTCTTGAAGTGTCTCATCCAGATATATGGGAGTATATTAGCTATAAAACCGAACATAATTGGGACCATCTTCGAGAATTTGTAGATATTAAAGACGAGGAAAAATGGACCGCTTTCAAATTTGAAAATTTATATAAACTTCAAATGTATAACATAAGCGTAGGAATTACGGATGAGTTCCTTGATGCTGTGAAAAAAGATACTTATTGGCCTCTTTTGTGGAAAGACAAAGAGTGGGAATTGTACACTGTTAGATTTAAAAAGAGTATAGGCAACGAACTCTTTAAGACCTCTGACCTTGAAGTTGTCGCGGATTGTGAAAAAACAGCTTTCTGGAAAGTAAAAAAGAAAATACCCTATCCTGGAGCTAAAGATATCTTTGAAGTTGTATCTAAACGAAAAATCAAGGCCTCGGAAATCTGGAATAAGATATGTTACAATGCTTGGGCGGATGGGTGTCCTGGCCTCATTAATTTATCAACAGCTCGTAAATACCATAATCTTGAATATGTACACCCTGTTTTAAGCACCAACCCCTGTATGACGGGGGAAACAATGGTTGCTGTTGCTGATGGTAGGGTAGCAGTTTCAATTAAACAGCTTGCTGAAGAAGATAAAGATATACCAGTATATTGTCGAAATGATAAAGGAAGAGCTACTATAAGAATGATGAGGCATCCCAGAATCACAGGATATAATCAAAAAATTTTAAAAGTAACTATAGAGGGGGGACATGTTTTACGTGTTAATGAGACACATAAATTTACTTCCTCTGAGGGCTCTACAATTGTAGCAAAAAACCTGAAAGCAGGAGACAGTCTCTCTATTATGTCCAGGCTACAAGCTCCTTTTGATTATATAGTAAAAAACAGTAATAGTAAATCTCAAGACTATTACTGGATAAATTCAACTGAAAAAAAATCTTGGGTACCAGAGCACAGATTGATTTATAATTTTAATCATCGAGAAGGGCTGTTTTTTAAAGAAGTCATACATCATCGAGATTTTAACGGTTTAAATAATGCTATAGGGAACTTACAGCTTTGTTCAAAAAAAGAACATGATACACTACATAGTATTAACATGTTTGGGAATAAAAATCCTATGCGACGGGCCCAAACTGAATGGTCGGAAGAAAAATGGCAACAATATCGAGATAATATGAGCGCTTCAGTCGCAGGAGAATTAAACGGTCGATTTTCTGGAATTTCTAATGAAAAACTTTTTGAAAAAGCTATAGAAATATCCAAAAAATATGGTAAAAAACTTACCACAGATGAATGGGAAGAATATGCTAAAAAAGAAGGGTACCCATCACAATTCTCTCAGTACAGAACTGACACTTTTGGAACAGTTTGCGAATTTCTCGATAAAGCCGCAACAACGGCGCAAGTACCTGGAGCAGGTTTAATGAACTCCGTACTCTCTGCTTTTAATGACTATTTAAAAATTAAAGACAATACTGATTTAAATATATTTTTTGATGAGAAAGCTGAAATAGATTTTGTTAAGGTTCGAAAAATATGTGAGGGATGTAAAAAAGAATTTATCATACCCTATTATAGGCGAGAACAGGGATTTTGTTCTAAAACATGTGCAGGGAAAAATTATGTGCTATCTCCAGATGGTAAAACAAAACTACTACAAGCTAAAGAAGAGTTAAGAGATAAAAAAAGATTACAGCAAATAAATGCTTTCAATGATTTAAAATTTAAACTTGGGTACTTACCCATGAAAAAAGAATATACTGTATACTGTAAAGAAAATAAAATACCGTTCAGACTCCCTGTAAAACGAGAAGTTGCAAAAGGAATCCTCATAGGTACTTTTCATAGTTGGAAAGAATTGACGGAAGAAGCTTTAACACATAATCATAGAGTCCTATCGATAGAAGAAGATGGATTTGAAAACGTCTATAATGGAACCGTGGATGAATACCATAACTTTTATATAGGGCATTTTAAAGAGAATATTGATGGGCATTGTAAGTTTATTTATGTCAACAACTTGCAGTGCGGCGAGCAACCGATAGCCAAAAATTCGAGTTGCAATTTGTCAAGCATAGTACTTCCTTCTCTTTACAATAAAGATACAAACTCAATAGACTACCCCAAATTAAAAGAAATTGTACACACAGCCATCCGATTCTCAGACAATGTTATCGATAACTGCATATTCCCAATACCGGAAATAAAAAAGGTTGCTTTGGAAGAAAGAAGAATTGGGCTTGGAACCATGGGAGTTCACGATCTTTTAATTAAAATGAAACTTGGATATGATTCTCCAGAAGGAAGAGATGTCATAAATGAACTCTTAAGAACCATACGGGATGAAGCATACAAAGCTTCTATTGAAATAGCTGAAGAAAAAGGAGCCTTTCCTCTTTTCAATAAAGAGAAATTCACTGAGGGAGCTTTTATAAAAACACTCTCTCCTACTATTCGAAAAAGTATCTTTACAAACGGCATTAGAAACGGGGCACTCACAAGTCAGGCCCCTACCGGCTCGACAGGGACGATGTATAATTGTTCAACCGGATGCGAGCCCTGGTTCGCCCTCTCCTTCCAACGTAATACACGTCTTGGTTCTTATGAGGACGGATGTCCAGATTACATTAAATGGAAAAATGAAAATCCTGATAAACCTAAACCCTCCTATTTCAAGACCTCTCAGGAAATATCCTCTGAGGATCACATTAAGATGATGGCTTTATTCAGCAAGTACATTTGCAGTGCCGTATCGAAGACCGTAAATTTGCCAAACTCGGCCTCGGTCGAGGACGTGAAAAAGGCTTTTGAGTTTGCCATGGAGCAGGGTGCCAAAGGAATTACGATTTTCCGGGACGGGTCCAAGGAAGGGGTCCTGGTTAATAAGGACAAAGAAAAAGTAATTGAAGATGCGAAAGAAAGTGTTCGTGAGTTACAAAGCCTTGAAAAAGCAACAACTGAAGATTCTCGAGCCTTCCCCATACAACGTGGGAACATAGCAGACGGCTCCACATATAGGATTCCATTACAACATCACAACCTATACGTCACCGTAAATAAAAACGACGATGGAAAACTTGTTGAGGTCTTTGCGGTCGCTGGAAAAAGCAAACGGGCCAAAGATGTAAAATATAACGGGGTTGAAAATTCATGGGCCGAGGCACTTGGGCGCCTTGCAAGTCTATGCCTGCGTGCCGGCGTAGATCCTTGTTCCATAATCAGCAATCTAAAAAACATTACTTCTGATAAGCCTGTGTTTGGAACGATAGGAAGAAACGAAAATTCTGAGTTAATACCTTCCCCTCCCCATGCCATTGCCCGGGTCATGGAGGAGGCCTTAAATCGCGATAAGCCCAAAAAAGTTACCTGTAACCAAGAACCCGAAAAGATCGAGACCAAGAACAAGTTCTGTACTGAATGTGGGTCTTCAGAAATAACGATGAAGGGCCCGAACTGCTACGAGTGCCACTCTTGTGGCTACAGCGGATGTGGTGGTTAAGAGTGCAAAAAAGAGGAGCATTAGCAATTCAATAATCCTAATAATTCGTCTTTCTTTTTAAACCTAAACATATAAGGAGATTTTATGATCGCGGAAATAACTGACGTTAACCACATTCGAACAGGAAACGTTCTAGTAGACTTTTACACTCCCTCTTGCGGGCCCTGCCGGGCCATGAATCCTATTCTTGAAGAGATCTCAAAAGAATTCTCCGAACTTAAAATTGCAAAAATTGATGTTGCCCAAAATCCTGACATGTCCCAGATGTTCGGGGTCATGAGCGTACCGACAATTATTTTTATGAAAAATAATAAAGTTCAGCACACAGCCCGCGGACTTCAAAATAAAGCCACTTTAAAATCGATGGTCTTACAATACGCAAATGATTAAACCAGAGAAATACGAGATAGCCATTGATTTAGATCGAGATAGAATAAAATCCATATTATTCGAAGCATATAAAATTTGTGGGGAAACATTAGATACAGTTTTTACCATCAGTGCCGAGGAGTTTGTTTCAAAAATTAATCCTTTTCTGGATAGTAACAGAGTAAGCACCGTGGTTCCAGTATCTCTACCGTCAATAAATTATCCGGAACTCCGAATCGATGTGAATTTAAAAAAGAAAAAAATTATAGCCCGATTAGGCAACAGAAAGAAACAAGCGCTACTCAACCATTATCTGACAATATTATAGGAGAAGAGTATGAGCGAACCTTGGATTTGTCCGCGTTGTGGTAAGGTTAATGCACCCTGGATGTGTCAATGCACCTGTGAAGCAGTTAAGCTAGACATCCCTAAATCACCAGTAACCACCACTCCATATCCTCCTAATATTTGTGGCGATAGAAAAGAATTCACAAATGCGTAAATTAATAACTGTAAATGATTGTGAAAATTGTCCTTTCGTTTGGTACTATTTAGGTTTGGATGGTAAATGCTCTCTTGAAAATAAAAAGGATATCCCAACAGATATTGATAGTGTGCCTGAATGGTGTCCTCTGCCTGCAGCCTCAAAAGAGATAATCGAAGCCGAGAAGATTTTAACTCTATCAAGAGGGTTAGATTATGATTATGAAGAAACAGGTATTTAAAATTGGACTCAAAAATTATGAAAACACCACTCTTTATCAGATTTCTTAATAATGAGCTCTCCTCTGGAGACCTGCTCGCCATCTTTGCCAGATCCACAGATTCACATACTGCCCAAATTGCAACGAAGGCCCAAGAAAACCCCCCCAATCTCGAAACGTTTAAAAAAGAACTCAAAGAAGCCGTCTCAGATATAATAACAGAAGGCCTCGCTGAAGAATTTGCTGCCTTCGTCAATAATTATATGGAAACTTCTCTAGTCGAAGACGTAGAATCTATGGGCAGTGCTTTGGGAGAGAATATTTCCCGCGAAGCTCGGATCCAGGACGAGGATAGCCCTTGGGTCGAAGGGCTAATCTGTTACAATCTGTGCTTGTACATTAAGGGCTTCGGTCTTGAGAGCCTGAAAAAGTGTAAAGTCTGTTCAAAGTTTTTTAATCATAAGGGTAAGTATGCAGTATACTGTAGTGATGGTTGTAAAGCATCTTCAAAAAAAATTAAACCTCCTCAGGATAAGGAGACGCCATGAATAGTAAAGAAAAAGACGTATTTACAAAGTCCTTGGCAAAAATGGATAAACTCCATGTTGAATACATAGACAAAGCTAATGAAGCGTATCTTAAGGAAGAAAAAGAAGAATTTTCGAAATACCAGCTGGCCTATCAAATGGTAAAAAAATGCATCGATATCGTGACGGTTGAAGCTCGATTACACGGATTTCCCCAGGAAGATGATTACAAATTCAACCTTTCTGCAAAAAATCAGCCTCATCCAGGTAAGCGGTAGCTATGGATGTATTACTGGTAATGAATCCCCAAAACAGTTTTCTAGATAAAACCGGTTCGGTCTATATGGGGGAGAAAGCCGAGATTCTTAAAATACGCCTCGCGGACTATTTAAAAGGTTTTCCCCGGCCTAAAATCTTCTTCCGTGAATTACATCGAACGGAAGATTCTTTTTTCTCCGCGGATAAGACACACTCTATCTCGACGACTAATGATTCTTTAGTTGAAGAGTCGTTAAAAAAATACGCCAATGTTTTTATGGATAAGACCAGATACAGTGCTGTGTACGAAACCCAGCTCGATAACCAATTGAAACAATACGGGGCCAAAAAAATAGGGATAGTCGGCGTTGAAACACATACCTCAGTCCTTTTTACGGCCGAAAAACTTAGGAATATGAACTACGATGTGACCGTTATAGAGCCTTGTACGATGTCCCGGGATGACTACTTACACGGGTACGCTATAACCCTTTTAGAGCATTATCTAGGAGTTAAAATTTCAAATGAATAGCATAAATGTTGATTATCGATGTCCAAGATGCGGGTTTGTTGCTAAAGCCGAAACAGACAGAAAATATAAAATAGTTCTGTACGTATGCCCTCAATGTAACAGCAACGTCGCTCATTACGAAAATAAATCCAGTATTATTTCAGATCGGGTAGTTAAGGCTGTGGTTGGACATAAAAAGTTCAAACGTTGCGGGGAACTCTCTTATAAGAAAAAAGAAAAGGTGCAAAAACCAAGAGGGCTGACTAAAGACGCCTTGTTAGACTTGAAAATTCTCCTTGAAACCTCTAATGACGTGAATTCTTTTATCAAGAACATATAATCTTCGTCGTCCGATAATTTTCTATTAATAACGGACTGTTTATCTATTCCTTCTAACAAAGGTAGTTTTATGTCATTTAATGTTGTAGGTGATGTTAATTTTACCAACCCTGCACAACCTGCCCAGACGACTACAAAGCCTATGAATCCTCTTCAGAGGATGAAGAAGAAAAAAGAACTCACAGAGCAACAAAAAAATATTAGGGAAGAACTAAAAAATTTAAATAAACCACAGCTCCCCTCTCAACCTGCTTCCGTTTATGCTCGTCGACTGGCCAAATCCGTTGTTAGACGTAGCATTAAAGCACAAGATGCCGATGAAATTCTCGAACAAATCCAAGGCCTATTAGAAAACACACTACGTATTCCTATCGATAAAGTCGATCCGGCTGACGTGAAAATTGTGCAAATAAAAGAGCCCCCACTACTGAGCCTTTATTATGTTCCGTTAAGACGAAATACGATAATCCAGAAAGATATCATTCAGCACCTATATACCCACAAAAACAATTTTGATAGTTTAACCTGGGCCGTAGATGGCCCCAAATTATGGATAAAGGCCCTTTACAAGGCTCCTACTAAAGGGGAACCCGAACCAGGTCCTGCGCCATTACCTAAGCTCCCTTCAGGAGTCGGTCACTAAGAAAGGTCTAAAAAATGCCTAATTTCGCAGAATTTACCGGGCACAATTTTGATAAGCCCCTTGAAAAAGATGAGCTCATTCGGGCCATTAGATTCCTGGCCTCGGCCGAGGTCGAGGCCGTAGAACTTTATTCGAAAATCTCCCAGGCCACTACTGACGAGAAAGTCAAAAAGGTCATCGACGACATTGTGAAAGAAGAGCAAGTCCACGTCGGCGAGTTCATTAAAGCCCTTTTTTATTTAAATCCAGAAGAGAAAGAACTTTATTCAAAGGGTATGGAAGAGGCCGAAGAGACCATGGGTGGAAAAAAAG
>Ga0265322_10000481_pt1 | contig 15692 bp, 5 predicted proteins | sample 41222metaG_FD_193584 | JGI IMG/M metagenome (GOLD analysis project Ga0265322, IMG submission 193584) | Rhizosphere microbial communities from Carex aquatilis grown in University of Washington, Seatle, WA, United States - 4-12-22 metaG | ecosystem: Host-associated > Plants > Roots > Rhizosphere >...
CACAAGTCTGGTCGCAATCGTTCGAGGGGACACTATCGAGTATCTTTGAGATTCAATCCGACATCGCCCAGAAAGTTGCACAGGCGCTCGAGGTAGTTCTGAACCCCGCCGAACGGAAAACGATTGAATCCAAACCCACGGACAACGCGGAAGCATACGATTACTTCATCAGGGGACAGCAATACTTCGAAATCCCGACGGTAATAAACCTGAAACAGGCAATTGCGATGTTCAAAAAAGCTATTGAACTTGATCCCCGCTTTACGGACGCCGATGTAGCAATGGTCCGCGCGTTTACATTTTGGAATTTTAACTGGCAAAGTTCCGACAGCATCGTTGGTTTGGCAAAAGCGTCGCTCGATAAGGTCCTGGAACTGGCACCGAATTCTTTTCAGGCGTATTGGGCTCAAGGTTACTATTATTATTACGGCTTCAGGGATTATGATCAGGCGATAAAATACTTTACACTCGCACTCCAGATACAGCCCAACAATGCCGACATCATTTCATCCATTGGTTACGTGAAGCGACGACAGGGAAAATTCCAGGAAAGTCTCGATCTTCTTACCAGAGCATGTGAGCTTGATCCAAAATCATCGGATAATTGGATGGAGCTCGGATTTTTGGAGACGGCCATGCGACACTACACTTCTGCCGATGAACATTTCAAACGTGCACTCTTGGTTTTAGGTAAAGGTTCCACGTTCGTAGCGGACATGCATAGTCTTGTCATCGGTTTGTGGAAAGGAGATGTCAAAGCGGCGCATCAAATTTTTGAGGATGAAAGCGATGAAAAAAAATCCTGGTTATATAAACATAGAAGCTTTCAATTTCACATCGCCGAAGGTAATATAGAAGATGCAAAAAATGACATTTCCCGCTCGGTTCTTTCGGAGCAGGATATCGATTCTGTGAGTTATTATTCTGACTTGGGATACCTCTTTGAAAAATTATCTCAACACGACGCCTCTCGCTCATGCTATGACTCCGCAAAATTTTTGGCCGAAGCGGATGTACGGAAGCGTCCTAACGATTGGAATGCTCACACAGCTTTGGGTAATATCCTGGCCCATCTTGGCCAAAAGCCAAGGGCAATTGAAGAAGGAAAAAAAGCGATGGAGCTCATGCCGATGGAACGAGATGCAATTGAAGGCGGTCCGGATGCGATTTATAGTTTAGCGCAGATTTATGCTCTCGTGGGTGAATACGATGCTGCCTTTGATAAATTGGATCAGGTCTTGAGTATTCCGAGTACGTACTCGGTTAACATTATCCGGTTTGACACTGATCTTGCATCCCTCAGAACATTGCCGCGGTATCAGGAATTATTGGAGAAGTTTAAAGTTCAATGACCAATGACAAATGCGAAGGGATAACTGATATACAATGATTGGACAGACAATCTCACATTATAGAATACTGGAAAAATTGGGTGAAGGCGGGATGGGTGTTGTCTACAAAGCTGAAGACACCAAACTCGACCGCATCGTTGCACTCAAATTTCTTTCAGCCCAACTTGCCGCTTCGGTGCAGGACAAAGCCCGTTTCATTCAGGAGGCGAAAGCGGCTGCCGCATTGAATCATCCAAACGTCTGTTCCATCATCGATATTCAGGAACATGACGGTCAGATATTTATGGTCATGGAGTTTGTAGATGGACAAACTCTCCGGGCGAAGATAGGAACTCTTTCCCAGAAACAGGCAATCGATATCGGTATTCAAATTGCGGATGGGCTTGCCGCCGCACACGAAAAGGGAATTGTGCATCGCGATATCAAACCGGAAAATATCATGGTGCGGAAAGACGGCATTTGCCAGATTATGGATTTCGGTCTGGCAAAACTCCGCAGCGCTTCCAGTCAGATCAACCGTTTGACAAAGGAAGGCAGTACGGTTGGAACTGCCGGCTACATGTCGCCCGAACAGATACAGGGACAGGATGTCGATCATCGCAGTGATATTTTCTCGTACGGTGTCGTGTTGTATGAACTGTTTACCGGACAGCTTCCGTTTAAAGGTGTTCATGAAACTGCCCTTGCGTATGAAATTGTGAACGTCGATGCTGCACCGATGACATCAGTGAAACCTGATCTCGATCCGAATCTTGACGCGATCGTTCTCGACTGTTTGGAAAAAGATGTCAAAGAGCGTTGTCAGTCTGTTGCTGAGGTTGCGCGTGATTTGCGCCGGGTGAAGCGGGAATCAACCCGCCAGCGTGCCAGCAGGGTTACCGCGTCACGACCGGCATTTGTTCAGTCGGCAACTATGCCTGCGATGGCGCAACCTTCCGAAGGTTCCGGACCTTCGGAAGGTTCATCAAGATTGCCGTGGATCATGAGCGGAGTTTTTTTTCTGATTGCCGCCGGAGCAATTGCATTTCATTTTCTCACGCTTCCGGCACATGAAGGAAACAAAGTGATGCGGTCGTTGATCCTTCCACCGATGAAAACAAATTTCAACATGCAGGTCGGCGGACATCTTGCCATTTCTCCCGATGGAAATAACATTGCCTTCGTTGCTACCGACTCCAGCGGTGTTGACCACGTATGGGTCCGCCCAATTAATTCGTTGACCGCGATCTCGCTATCCGGAACGGATGGCGCAATATATCCATTTTGGTCGTACGATAGTCGGTCGATAGGATTTTTCGCGGGCGGCAAGCTCAAAAAAATCGAAGCAACCGGCGGACCGGTTCTTACGGTCTGCGATGCACCCGATGGCCGCGGTGGGGCCTGGAATCAGAACGGGGTTATTATTTTTTCAGCGGGGGCGAGTGATCCACTTTCCAGGGTATCTTCAGCCGGGGGCGTTTCGACGAGGATAACTATGTTAGATACTACCCACCACGAAAACAGTCACCGGTGGCCATGGTTTTTACCGGATGGAAATCATTTTCTTTATACGACTCAATCTCAATCCGGAAGTGCCAACGATAATGATGCCATCAGAATTTCGTCGCTCGATTCTTCCACAAACAAAACGTTGATGCTCGGCAATTCGAATACATGTTATGTAAATGGACATATTGTATTTATTCGTCAGGGGACATTGATGGCTCAGCCGTTCGATCCCGGAAAACTTGAAATGACCGGTGATGCAGTTCCAATAGCGGAGCAAATACAGTACGGCGCAGCGCGCAGCAAAGGAATGTTTTCAGCATCGCTGAACGGCGTACTTATTTTCCAGAGCGGCGAGAATCAGACACAACGGGTTGCAATATTCGACCGTGCCGGTAACCGGACACATCTCGTTACCGATATCAATGCTATCAATCCGAGGTTTTCACCAGATGGAAGCCATATTGCTTATCATATCATTGATCCCCAGTCACGCAATGCCGATATATGGGTCAATGAACTTTCGAGAGGATTGAGCTCACGGCTGACATTTAACCCTGCATTCGATGGTACACCAATGTGGTCTCCGCATGGCGACACCATTGTTTTCGGCTCAAACCGCAATGGCGTGTACAATCTCTATATGAAAAGTGCAAATGGGTCCGGTGATGAACAATTATTTTTCGAATCAAACCGCGACAAATACGTGAGCGATTGGTCACGTGATGGACGGTATTTGACATTCACCTCTACCGGAGATCCAAAAACGAAAGCTGATCTCTGGGTGCTTCCGTTATTCGGCGACCGGAAGGCGATACCACTTGTCCAGACTGAGTTCAATGAAGGGCAGGCAAGTTTTTCTCCCGACACACGCTGGATTGCCTATGGCTCCGATGAAAGTGGTAGATCCGAAATCTATGCCCGTTTGCTCGATGGTTCCGGTGGAAAATTTCAGATATCGACAAACGGCGGAAGAAGAGCATTTTGGAGAGCTGACGGCAGGCAAATTTTCTTCTCTTCAATCGACAGGAAATTGCAAGTAGCATATGTTACAATGAATGCTACTTCTCTTTCAGTCGACAGCGTAGCGACATTGTTTGATTTTGAATCACGAAGTATTCCGACAAACGCTATTGATGATGTTGGCGCTGATGGCAAACAATTTCTTGCCGTCGTAACGGACTCGAAGCAAACGTCAACACCAATCACGCTTGTCGTCAATTGGGATGAAGAATTGAAGAAGAAATAAACAGCTCATGAAAGGATTAAAGAATAGGAACGTATGATCGGACAGACAATTTCACATTACAAGATTTTAGAGAAGCTTGGTGAGGGCGGCATGGGCGTTGTCTACAAAGCCGAAGACACAAAACTCGACCGCATCGTAGCAATCAAGTTTCTTTCGCATCATCTTTCGGCTTCACAAGAGAACAAAGCGCGGTTCATGCAGGAAGCAAAAGCAACAGCTGCGCTGAATCATCCTAATATCCTTGGAGTCTTCGAAATTGATGAGATTGATGGCAAACTTTTTTTCGCCATGGAGTTTGTCGAAGGGAAAACATTGAAGTCTCACATCGCAAGTTTGAAGTCGGCTACAGGTATTCCTCTCGACCAGGCGATCGTTTGGACGAAGGAAATTGCTTCCGGTCTTAAAGCAGCCCATGAAAAAAACATCATTCATCGTGACATCAAACCGGAAAACGTTATGCTCACGAAAGATGGTCATTTGAAGATTATGGACTTCGGTATCGCCAAGCTCAAAGGAAGCACGGGGATGACAAAAACCGGATCATCGATGGGAACTCTTGCGTATATGTCTCCTGAACAGGCACAAGGAATTTCTGCCGATAACCGGGCTGATATTTGGTCTCTGGGTGTAGTATTTTATGAGATGTTGACCGGTGAAGTTCCGTTCAAAGCTGAACACGAAGCGGGCATGCTCTATCTTATTGTCAACGAGAACCAGCCTGCACCAAGTGCGATGGATAAAAAAATTCCACGACAGATCGATCCTCTCGTCACACAGATGCTGGAGAAAGATCGTGACAAAAGATTTTCCAGTATGGGAGAGATCGTAACGGCTCTCGATCAGGTGCGGAAGGAAATCGAATCTGCCGCGGTCGCCCCGAAAGGCAAGGCGATTGTTGTTCTGCCGATAGGAAATATCAGTCCGGACAAAGAAAGCGATTACTTCGGTGATGGATTGACGGAAGAATTAATCGTCAACTTGTCGAAAGTGAAAGAAATCCGTGTCGTTCCGCGTGCAACATCGATGCAGTACCGTGGCACGAACAAAGATATCAAAACGATAGGAAGGGAACTTGGTACACGGTACATCCTTTCCGGAAACGTGCGAAAGTTCCAGGACAATCTTCGCATCAGCGTAGAGCTTATCGATAACGAGTCGGAAGAACAAATCTGGGCGGAAACGTACAAAGGGAAACTTGCAGACATCTTTGATATCCAGGAACAGGTATCGAAACAAATTGTCGATGCGTTGATGGTGAAACTTTCTCCCACGGAAAAGATCGTTCTCACGAAACGTTCTACCGTGAATGCCGAAGCATTCGATTGCTATTTACGCGCCCGTGATCATCTGTACCGGCGTACGAAGAACGGTATTCAATTTGCAATTCAGCTCTTTAAGAAAGCAACGGAGCTTGATACACGCTATGCCGCGGCATATGCCGGTCTCGGAGAAGCGTACGCAACGCTCCACTACGATTATGATACCAAAGATATCTGGATCGAGAAAGCCATCGAGTCCTGTCTGCGGGGATTGATGTATGACCCGACCCTTGCAGAAGCATATTCTGCTCTTGGATTCGCGTACATGAGTAAGAAATCGATCGACGAAGCAATATCCGCCGGTCAAAAAGCAATTGAACTCGACCCGAATAATTTTACGGGATACTGGATTCTGGGACGATTGTATCATCTGACCGATCGGGACCGGGATGCCGTTGAAATGCATAAGAAAGCAATTGAACTCAATCCGAATTTTCATACGGCGTATGGCGATCTTCGCACGCTCTATGAGAGACTCGGTGACAAACAAAAGCATGATGAAATTCTTCAAACATTGATCGACGTCTATCCGCGATATTTGGCTCAACATCCGGACGATGCGCGTTCGCATATCTATTATGCGATCGATCTCGCACACATCGGACGAAAAGAAGAAGCTCGGGTGGAAGCTGCGCGTGCGTTGGAATTGAGTCCGGGCGATTCTCTTATGATGTACAATGCCGCGTGCTTTTATTCACGCATGGGAGAAACGAAACTCGCGCTCGAATCGTTGAAGAACTCCATCGTCGCCGGATTGGAAGATTATGAATGGATTAAGCGTGACGTTGATTTCGACAGCATTCGCAATGAACCTGAGTATATTGAAATAATGAAAGGAAAGTAATTAGTAATGATCGGACCGACTATTTCACATTACAAAATTCTTGAAAAATTGGGTGAAGTGCCAATCCGACTGGACTTTGCAAGTGAAACGAAGCTAAGTCCAATTGTCGGATTGAGCATCCCGCTGGAGCGAAGCGGAAGCGGGAGGTGTGGACGATGATTGGACAGACGATCTCACATTACAAGATTTTAGAGAAACTCGGCGAAGGCGGCATGGGTGTCGTTTATAAAGCTCAGGACCTGAAGCTCGACCGTTTTGTTGCAATCAAATTTCTGCCGGCGCACCTGTCCACATCGGAAGAAAATAAAGCACGATTCGTTCAGGAAGCGAAAGCCACCGCTGCCCTTAACCATCCGAACATTCTCAACGTCTACGAGATCGACGAACAAGATCATGGGATCTTTTTCGTGATGGAATTTCTCGAAGGACGAACCTTGCGGTCACATATATCGAGTTTAAAATCAAGTATGGGAATTCCCTACACGCAGGCAATCGAATGGACGATGCAGATTGCCAATGGACTTCATACCGCACATCAAAAGAATATCGTTCACAGAGATATCAAGCCCGAGAACATCATGGTTACCAACAACGGGCAGTTAAAAATTATGGATTTCGGTATCGCAAAACTCAAAAGCGGCTCTGGCTTAACGAGGACAGGAACTTCGCTCGGGACATTCTCGTATATGTCTCCCGAACAAGCACAGGGTATGCCTGCCGACCATCGATCTGATATCTGGTCGTTGGGTGTTGTTCTCTATGAAATGCTCACGACCGATTTGCCGTTCAAAGCTGAGCACGAAGCCGCGCTTCTCTATCTCATCGTGAACGAAGATCCGCCGCTGACGAGCGCTATGGATAAAAAAATCCCTCGCCATGTTGATCCGCTTGTTATGAAAATGCTGGCAAAAAATCCCAATCACCGGTTTTCGAATATGGTGGAGGTTGTTCAATCGTTGTCGGCCGTTAAGAGTGAAATTGAAGCTTCCGAAGGAATGACAAAAACGAAAGGTATTGCCGTATTGCCTTTCGGGAATATGAGTCCGGACAAAGAAAGCGATTATTTTTGCGATGGATTGACCGAGGAACTGATCGTAAACCTTTCGAAGATCAAGGATATCCGCGTCGTTCCTCGTTCAAAAGCGATGCAATACAAAGGTACGACAAAAGAGGTCAAGGTCATCGGTAGAGAGTTGGGAACCCGCTATGTCCTTTCCGGGAATGTGAGAAAATTTCAGGATAATCTCCGGATCAGCGTGGAGCTGATTGATATTGAGATCGACGAACAGCTTTGGGCTGAGACATTTAAAGGTAAACTTGCCGATGTATTTGATATTCAAGAACAAGTTTCCAAACAAATAGTCGATACGATGTTGGTGAAGATTTCTCCGACGGAAAAGGTTGTTTTGACCAAGCGTCCGACACTCAACACGGAGGCATTCGATTGTTATCTGCGAGCGAGGAATTTTCTTTATCAACTTACGAAAAACAGCGTTCAGTTTGCGATGCAATTGTTTCAAAAGGCAATTGAGCTCGATGCACGGTATGCAGATGCGTATGCGGGTTTGAGTGAGTCGTATGCCTTTTTTTATCAGCTCTTTGATCGTCGAGAGGAATGGTTGGATAAGGCAATTGAAGCAAGCTTGAAGGCGCTTATGTATGATCCGTCGTTATCTGAAGCGTATTCTGCACTTTCACTCTCTCATTTCCACAAGGACTCTCTGGACGAAGCGTCAGTTGCCGGCCGCAAAGCCATTGAACTGGATCCAAACAACTATTTGGCTTACTGGATTCTCGGGCGTATCTATCATACAACGGATCGCGATCAGGATGCGCTTGAATGTTTCAATAAAGTCGTGGCAATAAATCCCGAATTCTATTCTGTCTACAGTGACCTCCAAATCGTCTATGGCAGATTAGGTCGAAAGGATAAATACGAGGAGATGTTGCGCTCTGCTCTGGCAATCTATCCGCGGTATCTCTCTCAACACCCGGATGACGCGCGATGTCATATGTTCTATGCGGTAGATCTGGCTCAAGCAGGGAAAAAAGACGAAGCAAAAATAGAGGCTGCGCGGGCACTTGAATTGAATCCAAATGATCCTTTGATGCTTTACAATGCCGCGTGCTTTTTTGCTCAAATGTCAGAGGCGTCAAAAGCAGTGGAGATGTTGCGAAACGCAATAGCAGCCGGTTACCCCGACTATGAATGGTTCAAGCGCGATCCTGACCTTGACAGCATTCGTAATGATCCTGGCTATATCGAATTAATGAAAGGGAAGTAATTAGTAATGATAGGACAGACTATTTCACACTATAAAATACTTGAAAAATTGGGCGAAGGCGGCATGGGTGTCGTCTATAAAGCTCAAGACCTGAAACTGGATCGTTTTGTTGCGATCAAATTTCTGCCCCCGCATCTTTCTGCTTCTGCCGATAGCAAGGCGCGATTTCTGCAAGAGGCGAAGGCAACCGCCGCTCTTAATCATTCGAATATTCTTAATGTGTATGAGGTCGATGAAGAAGAGAACGGAATGTTCTTTGTCATGGAATATATTGAGGGAAAAACTCTCAAAGCACACATAGCGGGTCTGAAGGGCAGGGAAGGGATTCCGGTGAAACAAGCAATTGACTGGACGATTCAAATTGCCCGCGGATTGAAAGCTGCTCACGAGAAAAATATCGTTCACAGGGACATCAAGCCCGAAAACATCATGATCACGAAAGAGGGAAATCTTAAAATCATGGATTTTGGGATTGCCAAATTAAAAAGCGGCTCCGGTATGACCCGAACGGGAACATCGATGGGCACTCTTGCCTACATGTCATCCGAACAGGCACAAGGACTTCCGGCTGACAATCGATCGGATATCTGGTCTCTTGGCGTTGTCTTTTACGAAATGCTGACCGGCGATCTTCCGTTCCGAAGCGAGCACGAAGCAGGGCTCATGTACCTCATTGTCAATGAAACGCCTCCCGCTCCAAGTCAGATTGATCGCCGCGTTCCCATTCAAGTCGATGATGTTGTCTTGCAAATGATCAATAAGGATCGCGAATTGCGTCTCCAGAGCGCCGACAAGGTTATTGAATCACTCAATCGTGTAAAAGATGAAATTGAGAATTCCACGCAATCGGGCAAGACTAAAACCATCGCCGTTTTGCCTTTCACAAATATGAGTAACGATCCGGAGAATGAATATTTCAGCGATGGCTTGACTGAAGAAATCATCACGAGTCTTACCCGGCTGAAAGAAATGAAAGTCATTGCCCGAACGACGACGATGCAGTACAAAGGCACGAAGAAAGACGTCAAAACGATCGGCAGGGAACTCGGCGCACGGTATATTATGGAAGGAAGCGTCAGAAAATTTCAGGATAATATTCGCATCACCGCGCAGTTTATCGATGTCAATGACGGCACACAGCTCTGGGCGGAGACATATAAAGGCACGCTCGCCGATGTGTTCGATTTTCAGGAACAGGTTTCGAAACAGATCGTGGATGCGTTGATGGTCAAACTTACGCCGACGGAAGAAGTCGTTCTCACAAAACGATCCACGCTCAATGCCGAAGCGTTCGACTGCAACCTCAGGGCGAGGAATTTTCTTTACCGGCGGACGAAGAACAGTCTCCAGTTTGCCGTTCAATTGTTCCAGCGCGCAATTGAACTCGACCCCCGGTATGCCGGCGCGTATGCCGGACTCGGTGAAGCGTATGCATCGCTCTATCAGGATTTTGAACGGAACGATGTCTATACGAAAAAAGCAGTCGAGTCAAGTCTTAAGGCACTGATGTATGATGCATCGCTTTCCGAAGCATACGCATCGCTGGGTCTGGCACATCTCAACAGTAAAGCGTTGGATGATGCGCTTCAAGCAGGGAAAAAAGCGATTGAACTCGATCACAACAATGTTACCGGCTATTGGGTCCTCGGGAGAATTTATCACCTGACGGACCGGAGCGATGAAGCGGTGACAATGTATTCAAAAGCATTATCCATCAATCCGAATTTTTATTCCGCTGCCGCAGATTTGTTGCTCGAATATCAAAGGATGGGTGATCAGAAAAATGCACAGAACCAGCTCCAGAAAAATCTTGAACTCTATCCGAAATATCTTTCCCAACATCCGGACGATGCTCGCGGACACATGTTTTTTGCGATTGAGCTTGTTATGGGCGGACGAAAAGATGAAGGCAAGACCGAAGCCGCAAAAGCTCTGGAGTTGAATCCGAGCGATCCGTTAATGCTGTACAACGCGGCATGTTTTTACAGTCAATTGGGAGAAATAAAACTTTCCGTTGATGCATTCCGTAATTGCGTGATAGCCGGATACGAGAATTTCGAATGGGCGCAGCGGGATACCGACCTCGATCCGATACGGAATGAGCCCGGTTATATCGAATTAATGAAAGGAAAGTAAACGACGTATGATCGGTCAAATTCCAAAATTCACCGCGAGCGAAGCGAGTGAATTGAATTTTGATCCCGCTCTGTGGGAAGCTCTTCTTTTGAGCGGGAAGTGTGGACTATGATTGGCCAGACAATCTCACATTACAAGATTTTAGAAAAACTCGGTGAAGTGCCAATCCGACTGGACTTAGCAAGTGAAACAAAGCTAAGTCCAATTGTCGGATTGAGCATCCCGCTGGAGCGAAGTGGAAGCGGGAGGTGTACACTATGATTGGACAGATAATCTCTCACTATAAAATACTTGAAAAATTGGGTGAAGGCGGAATGGGCGTTGTCTACAAAGCTCAGGATGTAAAACTTGACCGCATTGTCGCGCTCAAGTTTATGCCCCATCATATTATCCCCGATGAAGCCGAACAGGCGCGCTTTCTCCAGGAAGCGAAAGCGGCATCGGCGCTCAACCATCCAAATGTTTGCACGATTTATGGCATTCATGATGAGAATGGTCAAAATTTTATTGAAATGGAATTTGTTGAGGGTGTAACGCTTCGCCATAAGCTTCCTGTGCAATCGTTGGCTGAAGCTATTGCCTACGGTGTCCAGATTGGTGATGCACTTCATGAGGCGCATCAGAAAGGTATTGTCCATCGCGACATTAAAGCGGATAATATCATGATCAATACCAAGAATCAGGTAAAGGTCATGGACTTCGGCCTTGCGAAGCTCAAAGGAAGTTTGAAGTTGACCAAGGCGACATCCACTGTCGGAACACTTGCCTATATGGCTCCGGAACAAATTCAGGGCGGTGATGTCGATACGCGAAGTGATATATTTTCTTTTGGAGTCGTTCTGTACGAGATGCTGACAGGGCATCTGCCCTTTCGGAGTGAACATGAAGCGGCTTTGATGTATTCTATCATCAATGATGATCCGGATCCAATTCAGAAGTACCGTTCCGATCTTTCTCCGGTTCTGATGAATCTCATCCTCCGCGCTCTTGAAAAAAATCCCGAAGATCGGTATCAATCCGTCAATGAGATGGTCATCGAGTTGCGACGATTGCAAAAGCAGTCGACGAAAGTATCTCGTACTTCTCTTCCTTCCATGCCCATACAAGAAATTTCATCCGGTGGTGGAACTGTTTCTCCGTCAGCGGTGCCGGTTATTGAGCAAAAGAAAAGCAAGAAGGGAATCTTCATCGGCGTTTCAGTCGCAGGTCTCGTCATCGTTGCAGCGGTATTGTGGATGTTTGTTTTCAAATCGCCTTCGCAGATGTCGTTGAATCCCAATATGACGTTCCGGACACTCCAGATTCCTTTTCAGGAAATCGGGTTTCCGAGTCTTTCACGTGATGGGGGATGGGTGGCATTTGCCGGCAACGCCCGAGGGACTGCGTGGGAAATTTATCTGATGAATGCGAATTCAGGCGACCCTCGTCAGATCACCACAGATTCAGCAGGAATCATGATGGACGTCGACCTGTCTCCCGATGGAAGTCAGGTCGTTTATGACCGTTCAGATAAGGGATTTACAAAAATGGAAATTGCCATTATTTCATCACTTGGCGGGTTTAGTAAACGCATCGTGAACGTTGGATTCAATCCGAAATGGCGCCCCGACGGTCAACGCATAGCATATGTTCAGAGACCGGAGTGGGGAACCACATCCGGAAAGGCGGAGTTTAGATCAATCAAACCAAACGGTTCAGACGATCGTCTTGAATTTTCCGACAGTCTCGGAGTTACGGGACTTTTTTCCTGGTCGCCGGACGGTTCTGAAATTTGCTGGACAAGGCTCACTCCTGGAGGGCACTATCAGATATTTGTGCGCAATCTTGAAAGCGGGAAAGAGCGCCAACTGACCTCATTCACAAAAGACGTCTATGATATATTCTGGGCCCAGAACAATGAAATTGTCTTTTCATCTGATCTGAATGGAAACGATAATCTCTGGATGATTCCTGCATCAGGCGGAACGCCTGTTCAAATTACGCGCGGAAGCGGGCCCGACCTGGTATCGTCCGTTTCGACCGATCTCAAACGGCTGCTATACGTGCAGCAGCAATCGATCGGGAAGATCTGGTACTCTTCGGTGCAAGGAAACGACGCACAACAATTGACTTTCGATGATGTGGATATTGCCGACCCAAGTTTTTCTCATGACGGCAGAAAAATACTGTACGTTATGCACACTCCCACTCCTTCCGGATTTACATCAGCTCTTTTCATCCTTGATCTTCAAAACAGACAAAAAACGCAAATCCTTTCAGAGGAAACGTTTATCCATTCGCCTTTATGGTCGCCGGATGGAAAATGGATCGTGTATGGCGCACATCCCGATACAGTGGCACATGATTCTTCGAAAACATATATCATCGATGCGGAAAACCAAGGATCCCCCCGGCAAATTGGCACCGGACTTCCATCGAATTGGCTCGACAATCAATCATTCCTGGCGACAAACTCGCGGGGAACCTGGCTTTGCACAATCGATGGTGCACCGGTAAAGAGATTTTTTCGGGATTCAACCTACGCTCAGCCGGTCCTTGATGGAAAGTACATTCTTTATAGTGACGTGAATCCCACTCGGAGACCTGGAATGTGGATTGAGGCGGCATCTTCATCAGGTAAGCCGGATTCTGAACCAAGACAGTTGATCAAATCGCTGGGCAACTTGTTCTATGATCCTACTTCAAGGTCTGCGTACTACACTTCTCAGCAAAATGACTTGCGCCGTGTGTCGCTTCCTGACGGGAAGGAAGAAATCATTCATGGAACATTCCCGAATTTACGTCTTGTAACTTCGTTTTCACTCAGCGCCGATGGAAAGCAAATTATCTATCTCGATTCCAAAGAAATACGGAAATTCGTGATTATCGAGAATTTTCATTAATCATTTTGAGTGTCATGATTGGTCAGGTAATATCACATTATAAGATACTTGAGAAGTTAGGCGAAGGCGGGATGGGTGTGGTGTATAAAGCCGAAGACACCAAGCTTCAACGCATTGTTGCATTGAAACTTCTGCCGCCGGCTGTAACAAATGAGGCGTCGGAGCGTGAGCGATTCAATCAAGAAGCCCGTGCTGCATCACAGCTTCTCCATCCGAATGTTACCGCTATCTTTGAGATCAACGAAGCGAATGGACAGGTCTATCTTGCCATGGAGTACGTTGATGGAGCAACACTGAAGAAAGTGATTCGGGAAAAAGAACCTCTTCCGGTTAAAGATGCTCTTGATATTGGGATTCAGGTTTGTTCGGGACTTTCAGCTGCCCATGAGAAAGGAATCGTTCATAGAGACATAAAGTCTGAGAACATCCTTCTGAACAGTAAAGGCGAAGTGAAGATTACCGATTTTGGGCTCGCGAAACTGAAGGGAGTTACAAAACTCACAAAGACCGGAAGTACATTAGGGACCGCAGCATACATGTCGCCCGAACAAGCAAGGGGAGAAGAAGTTGATGCAAGAAGCGATATATTTTCCTGCGGAGTTGTCTTGTACGAACTTTTAACAAGCAAGCTGCCGTTTCGCGGTGAGCATCATGCGGCAATTTTCTATTCTCTCGTAAACGAGGAGCCGTTTCCAATTGCAAGATTCAATGAGAATATTTCTCCTGAAGTACAACGTATCGTTTCGAAAGCGCTATCGAAAAATAAGGATGATCGTTACCAGCATACCGATGAAATGCTTGCCGACCTGAAGCGTGAACGGAAAAGTATGGAATATATCCGCACCGGCAGTGCGATCTCTTCAGGAATGTCTTCTTCTCAGCATACCAGTCGACGCTGGTTGAGTTCTGCTACGATGATGGTTTTCGGTGGAATAATTTGTATTCTCGCTCTTGTTCTCTATTTGTTTCGCGGAAATATCATTGGCAAGGGAACAGAGAAAAGTTCGCAAATGATAAAAATTGCAGTACTTCCTTTTGAGAATCAGGGGCCTGCCGATCAAGAGTACTTTGCCGACGGGTTGACAGATGAAGTCAGCACCAAGCTGAGTGGTTTATCCGGGCTTGCCGTTATCGCTCCTTCGAGTTCGATGCATTATAAGAGATCAACGAAGTCGGTTCAGGAGATCGGTAACGAACTTGGAGTCGGTTATCTTCTGCAGGGAACGATTCGTTGGGAGACGGGAGACAGTTCAAATCGGAAAAACGTGCACTTGCGCGTCAATCCACGATTGATTAAGATTGCCGACGGAACACAAATGTGGTCGCAATCACTCGAAGGAACGATGGCTGGTGTCTTCAAAATACAATCGGATATTGCTCAGCAGGTCGCGGCCGCTCTCGATGTAACATTATTACAGCCGGAGCGTGAATCGGTAAATTCAAAACCCACTGACAATACCGAAGCGTACGATTATTATCTTCGCGGCAATGAATATATGTCCAGGGGGTTTTCGGGTGAAAATTTAGAAAACGGTCTTGCGATGTATCAGAAGGCAATAGATGCAGATCCGAACTTTGCGCTTGCCTATGCCCGGCTTGGCCGCTATCAAACCGTCATGTATTTTCTTGGATTTGATCACAGTAAGGAACGGCTCCAAAGAGCAAAAGATGCCATCAACAAAGCATTCGCTCTTCGGCCAAACCTTGCGGAAGCATATATAGCAAACGGTTACTATTACAAAAATTCGACATGGGATCTCGATCATGCGGTCGAACAATTTACCTTTGCAAAGAAAATACAGCCCAACAACGCCGATCTCCTTCATGGCCTCGGCATTTGTCTGTTCTATAAGGGTAAATACGAAGAGGGTCTTTCAACTCTTGAACATGCTGTGGAAGTTGACCCGCGGTCTGCCGATTTTCTTAATACCACAGCGTTGATGTGTACCTCCATGCGAAAGTATGATGAATCGAACAAATATTCTGATCGTTTGATTTCTTTTTTCCCCGATTATGAAACAGGGTATTATAATAAGATCGCAATGTACCTTCAGTGGGAGGGAAAAACAGAGAATGCCCGTAAAGTTCTGGACGCGATGCCGAAAAAGTTCGATTCGGTTGACCGTGTATACATGGCGGC
>Ga0265322_10000485_pt1 | contig 15608 bp, 11 predicted proteins | sample 41222metaG_FD_193584 | JGI IMG/M metagenome (GOLD analysis project Ga0265322, IMG submission 193584) | Rhizosphere microbial communities from Carex aquatilis grown in University of Washington, Seatle, WA, United States - 4-12-22 metaG | ecosystem: Host-associated > Plants > Roots > Rhizosphere...
CGTGAACGGTGGCGCGGAGGATGCTCCCTGGCGCAACCTCTGCACGGTCGGTCTGGTGTTCAAGCTCGTCCACGGCCTGCTCAAGCAACTGCGCGCCGAGAACCATCCGGTGGCGTTCCGCATTAAGCTGAAGGAGTATCTCGATCTGGTGGCGATGGGCACGGTGGCCGATCTCGTGCCGCTGGTCGGCGAAAACCGCATCCTTTCCTCCCATGGCCTGCGCACCCTCCAGCAGACGCAGCGCCGCGGCCTGCGCGCCCTCATGGACGTGGCGGGCCTCAAGCTCGGGCAGGAGATCCAGCCGGACGACATCTCCTTCCGCCTCGGGCCGCGCATCAACGCCAGCGGTCGGCTGGCCGACGCCGCGCTGTCCGTCGAGCTCATGCTGAGCGAGGACGCGGTGTTTTGTGCCGACGCGGCCCGCCAGCTCGACGGTTTCAACCGCGAACGCCAGGAGATCGAGCGGCAGATCACCGAGGCCGCCGAGCGCATGGTCGAGGAGCTTTATGGCGGGGCGCACGGACTCGTGCTGTTCAGTGAGGAATGGCATCCGGGCGTGGTCGGCATCGTGGCCAGCCGCGTGACGCGCAAATACCACCGGCCGTGCATCGTGCTCGGCCACGAGAACGGCCTCGCCAAGGGCTCCGGCCGCAGCATCTATGGCCTCAACCTCGTGGAGACGCTGGGCACGTGCGCCGATCTCCTAACCAGCTGGGGCGGCCATCCGATGGCGGTCGGCGTCTCATTGCCCCGGGCGAATCTCGAGGTCTTTCGCGAGCGTTTTTCCGCGGCGGTGAGCACCTGGCAGCGCGGCCAGATGGCCGAGCCGGGCCTGGAGATCTCCTGCTGGCTCGCCCTCGAGCAGGTGCGCGACACGCTCATGGAGGAGCTCGATACCCTGCACCCGTTCGGCCAGGGCAATCCTGAACCGGTCTTTGGCATCCGCGGCGTGCGGTTTCTTCAGCGGCCGGAGGTGTTTAAGGAGCAGCATTTTCGCTTCCAGCTCGCCGATGAGCAGGGCCGGCGCGTCTATGGTGTGGCGTGGAAACTCGCGCACCGGCTGCCGCCGGTCGGCGTCCCGGTCGACCTCGCTGTGCAACTGGCCTGGAACTTCTACAACGACCGCAAGCTGCTGCAGATCGAGTTGCTCGACTGGCGCCCGGGCGGGACGGAGGCGCCGGATGCATCGTAGTTCATTGGGAGTCCGGCCCGGGGTCCCCGCGATCTTGGCAGCGAGTTACTTCGCGCTTGCAGTTCCCGGTCAAAGCTTGCTTCTCTCCCCCTCTTTTCGCGCCCATAGCTCAACTGGATAGAGCACCAGACTACGAATCTGGGGGTTGCAGGTTCGACTCCTGCTGGGCGCGCCATTTTCCCGCCGCCGGCTTGTGTCAAAACGCAGGCCCGCTGATCAAGACGGGCCTTCGTCTGTAAGAATCCCGGGGCGGCCGCTACGCGGTCTTGGGCAGGAGGGCGCCGAGTTCGACGGCGCGCGGATGCTTGCGCTTGACCTTGAAGAGACGGGCGCGCCGGCGCAGCATGCGGTCGAGTTTATCCATGAGCAGATCGACCGCCTTGTGGCACTCGTCGGAAGCCACGCTGCAATTCATGTCGGGACCGTGGATGGCGATATGACCCTTCGCAATGAAGGGACGGGTTGCGTCATTCTTGCCGTCGGACTCGAGCTCGACCCTGACCCGCACGATGCGTTCCTCATGGCGAAACAGCCGTCCGACCTTCTCGTTCACATAGAATTTAAGCGAGGGCGTCAGGTCGAGATGGATGCCGGAAACGATTACTTCGTGATTATTGGGTGCGTGGTTCATGATGGTGAGTTCCTTTCGGGTGGGTTTACCAAAGGCGTCCGGATGATTGTGATTCCGACCATGCCTGCTTCGCGCCACTTCCTCCCGGTCTGCGTCTCCGCCGCGGCGGCGGGGGGATCTTCCAACGTTGGAAAATCGTTCATCAAACTGGCCGGCAACCTGCATCCAGCGCGGGCCGTTTTCAACCCACGCGGGCGCAATTTCCGCCTTCCTTTAGCCCGCCTTAAGCTGGACTGGTCGTCCGGCCGTCCCGGGCCCGTCAGTTACCTCGAACATCAGGGGGAACAGGTATTAGCCCGGATATTTCATAACCATGACAGCATTCTTGAGCGAAACATCCGTCTGGCCTGCGGCCAGAGCGACTATGTCGCGGCTAACCCCGACGAAATCGGCCCGACAGGGCGAAGATTTCGCACCTCTGGGTGTGAAATCTTCGGGTTAGGCTTTGTGCACGAGAAGATCCACCCGGGTGATCCGCGATTCGTCCACCCCGGCGAGGAAGGGAGTCGTGGACGGATTTCGACGCACGGTCACGCCTGCGCCGGCCGGCCATGAGCGTGGAGATCGGCGTTGCGGCGCCCCTGATCAATCCGGACGACTTTCGCTCGTGGATCCTGCACGAGGACGAGCGCCTGCTCGTCGTGAACAAGCCCGGACTCATTGTGTGTCATCCGTCCAAGCATGGACCCTGGTCGAGTCTCATCGGCGCAGCGCGCGAATATCTGGGCCTGCCGACGATGCACCTGATGTTCCGGCTCGACCGCGAGACCAGTGGGGTGGTGGTGCTAGCGAAGGACAGCGCGACCGCCAGCCGGCTGCAAAAAGCGGCACAACGGCGGCAGGTGGGCAAGCAGTATCTGGCCATTCTCGAGGGCCGGCTCGCCGAAGCGGTGACCGTGGATCAGCCGCTCGGCCCGGATAACGAAAGCTGCGTCACCGTGCGCTCAAAGGTTGTCGCGGCGGACTCACCCGGCGCGCAGTCCGCCGTGATGCATTTCGAACCGCTAGCCGCAGGGGGCGGGTTCACGCTGGTCCGCGTACGCACGGAAACCGGCCGCAAGCACCAGATCCGCGTGCATGCCCTCTGGCTCGGCCACGCCGTGGTGGGCGACAAGCTCTACGGTCCCGACGAGCGGCTTTATCTTGAATTTGCACAGCATGGGTGGACCGAACGCCACGCGGCGCTGCTGCCGTTGTCCCGCCAGGCGTTGCACTGCGCGGAAATCGATCTGCGCCCGGCCCACGAGCCACACGTCTTCCGCGCGCCGCTGGCGGTGGAGCTGAAAAATTTCTGTCGCGAACGGCTCGGGGTGGACCCGGGAAACCTCTGACTTCGGCGCCGTCGGGCGGTGGACCCTACCGGGCGATCAGTTTCAGGAACTCGTCGTTGGTCTTCGTCTTCGAAAGACGGCCGAGCATGGTCTCGGCGGCTTCCTCGATCTTGAGGGGTACCAGCGCACGCCGGAAAAAGTGAATGCCGTCGAGGCGCTTGGCGTCGATCAGGAGCTCCTCCTTGCGGGTGCCGGAGGAGTTGATGTTGATCGCGGGCCAGATGCGCATCTCAGCGCACTTGCGGTCGAGCACCATCTCCATGTTGCCGGTGCCCTTGAACTCCTGGAAGATCACTTCGTCCATGCGGCTGCCGGTGTCGACGAGGATCGAGGCGATGATGGTGAGCGAGCCGGCCTCCTCGGTGTTGCGCGCGGCGGCGAACAACTGGCGCGGCTTCTCCAGCGCGCGCACGTCGAGGCCGCCGGAGCCGGTGCGGCCCGAGTTGCGCTGGGTGTTGTGCGCCCGGGCGAGGCGGGTGAGCGAATCGAGCAGCAGGACGACGTCCTTGCCGACTTCCACCAGGCGCTTGGCGCGCTCGATGCAGAGATCGGCGATGCGCAGGTGATTTTCGACAGTTTCGTCGTTCGAGGAGGCCCAGACTTCGCAGGGCACACTGCGTTTGAAGTCAGTGACCTCCTCTGGCCGCTCGTCGACGAGCAGGATCATCACATGGCATTCGGGGTGGTTTTCCAGCACGCCGAGCGCGATGTCGCGGAGCAGGGTGGTCTTGCCCGCGCGGGGCGGGGACACGATCAGGCCGCGCGTGCCCTTGCCGAGGGGACAGAAGAGGTCCATCGCCCGCGTGGTCATGCGATGATCCTTCATCTCGAGCTTGAGCTGCTCGTTGGGAGTGATGGTGGTCACCCCCGTGAAGTCGGGCAGGCGGCGGCGCGCATCGATGTCGAGGCCGTCCACCTTTTCGATGAAACGGACCTTCGGGTTGGGGAAGCGGTCGTCCGGCGTGGCGGTGGCGGTGATGACGCTGCCGGCTTTCAGCTTGAAGCGGCGGATCAGCTCCCGGGGCACGAACGGATCGACGGGGCGGCGCTTGCCGTTGCGGGTGATGTCGATCAGGGTGCCGGCCTTGTTGCTGTCGAGGTCGAGGATGCCCTCCACGCGCAGCACATTGTCGGGAAGCGGACCGCCAGGGGCGGGCGTCTCCGGGGCGGCCGCGGCGGGCGGCGTGGGATTGTTTTCCATACTAACAGGTGTTCTGAAAAAAACCTCCGTCTGCTTGAGACCAAGCTAACCTTGGGTTGCGTAAGGAACATGCCTACGTTCCGAATCCTCAACTCAGGCTACTTGTGACCGATTCAACGATTACCTCAGTTTCTCGTGAGAGCAGGATCTTCAAGCCCTCGGCCGAGTTCAAAGGCCAAGCAAACCTAGGAAGTTTCGCTGCTTACCGTAAGCTCTATGCCGAGTCTGTCAACGCTCCAGAAAAATTCTGGGCCCGGCAGGCCAGGGAACACCTGCTGTGGCGGAAGCCCTTCAAGTCGGTCCTGAAATGGAAATTGCCGCATTCCAAGTGGTTCTCCGGTGGCTACTTAAATCTTTCCGAGAACTGCCTCGACCGGCACCTGGACACGCCTCGCGGGAACAAGGCTGCCATTATTTTTGAAGGCGAGCCCGGTGACATCCGCACGCTCACCTACCGGCAGCTGCATCGCGAGGTCTGCAAGTTTGCCAACGTGCTCGAATCGCTCGGCCTGAAGAAGGGCGACCGCGCCGCCATTTATCTGCCGATGGTACCCGAGGCGGCCGTGGCGATGCTGGCGTGCGCGCGGCTGGGCGTCGTGCACACCGTCATTTTTGGCGGTTTCAGCTCCGAGGCCATCAAGGACCGCGTCAACGACTGCCAGGCGCGGCTGATCATCACCGCCGACGGCGGCTGGCGCCGCGGCCGCATCATCGAGCTCAAGGGCAGCGTCGATCGCGCCCTGCCGAACACGCCCAGCGTCGAGCATGTCATCGTTCTCCGCCGCTGCGGCAACGAGATCACCATGGCCGCGGGCCGCGACCTCTGGTGGCACGATCTCATGGCCCGCGCTCCGGATCTCCACCAGGCCCGCGCGCACGAATCCGAGACGCCGCTGTTCATCCTCTATACCAGCGGTTCGACCGGCAAACCCAAGGGCGTGCTCCACACGACCGCCGGCTATCTGCTCGGCGTGACGATGACCACGAAGTACGTCTTCGATCTCAAGGATGCCGACATCTACTGGTGCACCGCCGACATCGGCTGGGTCACCGGGCACAGCTACGTCGTCTATGGCCCGCTGGCCAGCGGCGCCACCGTGCTGATGTATGAGGGCGCGCCGAATCACCCGGAGCCCGACCGCTTCTGGGACATCATCGATCGCCACGGGGTCACGATCTTTTACACCGCGCCCACGGCCATCCGCGCCTTCATGCGCTGGGGTGACGACTACGTGAAGCGGCACCGCCTGCGTTCGCTGCGCCTGCTCGGCACAGTCGGCGAGCCCATCAATCCCGAGGCCTGGATATGGTATCACCGGACCATCGGCAAAAAACGCTGCCCGATCGTCGACACGTGGTGGCAGACCGAAACCGGCGCCATCATGGTCACGCCGCTTCCCGGTGTCACTCCGACGAAGCCCGGTTCGGCCACGCTGCCGTTCTTCGGCATCGTGCCCAAGGTCGTCGACGAGGCCGGCAACGAGGTGCCGCGCAACACCGGTGGCCGGTTCGTCCTCACGCGCCCGTGGCCTTCCATGCTCCGCACGCTCTGGGGGGATGACGAGCGCTACAAGCGCCAGTATTGGAGCGAGCTTCCCGGCATGTATTTCACCGGCGACGGTGCACGGCAGGACGAAGACGGTTATTTCTGGATCGTCGGCCGGATCGACGACGTGCTCAATGTCGCCGGCCACCGCATCGGCACGGCCGAGGTGGAGAGTGCGCTCGTCTCGCATCATTCCGTCGCCGAGGCCGCGGTGGTGGGCCGGCCCGACGACCTCAAGGGCCAGGCGCTGGTGGCCTTCGTCACGCTGAAGGCGGGCATCCCGCCCGGCGACGCGTTGAAGGAGGAACTGCGCAATCACGTGGCCAAGGAGATCGGCTCGCTGGCCAAGCCTGACACCATCCGCTTCGCGGCAGGCCTGCCCAAGACCCGCTCGGGAAAAATCATGCGCCGCATTCTCAAGGAAATCGCCGCCGGCGGGGATGTGAAGGGTGACACCACCACACTCGAGGACTTCTCCGTCGTCGCCACGCTGCAGCAGGCTGAGGAATAGTGGGTGTCATGCCCGAGCTTGGGCGGCGGCGGATGAGCCGCTCCGCCTCGTGGGTACGAAACGACGAACGGGATATTTCCGTTATTTTGAATTTGAAGCGCGGGCAACTTTGTCGCTTCATCACGGCATCCCCCTATGCATCCGTCTCCTTGCCGATCCCCGGCAGGCGGCGCCGCCTGTGCTCACCCGGCTTTCACGCTTGTCGAGCTGCTCGCGGTCGTCGCCGTGATTGCCATTCTCACCGGTATTCTTGTTCCGACACTTGGCGCGGCGCGGACGTCCGCGCTCAAGGCTAAAACCCGGGTGCAGTTCAGCCAGTGGGCCGCGGCGTTTGAGCAGTTCCGGCTGGAATACGGCTACTATCCCTCCACCGGCACCGATGGGAAACTTGCCACGGCCGCCGATGCGTTGAAATTTGTCCGCACGCTCAGCGGTCACAATCCCGACGGCTCCGCCGTCGTCAACGCCGCCGACCTCAATGGCAACTTCAAGCGGATTCCCTTCTGCGTCTTCACCGACGCGGATTTCCATGATCCCGACCGGTCGGGAAATGGTGTCGACTACAGCGGCAATGAGCTGCTGTGCGACGCCTATGGGCGCACCGAGATCGGCGTGCTCACCGACCGCAATGGCGACGGCTTTATCAAGCCGGCCGACGATGGTCCCGTGGCCGCGGTGCGCGGCCCGGCGGGTGGCGCAAGCTTCATCCCCGACGAGACCGATCTCCCTCCCGCGGGGATCCGCGCCGGCGTGTTGTTCTATTCGGCCGGCCGGGGGGCGAGCCCGGCTGATCTAATCCTCAGCTGGAAATGAACGATGCTCTCACGCCACGGGCGCAATGGACGCGAGGTTTCACGCTGATCGAGCTGCTGGTCGTCGTCGCGCTCATTGCAGTGCTGGCGGGAGCGTTGGGTCTCGCGCTGCGTAATCCCGGCGAGGCCGTGGTGCTGCAGGCCGCACAAGGCATGCTTGCCAGTCTGTGCAATGCCACCCGCGGCCGGGCGGCTCTCACGCAGCAGAATGCCCGACTCGTGGTGGCCGCCGATCCGACCGACCCCGATTGTCATCTCCGGTACCTGCAAGTCGTGCACGAGGAGATGGCCGGTTCCGGTCAGTGGCGGGCGGAGGGGAGCGGGGTGTTCCTGCCCCGCGGCGTCTACCTGGTGCCGCCATCGCCAGCCGCCGTTCCGGGCAACCCGACTTGGCCCGTCTCGCGCCGGTCCACCGCCCTCTCGTCCGCCGCGCAGGCCATGACCATCAACGGCGTCGCGGCCGGCCTGTTCTATTATGTGCAGTTCACTTCCCGGGGTACCACAGGAGGCGGCAACCTTGTGCTGACGGCCGGACGCACCACGTCCGGTCCGGCGCTCGAATTTGCCAATCCCGAGAATCTGCGCGGCGTACTCCTGCGCTCCTCGGGGGCGTGCCTGCTGCTCAACGACGCCGGGGCGTTTGCGCCATGAAAACGAAGCCGGCCGGTTCCAGGGCGTTCACGTTGCTCGAGGTGGTCGTGGCCATCGGCATTCTGGCGGTGACGCTGATCGCGGTGTTCGGGTTGCTGGCGGCAAGCACGCGCCCGGCGGGCGTGATCGCCGACACGCAAGTGGCCGCACATCTCGGCGAAAACATCCAGGATGAACTGGAGCGACTGAAGGCCGGGCTGGGCTTGGACGGACTGGCGGCGATTGTTCCCCTGGGTGGCTCTGCCGCGCCGCTGCAGCTCGTCGCCACGCGCGATGGCCGGCGCGTACTGCGCGCCGATGGCTCCGCCCCGGCCGCCGGCAATTCCCTCAACGATCCGTTGCGGCGGGGAATCGCGAACCGCGACCGCTATTACCTTGCCGAGGTGACGCAGCAGCTCGACCTGCCGTATGCACCCGGCGCCGGATTCCTCGCGGTCAGCGTGCGGGTGACGTGGCCATACCGGCTGCCGGCCGGACCGCCGACGCCGGAGGCCACGGCCGTCGACGCCGATCCGGCCCGCGAGGTTCCCAACAACGAGCGCCGCTGGACCGTCGTGAGCTTCGCGTTCCGGCCATGAACTTCCATTGTCATTTCACGAGGAGCCGGGAAAAAGCCAGCTTCACGCTCATGGAGATTCTGACGGCCGCGGTTCTCACCGCGCTGCTGGCCGCGCTCGTGTTGACGGCAGTGTCGGGCGTGATGAACCACTGGAACCGGTTGACAGGACGAGTCGGGGCGGCGGCGCAGGCCCGGCTCGCGCTCGACCAACTCGCGCAGGATCTCGAAGGCGCAATCTTCCGCGCCGACGGTAACGTGTGGCTGGCCGTCACCGTGCTGCCGGACACCGGCCTATCGGGCCAGTGGAAGCCTGCCGCCGTCCCCGCCCAGGCCAAGCCTGGCAACACTCATTCGCACACGTTAGATCTCGCTGCGCCGGAGCTGGAAGTTGCGCGCTTCGGCGTGGCGGGGGTCTGGCTGCGATTCTTCACCACGAAGCCGGATACCAACGCCAGTGTCGCCGACCTCTCGGCGCCCGTGGCAGTCGGCTATCAGATCATCCGGCAGAACGTGACTTCCAGCCCGGCGTCCGAGCAGCGCTATATGCTCTTCCGGGCGGAAGCGCGCCGCACGCACACCGCCGGCGGTTCGCCCGGCACCTTTGAGGCGGGTTACAATCTCGATCCGGCGGCGGCGCCCGCGACGCCGTATATGACGGCCAGCGGCACGGCCGGTGATCCGGGCAATCTGCTCCGACCACCCCTGGGCGCGGCGCTGGCCGACAACGTGATCGATTTCGGCGTGCGGCTTTATCGGCGCGAGGGTGGGGACCTGCGACTGATTTTTCCGGCGCGGCCGGCGGGCTTTGGCGCCACGCCGGTGAACGGTGTGCTCACCAACGCCGTGCCACCTTCCGCGGAGACCCAACATCTTGCGGGCAGCACCACGCCCGACGCCAGCGATTACTACCGCCAGGCCTTTCCCGATCTCGCCGAGGTCATGCTTCGCGTGCTTACAGACGAGGGCGCACGACTGCTCGCAGCCTACGAAAACGGCCGCCTGCAGCCGCCTGCCGGCGTGACACCGGCTGACTACTGGTGGACCCTCGCCGAGGCGCACTCCGAAGTCTTCACCCGGCAGATCGTGCTTCCAAGCCGGCCATGCCAGCGCGGGTCGGGGTGACCGGTTCGCCTCAAAGTGCCTTGGGCGTGGCGGAGGGAGCCGCTGGTCAGACTGTGGACCTGGCCCGGTCGCCGCGCAGATACATGCCGAGCCAGGCTAGGAGACCAAAAATGGTGCCGGCGATATGCGCGACTGTGGCGACCCGGACCGATGGATCGTCGAATTGAATCATGCCGCCGCCATGCCCGTGGCCCTTGGTGGCCTCGAGGACAATCTCGCCGATGTAGATGGCGATGACGGCGGGCCAAAACCAGTCGATCCAGCTTTTCTGCCAGCCCTGGCAGGCAAGGAATATGAGCAAGCCCAGATTCACGGCGCTGAGACCGCCATAACGGGTCATCGTCGGATCGAACCAGTAGACGGCGAGGGAGATGACGGCCGGCATTGTGATGATCGCAAACCGGCTGAGCCACGGATGCTGCGACTCAAGCAGGCGGCCGAGAATCAGAAAAAGGCCGACGTCAGCGATGAAGTGGGGCCAGCCGAAATGGATGAGGTGACCCGTCCAGATACGCCACCACTCGCCGTGCGCGACGGCATTCCGGTCGTAGACGAGCAGGTCCCGCCAGGCGCCATGGAATTGAATGATCGTCGCGGCGAGGGCGATGCAAAGGAACACCCACGGAAGCTTTTCGAACGCGAAGACTTGCCGTAAAAGCGAGCGCTTGGACATTAGAGGGAGGGAGCAAGTCCTACTTCCGGCGGAACGCCTTGCGAAGGGCCACGAGAAAACTGAGTGCACCGTAGAACCAGAGGCTCAGGGCGCCGCCACCGCCACCGCCACCGCCTCCACCGCCGCTGCCGCTGCTGGGGGGTGGGGTGGCCGCATTGACGGTCAGCGTCGCCGGATTGCTCGTTGCGCTGCCGGCGACGTTGGTCACGACCACATAGTAGTTGCCGGCGTTGACGGCTTGCACGTTGCTCAAGTTCAGGGTGGCGCTGGTGGCGCCGCCGACCATTACGCCGGTGTTGTACCACTGGTAGGTCGGCGCGGGCGAGCCTGTCGCCTGCACGGTGAAGGTGACGTTCGCTCCAGCGGTGGCGGTCTGGCCTTGCGGCTGCATCGTGATTTGCGGCAGGGCGACGACGATCCCCTTGCGGATGGTGTGGTTGTTGGTGTCGGCCACATAGACATTGCCGGATCCGTCAAGGGCCACGCCGGTGGGATAGAACATTCGTGCAATGCTGCCGACACCGTCGGTGCTGCCGCTGGCCCCGGCCAGACCCGCCAACGTGCCGACCAGGCCGGCCGGGGTGATCTTCCTGACCGTGTTGTTATCGGTGTCAGCCACATAGAGATTGCCCGCGCTGTCCACGGCCAGATCGGAGGGATATTGGAATTGCGCAACGCTGCCGCTCCCGTCGCCGCCGCCGCTGGTTCCGGCCAGGCCGGCCAGGGTGGTGACCGCGCCAGCCGGCGTGATCTTGCGAATGGTGTGATTGTTCGTGTCCGCGACATACAGATTGCCGGAACCATCGACCGTCACGCCTTCCGGGGAGGAGAAACGCGCGTCGCTGCCTGTACCGTTGCTGATGCCGCTGGTTCCAGCCAGGCCGGCCAGGGTGGAGACCACGCCGGCCGGCGTGATCTTTCGGATCGTGAAATTGTTGGTGTCGGCGACGTAAAGATTGCCCGTGCTGTCCACGGTCACGGCGGAGGGATAGTTGAAGCGCGCGTTGCCACTAAAGCCGTCGGCGCTGCCGCTTGTTCCAGCGAGGCCGGCCACGGTGCTGACCACGCCACCCGCGGCGATTTTCCTTATGGTGTGATTATAGGTGTCGGCCACATAGATGTTGCCGGATCCATCCACGGTCAGGCCGGTGGGCAAGTTGAAACGGGCGGCGCTGCCGGTGCCGTCCGTGCTGCCGCTGGTTCCGGCCAGTCCGGCGAGCGTGGTGACGGCGCCGGCCGGCGTGATCTTGCGGATCGTGTGGTTGTTGGTATCGGCGACAAAGACATTGCCCGCGCCGTCCGCGGCCACGTCGGAAGGATCATTGAAGCGGGCGATGCTGCCGCTGCCATCCGTGCTGCCGCTGCTGCCGGCCTGTCCAGCCATCGTGCTGAGATAGAGCGGATAGGTCACAATCAAGGCGGCCGGTGGCGCCGTGGTGGCCGTGCCGTTGGCGTTGCTGATCACGCATTGGAACAGATTCCCGCTCATCGCATCCGTGACCGAGTTCACCGTCAGCGTGGCGGTGGTGGGACCGCTGTAGGTGCTGGTGGTGGTTAGATTGCTCCAGGTGGTGCCGCCCGGTGTCTGCAGCTGCCATTGATACGCGGGCAGGGGATTGCCGCTTGCCGATACGGAGAAGCTCGCATTTTGTCCGGGAATCACGGTCACGCTCACCGGCTGCGCGGTGATCTGCGGTGCGGAGTTCTGTGCCCCGAGGGCTTGGGCGAGTGCGGCGATATTGGGAGTGCCAACGCCGGTGACCAAGTCGTACCCGATGCCCGCAGAGTAGTCTCCGTTTCCTCTGCTGTTGCCTGGCGGTCCGCTGGTGATGTCCCGCAGGCTGGTGGTGCCGATCAGTGGATAAATTTTTGGCCCGAGCAGTCCGAGTGGTGGCAAACCGGCACTGGATCGTGCCTGATTGAGCAAGGCGCCAAAGCCGGACCAGATTGGTGCGCTGATGCTGGTGCCGCCCCAGGTCGTGCTGCCCGAGCCGACGTTCACGATGTAGGCGCCGGTGCTGGGATCGCCCACCACTGCGACATCGGGCACGAGACGCATCGTGCCGGGGGGCACGCCGGTGCCGGTCTGCCAGTCCGGCCGGGAGAAGTAGAGGCTGATGCCTCCACCGCTGCCAGCGGTAGAACCGCCGCCATAGGTATTGAGATACCAGGCCGTCTCACTGCTCGTCGTGCCGCTGCTCGGATCCAACAGGAGGTTCGTGGCGCCGACCGCGGTCACACTCGGGTCGCTGGCGGGATGCGCGGGCGACAGTGCGGCCGAGGCGCTGTAACGACCATTGCTATCCGGTCTGGATCCACCATCACCTGTGGAAACAAACACCGTGACCCCGCGGCCGGCCAGGGCGACGAAATTTTGCGCATCGCTTTGCCGCTGGGAGAACGTGGTCCCGCCAGCCTCGCTGATGCCATAGGAAAGATTGAGCACGTGGAGCGTCGGCTGTGAGTCCAGATCGTGATAAACTTGCTGGTAGGCAAGGGTGAGATCCGTTTGGAGGAGTTCGCCGGTCGTATAAACCCGGATGTTGGCGCCGGGGGCGAGGGAACTGGTCAACTCCGCATCGATGATGGCCTCGGTGCCGTTGGGTATTCCACTTGAGTCGGAGGCCGCGGGATCGGGCGGCGTGGGAGTGCCGGGCACCTGGAAATGCTGGACGCTACTGTTCGGCGACCGGACGATGCCGCACCGGGACCAAAACGTTGCCAGGTCGCTGTCCAGCGGGTACGTATCGATCACGATGGCGATGGTCTGCCCCGCGCCGGTCAGTCCTGTGGTGTTGGCATTGTAAGCCCTGAGGATCTCGGCAGGCAGATAGGGCGGCGCATTGGGGGATGACAGCGAAGCTTTCTGCGCAACGCGTCCGGCGGCCATCTTGTGCGGCCGCAGGTGGGGTTGCAGGCCGTTGACGCCCACCAGTGACGGCGCCAGGGCGGCGGGCAGACTGGGCGCCGTGACGGCTGAAGTGAATTCGCCCTCATCAGTGGTCACGCGGGCGAATTCCACTTGGAAGGCCTGCTTGAGCTGGCTGATGGTGCCGCGGGCAAAGAGGGAGAGTCGCATGTCGTCATTGCGCATGACCGCCAGGCCCTGCGCGGTGAGCCAGGCGGCCATGGCATCGTAATCGGCCGCCAGGGGAAAATATTTCGCAGACATTTCCTCACGGGAGATGATCTCGCCGCGGGCCACGCGGGCCTGGAGTTCGGCCATGTTCCGCATCCTGAGCGCCACCTCGACATCCATCGGCGCAGAAGATTCGCCGGCCGACAGGGCCATGCGCAGGATCCGGGCCTGATGGAGACCGGCCGCCGCGGTCTGTCCGGCGGGGATCTCCTTGACGCTCTCGGGACTCAGCACCCTCAACAACAGCGGGTTGCCGGCGGCCTGCACGTACAACGGCTGGCCGAGCAGCAGCAACGCACTCAGCGCCAGTCCGGCCCGCGTCCGCCATGGCTGTAAATTATAGAAGCCAGAGGTGATCATCTGTGCAGGTATGTTTGAACCGGCTGCTTGTGAGGAAGTGCTGTACCGAGCGTGGGCCAAATTTCAAGCCAGTCAGCGTAACGGGGCTTTGATTGTATGGACAGGATTCCTGCAAAAGAAACACCTGATTTATGATGAGCGGCCGAGGATGCCAGTACCCATGGATCATCCGCACCCGCGATTTGTTCCGCGGGGCTCGACATGCGCCGCCTTGACTTTATTTTCTTCACTTCTCCCTTAGTAGAATGGCGCATGGTGATGCACGTTCTTTCCCCACCAAAGCAACCCGGCCAGCCCATGACCTCTGCCATCCATACATGGATTCTGCTTCAACTCGAAGGGAATATGGGCGCGGATGGTGTTAAGGGTGTTATGCATTCATCGCGGCCACTGCCGGCAACCAGCTAGAACCACTTCCTCAACCGCATCCAACCGCCCAAACCGGCCCATCCGGTAGGAGATATCATGCAAAACCTCAGACTCGTTCATATGATCGCGGCAGCCGCCCTTCTCGGCGTCCTGCCGCTCTCGGCCCAGCAAAAGCACATTAGTCCGCACGAGACGATCAGCGCGGTCATCGGCGAACGGCGCACGGGAAACCGCATCACCATCACCTACGGGCGTCCCTATACCAAGGATCCCAAGACGGGTGCGCCCCGCAATATCTGGGGCGGCTTGGTGCCATGGGGCAAGGCGGACCGCCTGGGCGCCGACGAAGCCACGCTTTTCATCACCCAGCAGCCGATTCTGATCGGTGCGACCACGATTCCGGCCGGTGCCTATACCCTCTACACCGTGCCGTCCGAAAACGGACCTACCAAACTGGCGTTCAGCACGAACATTGGGAAATGGGGCGTGCCTGTCGATGAGACGCACGATCTGGCGCGGGTTGACCTCCAGAAGGATGCGCTCGAAAAACCGGTCGATCAGCTCACGCTGGCCGTCGAGAACAACCCGGCCGGGGGCGGCGTGCTGAAAATCATGTGGGAGAACACCCAGTTCTCCGTAACCTTCACCACCGCCAAATAATCCTGAAAAATCTTTTACCATGATTACTCCATCGCTTCGTACCGGATTCATCCTCGCTTCCGGGCTGGCGCTTGCCGCCAGTCTTTTTGCCCAGGCCCCACAGGCGCCTAAGATTGACTTCCCCGCCGCCAGCCCTTCCGCCACGCTCAAGCAGCGCGTCGGCCTTACCGACATTGAAATCAATTATTCCCGGCCCGGCCTCAAGGGTCGCGTCGTTGTCGGCAATATCGATCCTTTCGGCAAGGTCTGGCGCACCGGTGCCAACAACGCGACCCGGATCAGCTTCAGCACGCCGGTCAAGCTGCAGGGCAGCAGCCTCGACGCGGGCACCTATGAGCTCTTCACCATCCCCGGCAAGGACGAGTGGACCGTCATTCTGCAGAAGGCTGGCAAGCAGTGGGGCGCCTATCAATACAAGCAGGAAAACGACGCCCTGCGCGTAACGGCCAAACCCGTCGTGCTCGCGAACCCGGTCGAGACCTTCACGATTGATCTCAACGACATTCGCGACGAGTCGGCCACGCTCAACCTGATCTGGGCCGATTGGCGCGTGCCCGTGAAGCTTGAGGTCGATGTCGTCTCCATCGTTGTGCCGCAGATCGAGGCCGTGATGGCCTCGGACTCCGCCAAGAAACCTTACGCGCAGGCCGCCATGTTCTATCGCGATCACGACCTCGACCTGAAAAAGGCCCTCGTCTGGATCGACGCCGCAATCGCTGCGCAGCCCGACGCGTACTACTACGTCTATCACAAGGCGAAGCTTCTGGCCAAGATGGGCGACAAGGCCGGAGCACTCGCTGCTGCGCAACAGTCGATCGCCATGGCCGCCAAGGACACCGGCCCGGTAAAGG
>Ga0265322_10000492_pt1 | contig 15455 bp, 20 predicted proteins | sample 41222metaG_FD_193584 | JGI IMG/M metagenome (GOLD analysis project Ga0265322, IMG submission 193584) | Rhizosphere microbial communities from Carex aquatilis grown in University of Washington, Seatle, WA, United States - 4-12-22 metaG | ecosystem: Host-associated > Plants > Roots > Rhizosphere...
AGCCAACTCATTCGGGTTTAATGTCATCAAAAGCAAGACGCAGGAAGAAGAACTGATCGATGTGCACCAGCAGCAAAAGGATGATCCTGCGACGCTGAAACCCAGGGCTCCGGTGGTTACTTTTATGGGGCATGTTGACCACGGAAAGACATCCCTGCTTGACCGTATCCGTTCAGCCAAGGTCGCTGATAGTGAACACGGCGGCATTACCCAGCATATAGGGGCATATTCGGTCAAGACCGATAACGGCAGTTATATCACCTTCCTCGATACTCCAGGCCATGAAGCCTTTACGGCCATGCGTGCCCGCGGCGCGCATGTGACCGATATTGTCGTCTTGGTCGTGGCTGCTGACGACGGTATCATGCCGCAGACACAGGAAGCCATTGCCCATGCCCGCGCGGCCAATGTACCCATCGTGGTGGCCCTTAATAAAATTGACAAGAAAGCCGCTGACCCTGACAGGGTTAAAAAACAGCTGGCGGAACTTGATCTGATGTCTGAGGATTGGGGCGGGAAAGTCGGTGTAGTCCCGGTTTCTGCTCTGACAGGGCAGGGAATTGACACATTATTGCAGCGCATATTGCTGGAATCTGAGATCCTTGAATTGCGCGCTAATCCAGATAAAAAAGCATTAGGTATAGTCATTGAGGCGCATATGAGCAAGGGAAAAGGGGCTATCGCCTCCTTGATCGTCCAAAGCGGGACTTTGCGCGAGGGCGATCCTATTGTCATCGGGCCTTTACACGGCAAGGTCAAGGCTATGTTCGATGATTTCGGCCATCCCATCAAAGAAGCCGGGCCTTCAATGCCGGTTGAGATTTTAGGTTTATCGGAGGTCGCCGCGGCGGGTGAAATTTTCTACGCGGTGGAAAGCGAAAAGCGTGCCAAGGAGATCGCGGAAGTACGCCAGGAGAAACTAAAGAATGAAAAACTTTCAGGGACTGCCAAGATTTCCCTGGAAGAATTGTATTCACAGATCCAGCAGGGTGAGATCAAGGAACTGCGCGTGGTGATCAAGGCGGACGTGCAGGGATCCCTTGAAGCTCTTAAAGAATCGCTGGGGAAGATCCCCTCGGATGAGGTTAAGCTCCGCTTTATCCATGTGGCGGTTGGCGATGTGAACGCTTCTGACGTTGTCTTAGCCAATGCTTCCAATGCCATTATCATTGCCTTTCATGTGGGGATCGACACCAAGGCTCGCCAGGAGCTGGAAAATAACCCCGTGGATGTGCGTGAATACCGGATCATCTATGACGCGGTTGAAGATCTAAGGAAAGCCCTGGAAGGCCTATTGGCGCCAAAGCTTAAAAGGCATTTTATAGGGCGCGCGGAAGTGCGCAACGTATTTAAATTAAGCCGCTCAGGCATCGTTGCCGGCTGTTATATCCAAAAAGGCAAGATCCGTAATAAGATCCAGGCTGAGGTTTTACGCAACGGGGACATCGTCCATACCGGGCATATCAGCACCCTGAAGCGATTTAAAGATGATGTCAAGGAAGTCACGGAAGGCTTTGAGTGCGGGATCACCGTTTCACACTTTGATACCATTGCCGTGGGGGACATCATCGAAGCATATGATATCGAGTCGATCGCCCGCAGGCTTTAACACAAAAGTATGAAAAAAATTGTTTTTTCTGCCATGCGTCCAACGGGCAAGCTGCACCTCGGCCATTTACTGGGAGCGCTTAAGAATTGGACTGCTTTGCAAGCCGATCATCATTGTGTTTTCAGTATCGCTGACTGGCATGCCCTGATGAGCGAATACGAAAACAGCAAAGAGCTCCGCCATTACGGTGTCGATATGGTCATCGATTGGATCGCCTGCGGTATCGACCCGGAAAGATCCATCCTGTACCTGCAGTCGGATGTGCCTGAACATCTTGAATTACAAATGTTTTTGTCATGCCTGACGCCTTTGGGTTGGCTTGAACGCAATCCCACCTATAAAGAGCAATTGAGGGAGATCACATCGCGCGACCTTCAAACATACGCGTTTTTAGGGTATCCCGTCTTACAGGCGGCTGATATCCTTCTTTACAGGGCAGACGCTGTTCCCATAGGTGAAGACCAGCTGCCTCATCTGGAATTGTGCCGTGAGATCGCGCGGCGTTTCAATTCCATTTATAAAAAGGAAGTTTTCAAGGATTGCCGCGCTATCTTGACCGAAACCCCGAGGCTGTTAGGCCTTGATAACCGTAAGATGAGCAAAAGTTACGGCAATACGATCAATTTATCGGATAGTGCCGTTGACGTAGAGAAAAAAGTGGTGACCATGATCACGGACCCCAAAAGGGTCCGCAAGACCGACCCGGGGCATCCCGAAGAATGCAATGTGTACAGCTATTATCAGGTTTTCGCGCCTGACGAAACGGCTGAGGCCCATCATTGGTGCACCAATGCCCTTAAAGGTTGTGTTGACTGCAAGAAGAATTTAAGCGCTCACATCAATAAAGACCTTGAACCGATCAGGGAAAAACAGGCAGAACTGCAAAAGGATAAGGACAAGATCAAAGACATCCTCAAAGAAGGCGCTGCCAAAGCACGGGATCTGGCTCAAAAGACGATGCATGAAGTCCGTGAGGCGGTGTATTAGCATGAATTACAAAATCCATCTTGATAAATTTGAAGGCCCGCTGGATCTTTTGCTATATCTTATCAAGAAAAACGACATAGATATCTGCGATATCCCCATTGCCGTGATCACCGACCAATATATGGAATATATCGCGATGATGAAAATGCTCGACCTGGACGTGGTGGGGGATTTCTTGGTCATGGCGGCAACCCTCATGCAGATCAAATCCAGGATGCTCCTTCCGCCCGACCCTCTGGCCGGGCCTGAAGCGGCGGATCCCCGCCAGGAATTGGTTGACCGCCTCAAAGAGTACGAGCAATTCAAACTCATCGCCGAGGGGCTTAAGTCAAAAGAAATGCACCGGCAAAGCCTGTTCGGCCGCCTGATCGATGAAGAAAAGCTCAATGAACTCAGGATCGACGCGCAGGAAGTCCTATTTGAACCCACTCTTTTTGACCTGATCAATGCTTTGTCAGAAGCGCTCAAACATATCCCTGAGAAAAAAGATTACCAGATCTCCCAGGAGGAATATACCATTGAAGGCAAGGTCCACGAAATTCTGCATTTGCTGCTCGAAACCCCGCGCATTTCGCTCATGGATATTTTCCGGCGTTCGACATGCAAGAATGAGGTCATATGCACCTTTGTCGCGATCCTTGAGCTGACACGCCTTAAAGAAATCCTCATCATGCAGCACCGCCAATTTGAAAATATCGAGATCGTGCGTAACCAGGCCAACGAAACACCTTCCGCGCCGGAGGCATGAGACCATGGAAGAGATCAAACGGCTTGTCTTAAATCAGGAGACCGAAGAAGACCAGGTCATCAGCCTGTCCTTGCGCCCTGAACGCCTCGGTGATTTTGTGGGGCAGTCCGAGTTGGTCAAAGGTTTAAGGGTAGCCATCTCCGCCGCACAAAAGCGCCAGGAACCCCTGGAACACACGCTCTTTTCCGGGCCGCCCGGTCTTGGAAAAACTTCCCTGGCGCATATCATCGCCAATGAAATGAACAGCCGTATCACGGTCACTTCAGGGCCGGCCATCGACCGCGCGGGTGATTTTATCGGTATCTTGACCAATCTTGAAAAAGGCGATGTGCTTTTCATCGATGAGATCCACCGGCTTTCCAAGACAGTCGAAGAATTCTTATACCCGGCGATGGAGAATTTCAAGATCGATTTTATCGTGGATAAAGGCCCCTACGCCAAAACGATCAATTTCAATTTAAAACCCTTCACGCTCATAGGCGCCACGACCCGCAGCGGACTATTGACGACACCGCTGCGCGACCGTTTCGGGATCTTTTATCATCTGGAATTTTATGGGGAAAATGACTTGAGCCGTATCGTGTCTACTTCAGCCAAGAAGCTCAACGTGCAGGTTGACCCCGACGCTTGCCAGGCCATGGCCAGAAGGGCGCGAGGTACCCCGCGCATCGCCAACAGGCTTTTGCGACGCTGCCGCGATTATGCCCAGGTCAACTCCAATAAGAACCATATTGATCTAAAGGTCGTTGATGAGGCCATGCTTGCGTTAAGGATAGATAGCCAGGGGCTTGATGAATTGGACCGCCGCTTGCTTTCGATCATCAAAAAACAGTACAACGGAGGGCCTGTCGGCATTGAAGCGCTGGCCGCGACATTAAATGAGGAAACTGACACCATTGAAGATGTGATCGAACCTTATCTGCTGAAAGCCGGCTTTTTGCGCAGGACTTCCCGCGGCAGGGAACTGACTTCCCAGGCCTTGGACCATCTAAAGACATTATGAGCGATCTTGGAAGATCTATTATTGCCATCGGTATTATCCTGATCTTTATTGGCCTTATGATGTCGATAGCCGGAAAGATCCCCGGGGTTGGCAGGCTTCCGGGGGATATCATGATCAAAAAAGAAAACTTTAGCTTTTATTTTCCGATAACAACCTGTATTTTGATTAGCGTCATCTTAAGCGCCATCATGTTTTTCATAGGTAAAAAATGAGAAAAAATCTAATTTTAAGCCTGATCCTGACTTTGATCGGGGGGATCTCCACGGCTGTCGCGTCTGTTGAGATGGCCTCTTCCAAGATCCCCGAACTGGTACGCGTGGCCATCGTCCGTGATTCCAGGGAAGTGGACCTGGCTATCCATGGATCCTATCAATTGCGTGACATACCTTCAGGCAATGTGATCGGCAAAGGGAACTACCTGGTTGAAAGCAAGGTAAGGCTTTTAGAACACGGTATTTTAATCGGCCTGAAAGTTTATCCATCCGCGCATTTGACCATAGAACCTGCCAGGGATGCTTCCATCATCATCGATAACCGCCCCTTCAGGGGAGAAGTCACCTTTATCCGTACGCCGGATAATCATATCACCGTTGTCAACAACATCAATGTCGAGGATTATATCAAAGGCGTGCTTTATCATGAGGTTTCGCACCTTTGGCCGATGGAGGCATTAAAAGCCCAGGCCGTCGCCGCGCGTACCTATGCGTTATATTCGATCAATCCCGCGGGCAAGCCGTATGATGTGACCAACGATATTTATTCCCAGGTTTATGGCGGCCGGGATTCCGAGAGATACCGGACGGATTTGGCTGTAGATTACACCAAGGGACAGGTCTTAACGTATAATAATAAGATAATACCAGCCTATTTTCATGCCACCTGCGGGGGTATGACTGAAGACGCGCAGGAATTATGGAAATTGCCGGATATACCGCCGCTAAGAGGTGTGCCTTGCGGATTTTGCCAGAATTCACCTCACATGCACTGGAAAAAGAATTTCAGGCTACGTTCCATACAAGACGCGCTTAACCTTCACGGATATAAGGTGGGCGTCATCAAGGACATATCCATCGTCAATCGCGACCGAAGTGAACGTATCGAGGATTTGAAGATCACCCAGAAAAACGGCCAGGAACTTATCATCAAAGGTAAGGATTTCCGTGATCTCATGGGGCCAAATGTGCTGATGAGCAACAATTATGATATCAGCATGCAGGGTTATTTCGTGAATTTCACCGGCAAAGGCTGGGGGCATGGGGTTGGCATGTGCCAATGGGGGGCTTTGGGCATGGCCAAACAGCAATTCAGTTACCGCCAGATCCTTGCCTACTACTATCCGCAATCCGTACTCATGGACTATCATGAGATCCCTTCCAAGTAACATTTTTAAACTGAAATCCTATTTTTACGAATTGCCTTCAGAATTGGTGGCGGACAAGCCCCTTATCCGCCGGGACCAGGCCAGGCTTATGGTCATCAGCCGAAAGGACGGCAGTATCCGTCACGATACTTTCGATCATCTGGACAAGTACCTTCCTGACCGTTCCAGATTAGTTGTCAATAACAGCAAGGTGATCCCCGCGCGATTATTGGGACATAGGCCGACAGGCGGTGCCGTCGAAGTATTCCTGCTGAATCCCTTGGAAAAGGGTTATTTATTTGAAGCTTTGCTGCGGCCATTAAAAAAAATACGCGAAGGGGAAGAAATTGATTTTGGATCAGGCATCAAAGCTGTGCTGGAAGATAAGGAAAAGCGCATTGTCCGCTTCAATAAGAGGAATATCATCAGGTATCTGCAAAAAGTAGGGCATATCCCTTTGCCGCCCTACATCAAAAGGCCCGATAACTCCCATGACCGCGTTGATTATCAAACCGTGTACGCCAAGAAAGCAGGGTCTGTGGCTTCTCCAACCGCGGGCCTGCATTTTACTAAAAACCTGATCAAGGAATTAAAAAAAGAAGGCCATCAATTTTTAGAACTGACCTTGCACATCAATTATGGGACATTTAAACCCGTCGAATGCGCGGATATCCGTAACCATCCCATGCATTCGGAACAATACTGCATTTCACGGCCTACAGCGATTGCCATCACCAAAAAAGATCCGCGCCCGTTGATAGCCGTAGGAACAACCAGCTGCAGGGTGCTTGAATCGTTTTCAAAGGGACGGTCCCTTTCAAGTACCAATATTTTCATTTACCCCGGCTATAAATTCCAAAAAGTTGATGTCCTGATCACCAATTTTCATCTTCCTTACAGCACCCTGCTGATGCTGGTATGCGCTTTCGGAGGCTATGATTTGATCATGAAAGCCTATAAAGAAGCCATCAAAGAGCGCTACCGGTTTTACAGCTACGGGGACGCCATGTTGATTTTATAATACCAATATCAACATTTGTGTTAGCATATACCCAAATTATGGACTTTTTTAAACTTATCAAAAAAGACTTAAACACAGATGCCCGCAGGGGAGTGCTTGGCACACCGCACGGGAGTGTTGAATCCCCATTTTTTATGCCGGTGGCGACGACAGCCACCGTCAAGACCATGTCTGGCGTTGACCTGCATGACATGAACTCCCAAATCGTGCTTTCCAATACCTATCATTTATACCTTCGCCCGGGCCTTGAGATCATGGAACACGCCGGGGGGCTGCATAAATTCATGAATTGGGACAGGCCCATCCTGACAGACAGCGGCGGCTACCAGGCATTTAGTTTGACCAAATTCCGTAAGATCACCGATGAAGGGGTCAAATTCCGCTCCCACATTGATGGAAGCATGCATTTTTTTACCCCCGAAAAAGTGATGGATATCCAGAACGCGCTGGGTTCAGACATGGTCATGCCTTTGGATGAGTGTTCTCCGTATCCCTGTGACCGTAAAAAAGCCATCCGGGGCTTGAAGCGAACAACCCAGTGGGCCAGGCGATGCAAAGAGCATTTTCATAACAGTGGGATGCATGCCAAAGGCCAGCGCCTGTTTGCCATTGTCCAGGGGGCAACCTTTGAAGACCTGCGCCGCCAGTCAGCGGAAGAATTATTGCAGATCGATTTTGACGCCTATGCCATCGGAGGAGTGAGCGTAGGGGAGACAGTCAAAGAAATGTTTGAAGCGTTAAATTGGGTCATCCCTTTTTTACCGAAGGATAAACCCCGTTATTTTATGGGCATCGGCCTTCCTGACCAGATCGTACGGGCCGTGGGCTTGGGCATAGACATGTTTGACTGCTCAATACCGACCCGATACGGCAGGCATGGCAGTGCTTTTACCAATAGCGGGAAATTGAATATCAGTAATCATGAATTCATTAAAGATCTGCGGCCTTTGGATGAAAATTGCGATTGCGGGGTGTGCAGGAATTATACGCGCTCTTATATCCGCCATTTATTGAACATGAAAGAAATTACCGGTGTCCGCTTGATGAGCTACCATAATTTGTATTTTTATATTAAACTAATGGAGCGTATCCGGGCCGCCATTGAAGCTGATAATTATGCCCAGTTTCAGAAGGAATTCTTGACGATTTACAAATCAGAATTATTAGCCACATTATAGGACCCCCAATGCTTCGATTCGATATAATCACTATTTTCCCCGATATGTTCGGGCCGGTATTGAACGATTCCATCATTAAACGCGCCCAGGACAAAAAAAAGGTCTCCATTCACGTGCATGACTTACGCGATTATACGGATGATAAGAAACACCGTAAAGTCGATGACCGCCCGTTTGGCGGGGGACCAGGCATGGTCATGATGCCCCAGCCGTTATTTGACGCGGTTAAAGCCATTAAAGGCAGGCGCCAGGCTACGGTTATTTACACATCTCCTTCCGGAAAGCCCTTTTCACAATTTCACGCTAAAACCTTGACTAATGCCAAAAATTTGATTATTATCTGTGGCCATTACGAAGGGATCGACGAACGGGTACGCGAGCATTTGGTGGATGAAGAGATATCCATGGGGGACTATGTCCTGACCGGTGGAGAGATCCCGGCCCTGGCCATCGTTGATGCCGTAACCCGCCTGATCCCAGGTGTTTTAGGCAAGGAAGAATCGCTCCTTCATGAATCGTTCGAAGGCGGTTTGTTAGAAGGGCCGCAATACACCCGGCCAGCAGATTTTCGTGGCAAAAGAGTGCCTGATGTGCTATTATCTGGCAATCATAAAGCTATAAAAGAATGGCAAGATTCAAAAGCTTTGGCCAGGACTAAAAGAGTCCGGCCCGATTTATTAAAAAAGGGAGTTTGAAATGATAGCAAGCAGTATTGAGAAGATGGCATCAGTCAGCGAGAGAAGTATCCGTAAAGATATCCCGGTGTTTGACGTTGGCGACACCATCAAAATGAAGATCAAGGTCAAGGAAGCCGACAAGATCCGTATCCATCCTTTTGAAGGTACAGTGATCAAAAAGACAGGTATCGGATTAGGCGCCGCTTTTACCGTGCGAAAGATCTCTTTCGGAGAAGGCGTGGAAAGGACTTTCCCGGTCAATTCACCGGTGATCGATAAAATCGAGGTCATTTCCAAAGGTGTGATCAAACGCGCGAAATTATATTACCTGCGTGACCGCTTAGGCAAAAAAGCCCGCGTTCAGGTAGATCAAACAGTACAAGCTTAAATGTGATCTCTGCCAAAGCAGATATGCTCCATTATGAAACGCAAGCCCATGATAAAGGCTTGCGTTTTATTTTAGGGGTAGATGAGGCCGGCCGTGGCCCTTTGGCAGGGCCGGTAGTGGCCGCGGCGGTATGCTTGCGGACCTTCGATTTTAAGAATCACATCAATGATTCTAAAAAAATGACTGCCAGGGCCCGTGAAGGCGCTTTCCATGAAATTTATGAAAAGGCCTATGTGGGCATCGGGATCATGAGCGAAAAGACGATAGATATAGTCAATATCCTCAATGCTTCGCATTTGGCCATGGAAATGGCTGTCAAAGAACTTCTTTACCGCATACCCGCGGAAGTTTCCGGACAAAAGGATTTTTCTCAACAGGTGGTTCTTTTGATCGACGGAAACATATTCAGGACCCAATTGCCGTATCAATACCAGGCCATTACGGGAGGGGACGGCAAATCATTATCCATCGCCTGCGCTTCCATCATCGCTAAAGTTTACCGTGACCGGATATTAGATGTCTATGACAAGATCTTTCCGCAATACGGGTTTTCCAGGCATAAAGGTTACCCGACCAGCGATCATCGTTGGGCGATCCAAAAATACGGATCTTCCATCATCCACCGAAAAACTTTTCAGGGAGCCTCATGATATTAGACAGCATCAAGAATTTAAAACGTTACAATCTTCCTAAAATTGATGCCATATTGAAATTCATCACCCGGCAAGATTGCGCCAAATTGCCTGACGGCGAAATGGAGATCCAGGGTCGCGAATTATTTGTGCGGGTGATGAACTATACGCCTAAACCCGCCTTGGAAAATAACTTTGAAACGCATCAGATCTACGCGGATGTCCAGTATGTCGTCAGCGGAGCGGAGCTGATGCAGATCGCTCGGCTGGAAGATCTTACCCCTTTGACAGCATATGACCCTGTGGGGGATCTTCAATTCTATAAATCCTCAGGGGTCATGTCCAACATGATCGTTAAATCCGGGGAATTCGCGCTTTTTTTCCCGAATCAGGCCCATCGCCCGTCATGTTTATACGAGGGTTATGAAGGACCGGTCAAAAAATTGGTTTTTAAGGTTAAAATTTGATCCATGATCCGCATTGCAGCCGCATATCCCCGCCAGGCAGGGAAAAATTTCGATATGGAATATTATCTCCATACCCATTTGCCGATGGTATGGCAGAAATTCTCCCCCTATGGCTTAAAAAAAATTGAGGTTGACCGGGGCGTTGAAAAGCCGGGAGGAGGAAGCTCCCCATTTTTCGCCATCGGCTATCTGTATTTTGACTCGCTGGCGGATTTCCAGGAATGCTACGCGAAAGCCGGCCAGGACGTGGTTGGGAATATCCATATCTATACAGACACCGTGCCTATGATCCAGGTTGGCCAAATGGAAAAGATTAAATGAACAAAACGCGCATGGAAGCTTTCAGTGACGGGGTGATCGCGATCATCATCACGATCATGGTTTTGGAATTAAAAGTACCCGATGGTGTCGATACCAAGTCCCTGGAATCCGTAATACCGGTATTGTTAAGTTATGTTCTCAGCTATATTTTTCTGGGTATTTACTGGAATAACCACCACCATTTATTGCAAGCCGCCAAACATGTCAATGGCACTATCCTTTGGGCTAACCTGCATCTGTTATTCTGGCTTTCCCTGATCCCTTTTGTCACTCACTGGATGGGGATCAATCACTTTGCCCCGGAGCCGGTGGCATTGTATGGAACCATACTTTTATTCGCGGCGATAGCCTATTATCTGTTGGGCCAGGCCCTGATCGCCGGGAACGGCAAAAATTCAACCATTGCCATAGCCCTTGGGGATGATTTCAAGGGTAAAATATCTGTGGTGGCCTATGTGGCGGCCATTTTATTGTCATTTATTCACCCGGTACTTGCCTGTATGGTTTATGTATCCGTTGCCATCATGTGGCTTGTCCCTGACAGGCGGATCGAAAAATTATTTAAGCCCTGATAGCTTGCCTTGCTTTTAGATGCCAATAACTGTATAATCCAAACCCTATGCGAATTTATATTATTGTATCGATCCTATTCTGCTTCTGTTCTTGCAGCTATAATGACGTGAAACAGGATCAATGGCAGCGAGGGGCATTCCCTACGGAAATCTCGGGATATACGCCTCAGGCCGCTAATTCTCCTATCCTCATGCATAAGGCCACTGAAGCACAAGATCCATGGCAGCTAAGGCAATCCCAGGATGGCATTCCGATCTATACCCGTAAGGTCGCGGGCTCACCGATCCTGGAATATAAGGCAAATGTCATTATTGATGCGCCAATATCCAAGGCCATAGCGCTCTTTGAAGATGAAAAGCAGATATCACGATGGTATTATCAATGCGCGCATTCAGAACTTGTTAAGAATGAAAACCCTAATAATAAGATCATTTATTTGATATTACATATGCCCTGGCCGGTTTCCCCAAGAGATTTTGTGTTCAGGCGCGCCAGGACCGATGACCATGAAAAAGGGATGATCAGCTATACGTTAATAGCCCTTCCTGATATGCTGCCGGAAGTCAAGGGCGTTATTCGCGTCAGGACCATCGAATCTATATGGCGTTTTAAATCTTTATCACCGGGACAGACTGAACTCTTTTTCCAACAGCATACTGATCCCGCCGGTTCCATTCCCTATTCCATTGTCAATCAACTGGCTGTGCAAACTCCCTATAACAGCCTTAAGAATTTCCGGAAACTGATCACCGGGAAAGACGCATAGATCAAGAAAGAATCCAAGAATGAATATATTTGTCGGTAATTTATCGTTTTCAGCGGTCGAAAGTGACGTTAAGCTGCTTTTTGAAGCATTCGGCGCTGTTTCGCAGGTACGGATCAAAAAGAAATCCGGCAAGAATTCAAGGGGTTTCGGCTTCGTGACCATGACCGATGACCTGCAGGCGCAAGCTGCCATTGAGGGATTACAGGGTAAAGATTTTATGGGCCGCCCTTTGGTTGTAAGCGTTGAGCGGCCTAAACCTGTTAAACCTAAAAAGGATTATAAGGAGATCAAAAGGCTGCGCCAGGAAGCAAAGAATAAGCCAATAGAAGTTTTTGTAGCTCCGGTTATTCCTGAAAAAGAAGTGAAGCCGCGCAGAAAAGCGCGTGAAGAAGCTAAAAAATTCTCCCAGCCAACCGGTGCCCAGGCGTGGGAAAAAAGAAAAGGCAGGGGGACCGCCAAGCCGTGGAAGAAGAAACCCGGCGGAGTTAATAAAAAATTCAAATATTCAAAATGATATTATGCGGTGAATTTTATCTTCAGGCTTTCGAAGAATTAACCGTATAAAGCCACCAGCCTATTTCCTTGGTCCGCCCAAGAGTGCTTCGGTTAAAATAGATCTTCATAACGCCGTGACCGCCGGTCTTGACTTCAAACCATTTCCTGCGCGCGTATTGTTCGCCGCTGCCGTGGCGGCAGGCCCCGGTAGCTCGCCATGTCCGTAAGGTATCGACGATGATGATCTTTTTCCCGCGCCAGATGAACTCCCTGGGCAGGCCCGGCGTTCCAATAGACATGCTTTTCGTGTCACAGCTGTCAATGACAGGTTTGATGGCCTCGCTGATGAATTTTTCCGGCATATTGACTATTATACTACCACAGATTAATCATTCAAAAATCTATCCGATTAGTGTATAATTGTGCAGTTTTATCAATCCAATGGAGGGAAGATCATGTGTCCATTCGTTCATGCTAATTACCTGGTGTTGATCGCGGCTGTGGCGGTAAGTTTTTTCTTTGGATTCCTATGGTATGGCCCGATTTTCGGCAATACATGGGCACAGTTAATGGGTATCAAGAAAACGCCGGAATGCAATAAACCTAAGCCCCAAGCCCTGTTTTTGACTCTTTTGGGAACAGTACTGACAACCTTTGTTTTGGCCTATATCCTGCAAATTTACAAGCCTTATTGCGCTTTTGGAGCGGCTTTTTTTGTCTGGCTGGGATTCTATCTGCCCACGCTTATCGGGACCGTGGTTTGGGAAGGCAAGCCTTTGAAACTATTTATATTAAATGCTTCCTATACTTTCCTGAACCTGCAGATCATCGCGACCGTATTATCTTTCTGGGGCTAACAAGATGCATACAGCACATGCGCTGAATGAACAGCTTCTTTGGATCATTGCGATACTAATGACAATCACTTTAATTATTGTGATAACCATGTTCTATTTAATGTTAGTTAAACCTGACCTGTGGCTTGAATGGTTTGTCAACAGGCCATACCGCTGGTGGGGAATGCAGGTCAAAATAGTGGATCAAGAACGTTTTCGCAAAGCCACGCGTTATTACGCGGCAATTCCGATCTTGTTCGCCTTTATCGCGCTGTTGGTCTCATTATTTATCTGCTTTCACCGGAAGATTTTCTAATATCATGGGTTTAGAAGAAAAGAAGTATCCTAAAATAAGCATTATAACCCCTTCCTATAATCAAGGCCATTATCTAGAAGAAACAATTCTTTCTATCATCGGGCAAAATTATCCAAATTTAGAATACATCATCATTGATGGAGGGAGCAAAGATAATTCCGTAGAGATCATCAAGAAATATGAGAAATATTTAACTTACTGGACAAGTGAACCTGATAGAGGGCATGGCCACGCTTTAAACAAGGGATTTCACAGATCCACAGGTGAAATTATGGCCTGGATAAATAGCGACGATAAATATCATCCGGATGCTTTTAAGAAAGTGGCTGAGATCTTCGATCAATTTAAAGATGTCAATTGGATCGTTGGCAAGAATTCCTGGTGGGATGATACGGGTAAAATGACATCGCAAAAATATATCTTTAAGAATATCTTTGATTTTCTTCGCGGTAATTATGATTGGATCCAGCAGGAGTCTGTTTTTTGGCGTCGTTCACTGTGGGATAAAACAGGCGGAAAGATCAATGAAAACTACCGTTTTATGGTGGATGGAGAGCTGTGGTGCCGTTTTTTCCTGAAAGATAAACTTTATCATGTGGATCTTCTTTTATCAGGCTATCGTTCCTATGGCGTTAACAGGGCGGCATTAAATATGGATATTTGCAATGCGGAAATGCGTAAAGCCATCCATGTGATGAAAAGATCCTGGAATGAAAAGATATTAAGGGATTCATATTATAGAAAATCGGTCAATTTCTTAAGAAAACGCCTTTCTTTTTCTTCTATGATCATGAATAATGACTCCTATTTTGATTATGACGCGATCACGTATTCTCCTTTGAGCCATGAATGGATAAAAGTAAAAAGGGACTACTTTTGAGCATCTCACTGAAACACCATAGATTAAAAGAATTGGACGCGCTCAGGGGTATCGCGGCCCTCGGAGTAGTGCTTTTCCATTATACTTCTTGGTTTAACAATAAATTTACGTTGAATATCCATCCGCCTTTTCTTTTCTGGTTAGGATATTGCGGAGTGCACTTATTCTTTATGATCAGCGGTTTTGTCATATTTATGACTCTGGAGAAGACCAAAAAGCCCCTTGATTTCGTTGTGTCAAGATTTTCCAGATTATACCCGGCTTATTGGGCGGTCCTGTTGATCAACCTTATGCTGGTCAATCCAATAGATCCCAAGCAATTTCTCCTGAACTCAACAATGATCACAGCCTGGTTGAATACAAAGAACATCGTACCGGCATTCTGGACGCTTAATGTTGAATTGGCTTTCTATATTTTTATGTTTACATTATTTGTAACCAAAACATTAAAACACATCGAAGCCATGGGCGTGCTCTGGCTGATATTGATGATCTTAAATGAAAGATTAGGGACATTATTCCACATTCATATTCCATGGCTGATCGACAAATCATTGTTATTAACTTATGGTAATCTTTTTTTTGCCGGCATACTGTTTTACAAGATCAAATTTGAGGGCAATTCAGTTCAGCGCAATATGTGTTTGGTATTATGCTGGCTTACACAATTCCTGGTTGCTCGGGAGTATTACCCAAGCCCGGAAATGTTAGCCCTGTTCTTCTTTATATTCTATTTATTTTGTTATGAAAAACTCGGTTTTCTCACTAATAAGTTCTTTTTATTCTTTGGGTCAATATCGTACAGCTTGTATCTTATCCACCAGAATCTGGGGATCAAATTGCTTTTATTCTTTGACGCCCAAAAGACCAATTTTTATTTGAGCTTATTTATTGCTATGGGGTCGTCCATACTGCTGGCTTTTCTGATCACTATACTTATCGAACAGCCGGCGTTAAAATTTATCCGAACTAATTATAACCGTAAATAATATGCCAAATGTGACGCCTGAACTATCCATCATCACGGCTGTTTATCAGGGGCAGCGGTATATAGCTTCCTGTATTGAATCCGTTATCAACCAAGAATATGATTCCGTTGAGCATATTATAGTTGACGGCGTATCAACGGACGGAACTGTCGAGATCGTCAAAAGCTATCTTCAAAAATACCCACATATCAGGTTTATTTCAGAAAAGG
>Ga0265322_10000495_pt1 | contig 15405 bp, 12 predicted proteins | sample 41222metaG_FD_193584 | JGI IMG/M metagenome (GOLD analysis project Ga0265322, IMG submission 193584) | Rhizosphere microbial communities from Carex aquatilis grown in University of Washington, Seatle, WA, United States - 4-12-22 metaG | ecosystem: Host-associated > Plants > Roots > Rhizosphere...
GTGACGCTGACGCGTCAATCTTTCTGCGACGGCGCCGCTGGTTGCGGAAGAATATGGCCTAGACCCGGGGCGCAAGCTGCACAGAATGCCCTTCCAGCGTCTCTCCCCTCCCGTTGAAAATCACCAAGTCCGAGCTCAAATCCCTTCTCGAGGCCAGGCACAGCCAGCCCCACAGCCTGCTGGGCATGCACCCGGCAAGACAGGGTCGCAGCGAAGGAGTGGTGGTGCGGGCCCTCGTCCGGGAGGCCGCGGAATGTTCCGTGATCGACGCCCGCGATGCCGTCGTACTCATGGCCGGAGGCGCACCCCGCTGGCCGATGAAGCAGATCGCACCCGAGGGGTTCTTCGAGGTTTTCATCCCCCGGCAGCCAGGGGTCTTCCGCTACCAGCTGCGCGTCAAGCTCCACAGCGGCGACATCCGGCAGTTCTACGACCCGTATGCGTTTCTGCCGACGCTGGGCGAGCAGGACCTTTATCTCTTCAACGAGGGCAACGAACACCGCATCTACACCAAACTCGGAGCGCACCTGCGTGTGATCGACGGCGTCCCGGGGGTCTCGTTCGCCGTGTGGGCGCCCACCGCCCGGCGCGTATCGGTCCTGGGCAATTTCAATCATTGGGACGGGCGCTACCATCCGATGCGGTCGCTGGGGTCCTCCGGCGTCTGGGAGCTGTTCGTGCCCGGCCTCGGCGAGGGCGAGATGTACAAGTACGAGATCTGGGACCAGCGCGGCCTCATCCGCCTCAAGACCGATCCCTACGCGACCTACTACGAGCCGCCCCCGAACAACGCCGCCATCGTCTGCAACGCGCGCCGGCACCAGTGGAACGACGGCGTCTGGCTCGAGCAGCGCGGTGCGCAGGCGGGGCAGCCTGACCGCCCCCTTTCAATCTACGAGGTGCACCTCGGTTCGTGGCGGCGCGTCGTCGAGGACGCCGGGCGGCCGCTGACCTACCGCGAACTGGCGCCGGCGCTCGCCGACTATGCCTGCGAGATGGGCTACACCCACATTGAGATTCTGCCCCTGGCCGAACATCCCTTCGACGGTTCGTGGGGCTACCAGGTCACGGGTTTCTTCGCGCCGACTTACCGGTACGGGACGCCGGAGGATTTCGCCTGGTTCGTCGACCACCTGCACCAGCGCGGCATCGGCGTGATCCTGGACTGGGTGCCGGCGCATTTTCCGCGGGACAGCTTCGCGCTGGCCGAGTTCGACGGCACGCACCTGTACGAGCACGCCGATCCGCGCCAGGGCGCGCACCAGGACTGGGGCACGCTCATCTTCAACTACGGCCGCAACGAGGTGCGCTGCTTCCTCGTGGCGAGCGCCCTCGCGTGGTTCGACCGCTACCACATCGACGGCCTGCGCGTCGACGCCGTCGCCTCGATGCTCTACCTCGACTACTCGCGCAAGGAGGGCGAGTGGGTGCCCAACAAGCACGGCGGGCGGGAGAACCTCGAGGCGATGGATTTTCTCCGCCGGGCCAACGACCTCGTGCACCTGTATTATCCCGGCGCGCTGATGATCGCCGAGGAGTCGACCTCCTTTGCCGGTGTCTCCAAGCCCACGAAGGACGGCGGCCTCGGGTTCGACTACAAATGGAACATGGGCTGGATGCACGACACGCTGCGCTTTTTCTCCAAGGAACCCATCCATCGCAAGTGGCACCAGAACGACCTCACGTTCGGCATGCTCTACCAGTACGCGGAGAACTTCATCAGCGTTTACTCGCACGACGAGGTCACGCACGGGAAGGCCTCCATGCTCTACAAGATGGGCGCATGGCACATCCCGGAGAAGGCCGCGAACCTGCGCGCGCTCTACGGCTTCATGTGGGCGTGGCCGGGCAAGAAGCTGCTCTTCATGGGCGACGATTTCGGGCAGGCGCACGAATGGAATCACACCGCAAGCCTCGACTGGCACCTCTGCCAGTATCACGACCATGAAGGGCTGCGGCGGCTGGTGCGCGATCTCAACCGGCTCTATGCGGACGAACCCGTGCTCAGCCGCAACGATTTCAATCCGCAGGGCTTCCGCTGGATCGCCTGCCAGGATACCGACGCCAGCGTGATCGCGTGGCTGCGGCTGGACCTCTTCGAGCAGACGATCTTCGCCGTCGTCGGCCACTATACGCCGGTCATCCGGCCCAACTACCGCGTGGGCGTGCCACGCCGCGGCCTCTGGAAGGAAGTCATCAACACCAACAGCCAGTTTTATGGCGGCAGCGGGCTCGGCAACGACGGCGGCCGGATGACGGAGGATGAGCCGGCGGACGGCTTCAGCCAGTCGCTCCTCCTCACGCTCCCGCCGCTGAGCACGACGATCTTCAAGTGGACGGCCGGGTGACGCCGCCGCCGCACTCGTAGTGAATCAGCGCCAGTACCCAGCGCTCGCGCGGGATCAGGGTTTCCGTCCGACGAGCCGGTAGGTGGACATGAAGCCGCGGCTCTTCACGTCAATCTGGCCGCGCTCCTCGAGGATGAACTTGTCCACCAGCAAAGCATGGGTGCTCGGTGAGACCTGAATCATGCCCGGCAGACTGTGCGACTCCATGCGGCTGGCGACGTTGACGGTGTCGCCCCAGAGATCGTAGGAGAATTTTCGGGTGCCAATGATGCCGGCGACGACGGGACCGCTGTTGATCCCGACGCGGATGTCCAGGGAGAGGGAATTGCGGCGGTTGAAGTGTTTGAGAACCTCGAGCATGTCCAGCGCCATCAGGGCGCAGCGTTCGGCATGCTCGGGCCGGGGGGTGGGGACGCCGCCGACCACCATGTAGGAATCGCCGATGGTCTTGATCTTCTCGAGTTCGTAGGTCTCGGCGAGCTTGTCGAAGCCCGAGAAAAGGTCGTTAAGCAGCTGCACCGTGCGACTGGGCGCGATGCCGGCGGAGAAGCTGGTGAATCCGACAATGTCGGCAAACACCACCGTGGCCTCGCGAAAGCTGTCGACAATCGTCCGCTCGCCCTGCTTCAGCCGGTCGGCGATCGCCGTGGGCAGAACGTTCAGGAGGAGGCGGTCGGATTTGGCGCGCTCCGCCTGCAGCTCGGAAAGGTAGGCCTGCTCCTGGTCGCGCAGCCGCTTCTTTTCCAGCGAGGCGTTGATGCGGGCGTGAAGGATGATCGTGTTGAAAGGCTTGGGGACGTAATCCTCGGCGCCGGCCTCGATGCAACGGACCGTGCTGTCGACCTCGTCCAGCGCGGTGAGCATGATGACCGGCAGAAAGCGGAGTTTGGGGTCGGCCTTGATGAACTCGAGGGTATGAAAACCGTTCAGCTCGGGCATGATGATGTCGAGCAGGACCAGGTCGAAGGCCCGCTGCTTCAGGAGCTCGAGCGCGATGCGGCCGTTTTCCGCCGTGGTGATGTTGAAGCCCGAGCGCTGGAGGCGCCGGGCCAGCATCTCACGGTTCATGGAATCATCGTCGACGACGAGGAGGTTGCCGGTGTACCGGGCACTGGCGTTGCCGAGGAATTCCACCGGGGGCGCCGGCTTGCTGGCCGGCACGGGCGCAGCGGGGACGGCATGGGGGGGGCTGGCGACGCCCGGGCCGGGGCCGACGTCGATCTTGAGCGCGAACTCCTTGCTTTCGAAAAGTTGGTGGAGGTTATAGCCCGCCTGGTTGATGCGCTTGAGGTCGCTGACCACGTCGGGCATGCCGGCCTCGGACGCCTCTTCCTGGCACAGTTCACTGTACCCGATGATGGCATTGAGCGGGGTGAGCATTTCCCGCCGCATGCTGAGCAGGTCGATCTTGCCGGTTTCAATCTTCCAGGGGGCGAGGGCGTCGTTGAAGAGCGCCAGCAGCTGTCCGCCTGCGGTGTGAATCTTCTTGATGTCACGCAGCAGCCGTTCCGCGCTGATATCCTCGATCGATTCCAGCAGCATCTCGCTGTAACCGATGATCTGGTTGAGCGGGGTGCGCAGGGCGTGGCGGAGCTGGGTCAGCGTCTCGATGTCGTTTGACTGGAGCGCCTGCAGAAACGGGCTCAGCGTGCTCTGGGCGCTGACGGAGGGACGCACTCCACCATTGTCTGGGGCAGGCTCACTCATGCGGGCGGGGCCGGAGGTGGCGTTGGCGGGGCCGGGGGATTATTCAGCAGGGCCTCGATTTTGCCGAGCAGCCGCGGCAGCTCGACCGGTTTGGTGTCGTAATCATTGCAGCCCGCCTTGATCGATTTGTCGCGGTCGCTGGTCATGGCATGAGCGGTGAGGGCGATGATGGGGATCGCCGCGGTCGCCGGGTCGCCCTTGATCCGGCGGCTGGCCTCCCAGCCGTCCATCACCGGCAGGCTCACGTCCATGAGAATGAGGTCGGGGGCCTCGGTGCGGGCCTTCTCCACGCCGGCCCCGCCGTCGACGGCGATCGCAATGGCGTAACCGCGACGCTCAAGCCGCCGGGAGAGCATGTCCCGGTTCATTTCATTGTCTTCCACAATGAGGATCTTCGCCATGGGGATAATGCAGGATGGGACTGGCCTCAGGAGGGTTCAACGGCCGCCGGGGCGTTCCCGGGCTGGCGTTTCAGCATGTGCTGATTAATGGTCTCGCGGACCTCCCGGAGCAAGTCTTCTCGGGCAAAGCTTCCCTTTTGAAAGATGCGCTCCACCTGCCCCTTGAGCGCCTGCTGCGCTTCGGTGTTAAGATCAAGCGAGCTCATCACCACCACGGGGATCTTGGACCACTCGGGATGCGGATGAATCTGGCGGAGGAATTCGAAACCGTCCATCTGCGTCATCACCAGATCGAGGATGATCATGTCCGGCAGCACGCCGCCCTGGATGATATCGAGCGCCTCCTTGCCGTTGGCGGCCTGCTTGACCGCAATATTCTCCTTCTCGAGCATGCGGACGACCAGTTCACGGGACGGAGGATCATCCTCCACCACCAGCACGGTTCCGGCCTGCTTGGGGGTCCGGTGCCGGTCGAGGACCGGCAGGAGCTTCACGGCATCGATGGGCTTGGTCAGATAGTCTGCCGCGCCCAAGGCAAACCCCATCTCCTTGTTTTCCAGCATGGTCAGGAGGATGATGGGAATGTCGGCGAAACCCGGCATGGCCTTCAGCTGGGAAAGCACCGACCAGCCGTCCATGCCCGGCATGAGAATGTCCAGAATGACGATGTCGGGGCGGTATTCGCGGGCGATGCGCAGCCCCTCCTTGCCGTCGTGCGCGGTGCGGGTTGAATAGCCCTCGCGGGTGAGCATGTTGGTCAGCACGACGTGGACTGCCTCGTCGTCGTCGATGACCAGGACACGTCCCTTCGGGGCGGGTCCCGGCTGGCTCTCCTTGTCGGTGATGGCATACGGCGAACGGGCGGGCTTGACGCGGGCGGGGACGCGCATCGTGAAGGTGGAGCCGGCCCCGGCGGTGCTCTTGACCGTAATGTCGCCGCCCATCATCTGGGCGAACTGCTTGGAAATCGCCAGGCCGAGTCCGGTGCCGCCGTACTTGCTGGAGGTCGAAGCGTCGGCCTGGGTGAAGGCCTTGAAGAGCCGGCCCAGCTGCTCCTCGGTCATGCCGATGCCCGTGTCGATGACGTTCATGACGACCCAGACCTGCTGGTCGCGGATCTCGCGGTCGATCTTCAGTTCGATGCGTCCGTTCTCGGTGAACTTGCTCGCGTTGCTCAGCAGGTTGAGGAGCGCCTGGCGGATCTTGGTGGCATCGCCATACATCGAGCCGATCAAGGGGGTGCAGTTGACGACCAGCTCGTTGTGACGCTTCTCGACCAGGGGCGCGATCGTGCTGCTGACTTCATGGACCACGGTCTGGAGGTCGAACGTCTCGAGATAGAGCTGCATCTTGCCGGCCTCGATCTTGGAAAGATCCAGAACATCGTTGATCAGGCCGAGCAGGTGGTGCGCGGCGCTCATGATTTTCTGGAGATCTTCCGCGACCTCCTTTTCGCCCTTGTCCAACGCATCCTCGTGCAGCATTTCGCTGTAGCCGATGATCGCGTTCATCGGCGTGCGCAGTTCGTGGCTCATTTTGGCGAGGAAGGCGCTCTTGGCCTGGTTGGCCTCCTTGGCGGCAACCACCGCCCTTTCCAATTCGACGGTGCGCTCGGCCACCTTTTGTTCCAGCCCTTCGTTGATCTGCCGGAGGCTCTCCCGGGCGTCCTCGGCGTTCTTGCGGGCCACCACCAGCTCGGCATTCCGCTGCTGGATGGTATGCAGCATCATGTTGAAGGAGCGCGTCAGCGAGCCGATCTCATCGTTGCCACCCTCCTTCACCCGCACGCCATAATCCTGCTGCTTGGCGACGCTATGGGCCGCCTTGGCCAGTTCGGTGATGGGATGGGTCACCGCGCGCTGGAGGCTCTGGGCGACGACCATCGCGAGCAGGCAGCAGGCGAGAAAGATGATCACCATGCCTCGGATCGGATCGCCAAAACGCTCGGCGGCCAGGTGCTCGACCCCGGCCTTCATGTAAAGCGTACCGAGTTTCCTGCCCTCCTTGTTCAGAATCGGTCGGAACATCGTCACCTCATTGGTCGAGATATTGAGGTTTACGACCTTCGGCAGGGGAATGAATTCGTTGGCCCCTCCCTTGATATACTTGCACAGGAGTCGGTTGGACGTCGAGTAGACCGCCGCCGCCACGATGAGGTTATCGCTTCTGAGTTTGTCCAGCGCCAGATCCGTGGCGGTCGGATCCTTCTCCAGGGAGGCGACGAGGCTTTCCATCAACAATTGCTGGGTCGCCTCAATCCGAGCGACAATCTCATTATGGAAACGGATGACGTCGAAGGCATAGTAGCTGCCCAGGGCCGCCAGCAACGATACCGCGCAGACTGAGATAATGATGAGACTCAGCTTCCAGCGGAAGGGGAGGGTGAACCGTTCAGCTTTTTCCATGAGATTGCCACACGGATTCGGCCGGCTGCAGTGGAAAGTGGTGAAGTATCATGCTCCGATCATGGTCATTCGCCATGTTAAAGTCGCAGGCACCGGAACGAGCGGTTTAAAGGGAAAGCTCCAGGGTTCAAAGGCGTTGTCAATTACTATCACCGTGCCCGCGTCAATAGGCCGAACAAGGAGCATGGTCACGGGGCCGGCTCATTCCTTCCGGATCCGCGCCTGCTCGAAATCGGAGTAGGTCACGACCACGTCTTGCTCCAGCGACTTGAGGACAGCCCGGCCGCGCACATGCGCCTCCACGCGCAGCAGGTGGCTGGGCTCGACAGCCGTGGGCAGACTATAGGTCATCACGGTGCGCATGGCTTCGATCTTGATGAAAAACGCCGGTGAAAACGGCTCAATATTCTCCAGGGCGAAGGTTTCGATCGCGGCGGCGGCTTTGCTGATGATGAGGGTTGCGCGCAGGTGCACCGCCGCCCGGTCGTCTCCGCCGCCTGGTTTGACGTGGAACCGGTAACGCCAGCGGGCCGGCGTCTCTTCCAGCAGCTCGGCGGTATCCAGGTCGAGTTGATCCTTGAGCGGCGGCAAGCCGGCCGTCAGCACCCGGCGGGCCTTGCGTTCGCGATAGTGCTGCAACTCGGGTGCCGGGGGGGCGGCACCATCCTTTTCGACGAGTGTCCAGCGGACAAACTCCGGCCGGCCGGGATCGAAGCGTTCGATGGTTTTGCGGCCCGCATCGACGGTGGTCTGGGTGTAGGCCCAGCCCCGGGCACCGTCGGCCCGGAAGGTCGTGAGGGCGGCGGCGGCCTCACCAGGCAACTCGGCCAGCGCGGCGGCCGAGCAGAGACACGCGGCGGACAGGGCGGCAAGGAGGCGCATGATGAGAATGCGCCAGTAGCAACGGAAATCCGGACGACGTCGATGCCGTTTTGCATCGGCCGGCGCGGGGGCCTCTTCGCCACTGCCAGGGCACGGACCTGCCCCGGTCTGGTTGCCGCCGTTCAAGCGGGGGCCGGACGCCACTGCAGGAGCCGGTTCACCCGGGCAACCAGATCCTTTGGACTGAAGGGCTTGGTGACGTAGTCGAGGGCGCCCAACTCGAGACCCACGTGGCGTGCGTCGGTCGTCGACCAGGCGCTCAAAATCACAATCGGGATGGCCGCCGTGTTGGCAGTGTGCCGCAGGATTTCGCACACCCCGAAACCGTCGATATCGGGAAGCATGAGATCCAGCAGCACCAGATCGGGGTGTTGGCAGCGGATGGTCTCAATCGCCTCCCGGCCACTCGCCGCGGTCAGCACCTCATAGCCGGCCTGGCCGAAGTGGAAGCGCACCAAGTCGGTGACATCCTGCTCGTCGTCCACACTGAGAATGATCGGGGTCATGACGACGCAATTGGACACGATCAACATGGCACGGCGGTGCCCCTGCGGTTACATCGGTGTGAAATCGGAGCGCTGCCCCGGGTGGCCGCGGCAGCGCCGGCCGGCCGGACATGTCTGGTTACATGGTGGTCGCGATGCTTGCTCCGACCTGTACTCCGGCTTACGTTAAGCGCTGTGGACGAATTTCGCCGGTCAGCTTCCAGTGGCGGGCAAAAAAACAGTCAAAACCGGGAGGATATTATTTTGACTCGCGCGTTGGGCGAAAGGTACCATTTTCAATCTATTAGATGCATGAGTGCTAATACATTCTAGCGATGGCGAGAAAGCTGGCTTTCATCAATTACAAGGGTGGCGTGGGCAAGACGTCCTTGCTCGTCAACGTGGCGGCTTGTCTGGCCAAGCTGGGCAAACGCGTTCTGCTGTTCGATCTCGATACGCAGTCCAACGCGAGCATCTGGCTGCTGCGCCTGGAACGTTGGAACAAGATCAACAGCAGCGGCGAGGGCGCGGTTTTCTCCATTTTTAATCCCGGCAAGGTGCGGTTGAAGGACCTTCTCATCAAGGATGTCGTGGAGGGGAAAACGGGCGAGAAGCTGCTGCCCGGCCTCGATCTCATCCCCACCACCTTCAACCTCGTTGATCTGGAAGACGAGTTTGAGGATGATCCGGTCAAACCCGCCTATCTCCTGTTCAGCGAGGAGCTCCGCGAGCTGGAGAACGACTACGATTTTGTCGTTTTCGACTGCCCGCCGAACATCCTGCGCGCCTGCCAGTGCGGCGTGTTCTGCGCCAACGAGGTGTATACGCCTGCCAATCCCGACGCGCTCAGCCTCATCGGCTTCACCCTGCTGGTCGAGAAACTGCAGAGATTCCACAAGCTTTCGGCCAGCTTCCGCACGGCCCAGATGGGACCGCCGGCCGCCGTGCAGGGCATCATCTTCAATTCCATCAAGGCCGGCGTCGACATCGAGGTGCCCAAAATGCGCATGCAACTGCGCATGAATCAATTTAAGACCCAGCGGCGGGTCGCCTCCACGGCCAAGATTTTCGAGACCCAGGTGCGCGATGCCACGATCGTGCGCCGTGCCGTGGCGCTCGGATTGCCGGTCATCCTCGTGGGGCAGGAGACCACGGAGACGGACAACGTGCTGAACGATTTTCGCCGGCTCGCCCTGGAGATCATCAAACAGGGGGAACTGCTCTGATTCTCCGGCGGCGAAGCCCCGAACGATTTTATGAACACATCTGGAGGAAAATACACCGCCAAGGACTGGGACGAGTCCCGCATGGGTTTTCAAACCTCGATCATGGTGAACACTTCCCTCCACAGTCTGGCCCAAAACCTGGACGGGCCCGACTGGCCCCTGCCGGGCAAAGATGAGACGCCGACGAAATACATCGATCTGACCTTTGAGGAATTACAGCTCATGCCCGGGTTGGCCGGATATCCGGACCGGATCGACCTGCTGATCGACATCCTGCGGGAGACCCTCGCGTTCGATAATCCGTTCGGCGAGATGATCGAACAGACCACGGCGTCCGCCGAAAAGGACAACCCGCTGCTGAAGAATCTGGCGAAGCTCGACATTCCCACCGCTTTTCCCATCGAGTTCACCACGGTCTCTGCCGACACCAAGGAGTTCTGCAAACTCGAGAAGATCACGACACTCGGTGAGTTCGCCCATTTTGCGCAAGGCATGCCTTCCCATATCATTGTGGGTGGTGATTTCCGCACCCTGCTCAACGCGCTGGCGCACGTGAATGAGGAGGCGCTGGCGACCATTCTGCCGTTCCGTCCCGGCAGCAAGGGGCTGCATCTGCCCGAGGCTCTGGGCCAGTTCCTTGACACCGTGCCCGTGGGCGAGCGGCTCGCCCTATTCAAGCGCTTTGGCGGCCGGCTCAAGCCGGAGGAGGAGACCAAGATCGCCCGCCTGAGCAAGGACGAGTTGAAGAAGGCGGAAGCCGTCCTGCGGGAACGCGCCACTCTGGTGCTCGACTTTTTCAAGAACGAACTCGATGAGCTGGCCGCTTCGCTCAAGGAGGGCGGCTCCCTCGAACGCTATCTGGTCGTCTTGGAGGATCCGCTCAAGGAAGCCCTCGCCACCGAGCTGATCGAACCGATTGTCCGCGAAGCCGGCGCCCCCGCCGAGGCCACCGTGCCCGTGAAGAAAAGCGGCCTGTGGGAGTTCGTTAAGCGATTATTTCAGGAATGAGCGACACACCGTCACCGCTTCCGCCGCCCGGATTGCCTCCGCCGCCCGGATCGCCTCCGCCGCTCGGATCACCCCCGCCATCCGGAACACCCGTGCCGCGCGGACCGATCAAGTTTCCCACGCGTCCGCCCGCGATGAAACCTCTTTCGCTGCGCGGACGGTTTTCCCTGGAACCTTCCCAGGAATCCGCCGAGGCGCGGAAATCCATCAACGCTATCATGGCGGCCACCCGCATGCCGTGGGGCGAGACCCGCCCGCTGACGTTGCAGCAGGTCGGCGAGCTGCAAAAGGCCTTGCGCCAGCTGGAAGGCAAGCTGGCGGAGCGCGAACGGGCCGTCACCGACCTCGTCGCCCGGCTGGCTGATCGCGAACGCGACCTTGCCGAGGTGGAGGCCTTGGTGGGGGCGCGTGAAAAAGTCATCGAGGCGGCCAAGAAAACTGCCCAGACCCCCTCCCTGTCCAAGGAGGAGCAGTCGGCGTTGGAGCAGCTCAAGGCCGAGCTGGAACGTCAGGAGGAATCGCTGAAGGAACAGCGGGCGGCGCTCAAGGACCGCGAGATGTTCATCGAGGAGAACGAGACCAAGCTGTTCGAGAAAATGCAGACCCAGCAGGAGCAGGAGGTGGAACTGGAACAGAAGCTGGACGACCTGCAGGCGATGGAAAAACGTCTGAAGGAACGCGAGGCCGTCGTCGATCCGGCCGCCGCCGCCGCGCTCAAGGCGGAAAAGGAGGGCAAGAAGTTTGACGAATTCAAAGAGTAACCGGGGCAGTGCGTCATCCGGCCGGAGCGGGTGCCCGATCAGCGGGAACCGCTTGGGGGAACACGGGTCGGAACCTCGTCATAGGCCTCAGGATCAGGCGTCCGCCTGCCATGTCCGGCAACCCCGCCTGGTCTGAATCGCACTACTTTTTGCTCGCTCCTGCATCTCCTCCAATGCTTGCCTCTCTCCCGCCCATGAGAATTGCCTTATCCGTCGCCGCCAGCCTGGCCATTTTGGCCGGGGTGCTGCATGCCCAATCCGACGACGACGAGGACGAGATGGATTATTTCCCACTGGTCCCCAGCGGTAACCATCTCCGCTTTGGCCTGCACTTCGTGGGCGGCCCCAAAGTCGCTTTTGGTCAACTCGGCGCTGTCCCGTCCGCCGCAAACATCGGAGATCCAACCGGGTTGGAGAATCGCGCGTACAATGACGGCAATGTGCTGCTGGATCAGCGCAAAGCCCAAGATGGCAGCCTGGTCGGCGACGGACTGACCAATAGTTGGAACTTTGTAAACACCTCCCAGGCCACGGCGAGCGGAGACCTGGCTTTCCACGACTACACCTCCACCTCGCTCGGGGCAAGCGAGAGGGCGAAAAGCAATACCGCCGCGGGCTGGGAGCTGCAGGTCGGCCACAGCCTGGGCAAGATCGGGCGCAAGGTGGATTTCAGTGTGGTGGGTGGCTTCAGCTTCTCGAGCATCGACGCGAAGGCCAGCGCGGTGGTTCCGGGGCTGATGACCACCGTAACCGATGTCTACCCTCTTTACGGGCAGGACGTGCCGACCCCTCCTTACAGTGCGCCCCAATCCGGCTCCCAATACGTTTACGATGCCAACGGGAATCAGGTTCTCGACATCTACGGTAATCCCACGACCACGACGTTTGACAACTCCACCCTGCTTGGCAATCAACCGAATCGCACCACCACGACCAACGTTGCCGACGTCCAAGGCTACTGGCAGCTCAAGGGTGCCTATTACACCTTGAAGGTCGGGCCCATGCTGCAGGTGCCCATCACCGAGCGTATCAAGTTCAGCGTGGGGGCGGGCGTGGGGGTGGCTTTGGTCGGCACCACGTATTCCGTGGATGAGATCCTGCAGGTCGGTGACGTGAACGACTCCACCGTGGAGGCCAAGGATTCCCAGTCACGCTTCGTGATGCTGCCGTTGTATTACGCCAACGCGGACGCCGAGTACTGGGTGACCGAGCGATCCGGCTTTTACCTCGGCGTCAACGGGCAAAAGAGCGGAAGCTACGATCAGTCGGTGGGCGGGCGCACGGCCACGATCGACCTTGGCACGACCTACGGCGTTCAAAGCGGCATCACGCTGCGCTTCTGACCCGACCGATCTCCGGTTTCGACTTTACGCGAGGACGCGCCAGGATCGCGTCATGAAAAGCCGCCTGCGATTGGAGGAGGTCTCCGATCCCGCCGTGCTGCGGGCCATGCAGGCGGTGCCGCGGGAGGAATTCGTGCCCGGACACCTGCGCGGCGCCGCCTATGATGATTGCGCCCTGCCCATCGCCTGCGGACAGACGATCTCGCAGCCGGCGGTCGTGGCCTACATGACGGAGCAGCTGCGCCTCGCGCCCGACGACCGGGTGCTCGAAATCGGAACCGGCTCCGGTTATCAGGCGGCGATCCTCGCCGAAATCGTCCGTGACGTCTATACGATCGAGCGCCTTCCGGAACTGGCCCGGACGGCGGCGACACGATTGGAACGGCTGGGGTGTGCCAATGTGCACGTCCGGGAGGGCGACGGCGCGCAAGGCTGGCCGGAGGCGGCGCCGTATGATGCGATCATGGTGACCGCGGCGGCCGAGGAAATTCCACCGGCGTTGATCGCGCAGCTGGATGTCGGCGGCCGGCTGATCATGCCGGTCGGCGGATCGTACGAAACGCAGGTGCTGCTGCTGTTGGAGCGGAAGACTCCCGAAGAAATCAGCAGTCGTCGTCTCTGGGCGGTGCGTTTCGTCCCGTTGATCTCCGGCTAGATTAACGGCCGGATGGCCGCCACGGGAGGAGGGCGGCCGGCGATGTTGCGGTTGTCCGGGGCGCGCGCCCGTCAGGCGGGGTCTTGTCCCTGCTGCAGCAGATCGGCCAGCACCTCGTCGATGCGCCGCAGCCGGTCGGCGGGGAAGAAGGTGTTGATGCGCGCAATAACCTGCTGGATGAGGCCATCGGGGCAGGAGGCGCCACCGGTGATCAGCACCTGCAGCGGATCGCCGCCATTGGGGAATGACCGGCGTTCCATCTGGACGGCCCGGTCATGACCGGCGGCGGGAAATACGTAATGCTGCACGTCGTCGCGGCTGCGGATGTTCTCCTCCGATTGGATAAAGCAGGCACGCGCGCCGATTTTCTGTTCGCACAGGCGGAAGAGCTGGTAGGTGTTGGAGCTGTTCTTGCCTCCGATGACAAAAGCGGCATCGAGGGGTTCGGCCAGCGCCCGGCTCAAGGCGTCCTGGTTGACCTGGGTGGCATAGCAAAGCGTGTCCTTCTTGCCGCTGCCGCCCACGTGGGCATCGCCCTCCGCCTCGCCGTACTTGCGACGGTAGACGCTGCGGAAGTAATCGATGATCTCGACGGTCTCGTTCATGAGCAGAGTCGTCTGGTTGACCACCGCGATGCGGACGAGATGGCGCGCGAGGTCGAACCCGGGGGTGGACACGCCTTGGAACTTTTCCACAAAGGCGGCCCGGCGGGCGGCGGTGGGCTCAAGGATGAGTTCGCCGATGAGGCGCGCCTCCTCGAGGTTGCGGATGATGAGGGAGGGGGCGAAACGGCGCGAGTTCGAGAACGTGGCCTTGGTTTCCTCATGCTCCGACTTGCCGTGAATGACGACGGTGTAGCCCTCGCGGCCGAACAACCGCGCGGCCTTCCAGACCTTCTCCACCAGCATGCAGGTGGCGTCATACTGGGCGACCCGGATGCCCTTGCGGATGAGCTTGCTCTTGTCCTCGTCAGTCGCGCCGAACGCCGGGATCACCACGATATCGTCGTGGGTGAGTGTGTCCCACAGCAGCGGCGCGGATCCGCCCCGCCGCGCCAGGCGCCCCTCGATCGTGAAGGGAAGGCCCTTGTCGGTCTGCAGGAAACGCAGCCCGCGCCGCTGCAGGTCGTCGTTGACAAAGGGATTGTGGATGAGCTCGCTCAACATGAAGACGCGGCGGCCGGGATTTTCCGCCAGCGTTTCATAGGCGCGCTCGATGGCGTTTTTCACGCCGAGGCAGAAACCAAAGTGGCTGGGGATGACGTAGCGCACTCCGCCGAAATCAAGCCGGGCGGGTTGCGCGGCCGACCGCTCATGGGTGCGGTTGAGGCTCTTGATGGCCTCGCAGAGTCTGCTCTGGTAAAGGGCGCGGGCGGTGGCGTCCTGCGCGTATATGCCGTGGTTGCGCTCCTTCTCCACGCGGAAACGGTAAATGTAATCGTTCTCGCCGAGGTGCAGATAAGGAATGGCGATCAGGTGGGGCTCCAGCCCGTCGAGCACCGCGGCCAGCGACGGTGCGAGGTCAGCCCGGCGCGCGGCGAGCTGCTCCAGCGCAAGAAAGACCACCTCATCGTCGGCCGGGGCGCCGTCCACCTGGGAGAAGGCAACCCGATAATGCACGCCGCCCGCCTCGGCGGTGAAAAACTCCGCCGGTGGAGTGTGCTGCGGGAAATGCGCCTCCAGGCGCTGGACCGCCACCTCGGCCGAGGGTCCGACGAAGGCGAGCCCAAGGCGGGTGCCCGCCCGCCGCACCGCGAGCTGGTTGCCCGGATCGAAGGCAAGATGGACGAACAGCGCAGAAGCTGAGGTCGGCGGGCTGTTGGCGGCGGCGGACATGGGTTATAAACAAAAGTGCCGTCCTGGATTGGTCAAACCGTATGGCGCCTGCGATCCAGTCACGCCGCCATGGGGAAGACGATCACCAAGATGACCGGATTGCCCCGGGCCCGTTGACGCTCCGGGAGGGTGGCTCAGCCGGCGGTGCCGGGCAAACCATCAGCCGAGTCCAGTTGCGCAGATCCGCACTTTTGAGTAAGAGGCATGTCTCAGAAGCTTCCTCCATGGTTTCCTTTCCCCTTGGCATGCGCAGATCGATTTCTCCCGTTGTGGCCGGCGTTATCTGGCTGCTGAGTCCGGGATGTGCGACCCTGCATTCGCCGCCCGCCCCCCCCGCCCCGGAAAAAGA
>Ga0265322_10000496_pt1 | contig 15342 bp, 25 predicted proteins | sample 41222metaG_FD_193584 | JGI IMG/M metagenome (GOLD analysis project Ga0265322, IMG submission 193584) | Rhizosphere microbial communities from Carex aquatilis grown in University of Washington, Seatle, WA, United States - 4-12-22 metaG | ecosystem: Host-associated > Plants > Roots > Rhizosphere...
AATAAAGAAATATGACTTTTATGAGGCTAGAAAAGAATTATTGATGACTCATTTTTTGGTTATAGATGAAGTTGATCCTAGATATATGGCTACTGAAGCTTCCTCTGATATGCACGGAAGAATGGTTGAATCTATTTTAAGATATAGAACACAAAATAAAATGCCACTGTTTCTATGTACTAATGCAACTGATATTGAAGAAGCATTTTCAGGATCAATAAAACAAGCAATATCTAGTTTGATGAATTATGTAGATGTATTTCCTGTTTTGGGGAAAGATTATAGAAAACAGGAGAAAGTATAATGGATTTAGAATTAGATATTTTAAATGGAGTTTCAAAGCACCAGAAACTTGCGCTCGATTTTGTTACGAACTGTGATGAAAATTTGTTCTCTGGTAATAATAAAAGAATAGCTAAGGCCTTTATTGCTTATATTGGAACATATAAATCTCGACCAACCAGGAAAACGTTGGTAGATTATTATTCAAGTGATAAAGCTTTTTGTGAAACTATTAATGGATTTTTTGATGTAGTGGAAGATGAAGAGTATAACGATTGCGATTTTAAATTCCAAGTAGATAAGCTAAAGCATGTATTTGCAAAAAATAGGCTTAATGTAATAAAAGAAAAATTAAATGATGCTGATCTAGAAGATATTTCCGAGAATATTAAATTTATTCAAAAAGAAGTAGGAGCAATTAAAGCTACCAATGGAGTTAAAGCATATGAGAGACACACTTTAGATCAATATGTTTCTACTTTTAATAAGAATTATATAGAGAAAATAAAGAATCCAGATATGGGTAGAGGGATATTGACTGGGTTCTCGGGGTTCGATTATATTAGGAATGGTTTAAAAGGTAGTGATCTTATCATTATAGCTGGTGAAACTGGAGCTGGAAAGTCAATTCTTCTAAATAATTTTGGAGTTCAAATTTATATGCAGAATAATACTATAATGACTCCAACGGAAGAATTTACAAAGGGGGCTAATGTTACGTACTTTAGTCTTGAAATGCCTTATGATGACTGTTTCCGTAGAACCATGTCTAAGATTGCTGATGTTCCCTCCTATGGCCTTCGTGATGCTAAATTATCTCGGGCCGAAGCAAATGGTCTCAAGCAGGCCTGTCAGTTCACAAAACGCTACCCATATAAGTTTGACATAGTTGATGTCCCTAGGGGCTTTACAGTTGAAAATCTTGAGCTTATGTTCGAGGAAATAAAATCCTCTTATATTCCTGACGTTGTAATAATTGATTATATGGGCCTTATGGAATCTTTAGGAAACTCATCGGAAGAAGATGAGCCAGATTGGTTGCAGTTAGGTCAATTGGCCGGAAAGATTCATGAGTTTGCAAGGGTATATGCCGTTCCTGTATTAACTGCCGTTCAAATGACACGTATGGACCCAACAAAAAGAAAAACTGGGGCAAATGTTGGGTTACATAGAATTGGCAGATCGAGCCTCATAGCTCACCACGCTACGGCCATCCTTCAGATTGAGACCAGGGAGAATGAAGAAAAGTGTGAAGACTTTGTTTTTTGGATTATAAAGAACAGAGATGGATTGAATATGAAGCGATTTTCTGTAACCAAGCGTTTTGACAAATCTTGCCTTATAGATACACCTTGGCTCGATAAGGACGGAAAATCCCCAACAGAAATTCCCGATATTTCTGCTAGTTATGAGGATATTTCGGCATTATTAAGAGATTAAAACTTAAGGAAAATTTGTGACAAAAAGGAAAACAACAAAACAATTTATACAAGACGCTATAAAAATTCATGGAGATAAGTACGATTATTCTGATGTTATTTATATAAATGCAATAACTCCAGTAAAAATAAAATGTAAAACACATGATGAATTTAATCAAATTCCAAATTCTCACCTAAGCGGTTATGGTTGCTCAGAATGTGCTGGAAATAAATTAAACACTAAAGAACAATTTGTTGAAAAGGCAACAAAAATTCACGGAGATAGATATGATTATTCAAATTTTATTTATTTAGTAGCAAAAATTAAATCTACTATACATTGTTATGAACATGGAGATTTTGAACAATCTCCTCATAATCATTTAAAAGGAAAGAAGTGTCCAGAATGTGCAAAAATAGAAGGTGCAGAAAAAAGAAAAGCAACATTGGAAGAATTTATAGATGCTGCTATAAAAGTTCATGGATATAAATATGGTTATTTTAAAGTTAAATATAAGAATGCTAAAACTTTAGTAGTTATATTTTGTTATGAACATGGTTATTTTAATCAGTTGCCTTATGCTCATTTATCTGGTCGAGGCTGTAAAAAATGTTCTAATAATACTTCTAATATTGGAAATAGATGGTTGGATTTTAAAAATATTCCAAATGAAGATGATTATAGAGAAGTTAGAACTAAAATTAATAATAAAATTTATATATTTGATGGTTACGATCCAGAAACAAACACTGTATATGAATTTTATGGCGACAAATTTCATGGTAATCCAAGTATTTATAAGTTTGATGATATAAATGATGTTAATAAAATGGCCTACGGAGAATTATATTTAAATACCAAAGAGCGCGAAAATATTATAAAGTCAGCAGGATATAATTTAGTTACTATCTGGGAATGTGAATTTAAAGAAATAGAAAAACAAAATATAAGCGACGGTAATGACCAATAATTACAAAATCGTCGCCAAAGTAGTAAGGATGGAGAGTAATCCTGATAAAGATGAATTGTTTTTAGTGTTTGAAGTATGCGATGAAGAATTTAAAGCCAAAGTTAAAGCAAATCTAAATGCTGATATAGAACTAATGGTGATTCCAAAGGAGAAATAATGCCTTGTTTTGATTTAGAATGTACTGAGTGTAACCATTTCATTGAAGATTTTTATTTAACAACGACAGAAAAGCCACCAACGGAGTGTCCGGAGTGTCATCAGCAAACGTTAAAGAAGTTATTTCCTAATAATGTAATAGTTCGAGTTGCATTTGGTGCTCAAGAAATGCAGCAACATTTAAAGGAAGAGAAACAAAAGATTAGGCAGGAGTTAAAAACAAATGAGAATCTTCGAGCAAATTTAGCTGGCAATGAAAACTACCATAATACTTTAACTACTGCCTCTGAAATATCTAAGAATTTAAAAAATCTATAATACATGCTGATAAAAACAATATTAGCATTTGCGTCAGAGAACAGAGATTGTATAAATATGTATAATTTTTGGCAGACACATGAATATAGATATGATTATTGTTTTCTTTCTCCTAAAAAATATTATGTAGTTTTATATAATTTTGTCATTCCAAGATATTACATATGTGGTTAAGTTTAAATAATATAGTTTCTGCAAAATATTTAAAGCAATGGAGTAAGTTGCCAGAAAGTATGCAAAAAGAAATTATTAAATATAAATATAGATTCTTTAATAATAAAAGTATAATAATTAATTATAGGCCAAAAGAATTAAAAATATTAACAATAAAAGTATATTACATATGCGGGTAAATAATAAATATTTAAAAAACTATTATGAAAATGATAGTATAAATTATCAATATGATTGTAATTATATGTTTGGAAGTAATGATGATTTTCTATTACAATACATGGGATTTGATGAGGTTATAGAAACTGATAAATTAGATAAATTAATTTTTAGTTATAATAAATTTGATGATAATTTAATAATACAATTTGAAGAAACTAAGATATATTTTATATGTGGGTAAATGTTAAATATTTAAAGAATTATTATCCAAAAGACGCCGAAGAAATATATCGTAATGAATGTAATTATCATTTGGGCAAGATAGAGTTTCTTAATGATTTTATGGGTCAGAACAAAATAGCTGAAACAATATCATTAAATAAGTTTATATTTAATTATAGCAAGTTTGATGATCATTTGGTAAAGTATTATGAGACAACGAAAGTTTATTTTATATGCGGATAAAAACAAAATATTTTAGTTATCCAGTATGGTTTAAATTAGATAAAGATAATGGCAATTATTATTTAATCTGTGGATAACAAAAATGTCTCACTCAACAACAAAAATAATACAAATTTTAGAAATGCTTTTAACTGTAGATGATATGGAAATAATAAAATGTTCTTTAGAAAGTCTTATAGATGATTTAAAAGAAGAAACTAAAAAGAAAATACGAGATTAAAATATTTCTTATAATAAAATGGCATTGTCCTAGAAATATATAAGGAAAGCCATTGAAGAAAAGACTTAGTAACCAAGATATTACTGATATAGCTACTCGTTTCTTAAATCTTAAACAAAAGGCAAAAACCGGCAGAAAGAAAGCCGTGAATGAATTTAAAGATTATCAAAAGTTCATTTCACAAAAGCTGTCGTTCTTAGTTGAAATAAAAACAAAAAGATATCGTCAATTTGATAACTATGCAGATCTTTGTCAAGTTGGATATGAAGCATTATTTATGTCATTGGAAACATTTGATGCGAGTAAGTCTGATTTTAGTTATTGGGCTTTAAGATATATTGGAACAAAGGTTTCTCGGGCAGCAAATACTCATTCTACAATTCGAGTGCCACTAAAAAAAGCCAAAGCACAAACTCCGTATAAGGTAGATAATATTCCAATCATAGTGGACACAGCAAAAAGTCCTCAACAATATTTCGAGGAGAAGCAAGATTGTTCATTTATACATGAGTCGATTGAAGAGTTACCTGAATTACAGAAAAAGGCAATTAGGTTGTATTATGGTTTCGAGAAGAGTGTAGAAAAAGAAACCATACTAAATGTCATGAAAAATATGAATATCTCTAGAATGGCTGTTTTAGAATTGTTGAGAACGGCTGAGAGTAATTTGAAAGAGAAATTAGCTTCTAAAATGGACAGGTAGACCGACAGGCAATAATTAGATATTTGTTTACACCAATGGAGAACACTATAAATGTTTGAGCAGGATATTTCTTTTTATATTTGGGGTGATGAAGATGCTGGTAAATATAGATTACGAGACCCACAAGGCAATCCGGTAGAAGATTCTCCAGAAGAAACATGTTCTAGGGTTGCTGCAAAATTAATTGAGAATGAAAAAGATGAAATAAAAGATAAAGTATATAATGATTTTAAAAGTATATTAGGTTATAATTTCGCTGCAGGGGGTCGCATAATGGCCAATGCAGGTTCAGAAAAATATAAAAAAGAAACATCAAGTATTAACTGTGTTGTTATGAGACAAGTTGCTGATTCTATGAATGGAATTATGGAAGTAGCAAAAGAGGCCGCAATTACATTAAAGTCTGGTTGTGGAGTTGGTTATGATTTTTCTACAATTAGACCAAAAGGAGCTTATGTTTATGGGGCTGGGGCTGCGACTAGTGGTGTAATATCTTTTATGAGAATATTTGATACCGTGTGTTCAACAATCCTATCTGGAGGTGCTAGGAGGGGTAGTCAAATGGGTTGTCTTGATATTCAGCACCCAGAAATTGAAGAATTCATTACTGCTAAACGAGAAGTTGGAGTTTTAGAATATTTCAATGTAAGTATATTAATTACAGATAAATTTATGCAGGCGGTAGAAGATGATGCCAATTGGAATTTATGGTTTTGGCAGAAGTGTGATAAAAAATTAGATGAGTCAGTTCAATTAATTAGAAAAGATGACATTCCATATAATTATCCAGATAAACAATATTTCTCTTTTGCGGCGGATCATGTAGAGTGTATATATTCAAAAAGAACTACAGAGGATGTATTTGAGAAGAAGATATTTAAAACAATAAAGGCTAGACATTTATATGATATTGTAATGACTTCTACTTATAATTATTGGGAACCTGGCAATCTTTTTATTAATAGAATAAATAATGATAATAATTTATATTTTATTGAAACTATTCGGGCAACTAATCCTTGTCAACCAGGATGGGCTACAGTTTTAACACCAAAAGGAATATCAACAATAGATAATATAGTTGTTGGAGATACAATTTGGTCTGGAAAACAATGGACTAAAGTAATTAATAAACAATATTCTGGTGATAAAGATATTTATAAGTATGTAACAAAAAGAGGAACATTTGTAGGAACAGAAAATCATAAAGTTGTTTCTGGCGGTAAAAAGATAGAGGTAAGCAAAGCAAAATCTATTGATACTGCTTGGAATCCAGATGATCAAATTTATACAGATAATACTAATGAAATAATAAATAGAGTATATTTATCTAAAGATGAAGTTTTTGATATTACTGTAGATTGTGATGAACATACTTATTGGACTGATGGACTTTTAGTTTCAAATTGCGGTGAGCAGCCTCTCTCGCCACTGTCTAATTGTCTTTTGGGCTCAATGCTTTTGTGTTCATATGTTAAGAATACAATTGATTGTGGCTTTTTTGATTGGAATAATGTATATTTTGATTGGGATAAATATAAGCAAGATGTTCGTATAGCATCTCGTTTATTGGATAATGTTGTTGAAATAGCCAACCTTCCATTAAAAGATCTTACAGAAAGCCTACAGTTTCAACGCAGGCATGGATTAGGGTTTACTGGGCTTGGTTCTATGTTTAATATGCTAGGACTTGCTTACGGGTCAAAAGAGAGTCTAGAAATGGCTGAGAAGCTTTCTTTGGTTATGGCTCAAGAAAGTTTATTAGCTTCTATTGATTTGGCTATAGAAAAAGGTCCAGCTCCCTGTGTTGCTTCTCAAAAGAATAGAAAGTTATGGTTAAAGTCAGGTTATAATCAAAGGCTACTTGCTACATTTGAAAATAGAAAAGAAATTGAAGATAAAATAATTGAATATGGGGTTAGATGGAGTCATGCTACCTCTATTGCCCCCACTGGAACATTATCGTTAAGTTGGGGAAATAATTGTTCTTCAGGTCTTGAGCCGGTATTAGCAAATTCAATGTTAAGAAACTTTAGAGTCCCAGGAAGTAAAACCAAGACTCAAAAAGATGTGGATGACTATTGTTATTTCTTATGGAAAAAGAATCGAGGAGATGAACCACTTCCTTCCTGGTGGAGAACTACAGAAGATTTAAATGTATCTGATCATTTAAATATGCAAATCGCCATCCAAAAATATATTGATTCAGCTTGTTCAAAAACAATTAATATTCCTCAAGATTATCCATTTGAAGATTTTAAGAAAGTTTATATGGATGGCTGGAAGATGGGATTGAAGGGAGTTACTACTTATAGGCCAAACCCTGAAGTTAGTGCTGGGGTTATTATGAAAAAAGAAGATATACAAAATACATATTATTCTTTTACATTAGATGATGGAAGTGAAGTTAAGGTTCGAGGAGATGAGAAGATATTTTATGATGGAGAGGAACATATTGCTTGTAATTTGTTTGATGCTTTAAGTCATGGCCTATATGGAAATATGTAAAATATGGAAAATATAACTAAAAAAATAGTTTCTTGGAAAATTGTAGAAAAAGAAAAGGAAGAAAAAACTGATTACTTTGCTCTTCCTCGCCCACAGATTCTAAAGTCAGAAACTCATAAAATAAAAATGGACACTGGTGAAGATGTAAAAAATGCTTATATTACGGTGAGTTTTTTTGATAACACTAGAGAGCCATATGAAGTTTTAATTAATACAGCTGTCAATAACTCATTAAAGGATATGCAAATTCTTGAGTTATCTGCTAGAATGACAAGTTTAGCATTAAGACATGGAGTTCCTTTGAAGTTTATCATTGATCAGTTATATAAAATTAATGGTCAATATATTTATAGTATTCCTTCTACTTTAGCTAAAACATTAGAAGAGTATATTCCGCCAGAGGGTGAAGATTATTCTATTCCACCAGAAGGAAATGGTGATTACAGTGTGGTTGAACATAAACCTAAACCTAAGGTAACTGGAATGAAATGTCCTCAATGTGGAGAGAATAAATATACAAAAACTGATGGATGTTACCAGTGTATGTCTTGTGGTTACAGCAAATGTGGATAAATATGAATATAACAAATATGAATTACCACTGTGTTGACATTGTAGATATAATTGATAAGATTAGACCTGGAGATATTTTTGCATTTTCTGGGAATACACTTTTTTCAAGTCTTGTTAAATTAGTAAGCAATTCAAATGTTTCTCATGTTGGAATTGCTTTAAGTAATTCGATAATGATTGAATCTACAATGGAATCAAATAGTCATAATATTGGTGTTTTTGAAAATACTATAATTACTCATTTGTCTAATTATGATGGTTCGGTTTGGTTTTTGCCATTAAGTGATGAAACGCATAATAAATTAAATAAGACTAATTTTTTTGATTTTATAAATAGCAATGAGCACAAGCCATATGATTTACCTGGAGCAATTGCAGCTGTATTAAAATTAAATTCTTGTAAAGAAGATTACTCTAAATTTTGGTGTTCTGAATTAGATACAGCGGCTTTAATTGCTGGTGGAATTGATTTACCAATGAAGCCACAATTTGCATTACCTATTGATCTATGTAGGTTTGATATATTTGGAAATGATTATTATCAAATTCATGGAACACCCACTTTAATTAAATGAAATATATAATTAATTGCGATAGACAAGAAGCTCATAAAGTAATATCTCAAGAAAGATATGAATGGGAAAAGTCTATTTTACTTCAGATGGGATTCGATTGGGAAGATTGTTTACCTGAAGAGCAAGAAACTTTAACAATAAATCAAAAAGCAAAGTTTCGTAAATTTCTAGAAATGAATAAAATATATATTTATGATTTTGATGGAGTTATGGGTATATATTTGGACAAAGAAAAGATTGCGGAGTGGAGCAAACCGAGGTATACTTTACAGATTGACCATTCTGAGGTAGATCCAAAGAAGCGGTTATATAATTCAATTGAAATTAATTGCTGGTCATGTTTTGATGACATTATAATTGGAGAGGCAGAAGAAAATGACGGATAAAATAAAAGAAGAAGAATTAAATATTATAAAAAATGCACAAAATCAAGTTAGATTATTACAAGATCAATTAGATAAGGCTTCATTATTTGCTGAAAATTGTTTATTAAAAATTTATAATAAGTATAAGTTAAATGCTGGGGTTGATTCTATTTTGGAGAATGGTGAAATAAGCAAACCAAAAAGTCCATTAGATGATTTGCCAAATTTTATGGCTGGTTTTGATATTGGTGATAAGGTTGTTATTGTTCATGATAATGGAAATAAAACTTTCGGTATTGTTGAGGGTCTTAATTGGAAAGATAAAGATTGGTGGTATAAAGTTGATATTATAAATGATGAAAAATTTAGAACCATTGAGATATTTAGTCAAAGCCAGCTAAGACTTGATGTTGGACAGTTTGATAAAAAATCAGAACCAAAATTTAAAGTTGGTGATGAAGTTAATATTGATGGTAAAGTTGGAAAAATTGATAAGATGAAATGGATTGATGGATGGTTTTATAAAATTGATGATTTTGGTTCTGGGTGGTATGGAGAATATAGAATAAGTGATATTAAAAAAAAATTACCAGAACCAAAATTTAAAGTTGGTGACAAGGTTTTAGCAAAAGATATTAATAATTTACACTCTAATGAATATCCAAATTCTGGTGAAATAATATCTTTAAATTATAATTATAAACAAAATATTTATTGGTATAATGTAAAAAATAGTTATGGGATGATGGAGAGAAATGAAAATGAAATTATATTTGATGGAGAATATAGATTTAAAGTTGATGATAAAGTAATAACAAAAGAAGGTATAATTGGAAAAATAATTAATTTTTATACCGTGAATAATAATAATTTATATTATATTATTGATGAAGATGATCATAAAATGCACTATGATATTCGAGAAGAAGATATTAATTTATATTCTGGTGCTGTTGGACCAAAACATGAACCAATTATTTCTTATTCTGCTTCTGGATGTACAGGCCCAACAGGATGTACAAGCCCAACAGGATGTACAAGCCCAACAAGTACAACAGTAACTTCTCCAGGATGTGTAATTCCATTTAAAGCTGGATTTATAAAGTATGGAGAAAAAGAATTCTTAGTTGGTGACAAAGCCTATTATAACCACAATACAGTAGAAATTGTAGGTTGTAAAAATAATGAATTTTATATTCAAAGCAAATCAGGATTACTTGGTTTTAAATATAAGTGGGCAAGAAAAGAAGAACTAACTCACGTTGATCCTAAGGACGGTCTTTGCATATGAGTGACACAAAGAAACAAGAAAAAACATCTATAATTCCAAAATGTAAAACAGAAACTCCTGGAATTAAAGATGCTATTATAAAACGACATACTTTTGGAAGAACAGAAAAGATTCTCCGGCGTAATAGAAAAATTTGGACAAGGTTAGCTGCAAAAAGACGTCGAGCTAATGATAAAAAGAAAATCGATGAGCGAGATAGTTGATCTTTCTGATGTCAAAAGAAAAAAGAAAAGAGAGCTCAATAGGCGTAAACAGATAATATTAGATTCGCTTGAGAAATTAATCGAGAAGATAATACATTCTGATCTAGATAATGAAACGATTGCTGTTCTTGAAAAACTAATTGGTCCGTGTAATATAATCTACCAAGCAATACTTAAGCTTGACAAAGGAAATAAATGAATTTTGATAAAGATGTAATTCAGTATCTAGCAAATTTAACAGTCGTAAAAGCTCACGTAACTTCTTTTACTCAATCTCCTAGCAGAAATATGTCAAAGGAAGATATTAAGACTTTATACAGTGTTGCTTCAAAATTAGATAATGAATTTATTTCAGTATTGTTAAATCAAGCATCAGGAACTACTCCATATAAGGTTTTTCAACGAGATGCTGATACTGGAATTGCAACTAAACCAAATGCTATAGTGAATAAAGATGGTAGTGTAGTAATTGGACCACAAGAGGAAGAAGTGGTAATCCCAGCTGCAAAACCAGAACTATTGCCTGTAAAGAATATTAATGGAGTTTTAGTTGTTGATCCTGATGCTGAAGAACCAGAGGAAGAGGAAAAACCAATGTCAATAGAAGAAATGAAAGCAATTAAAGAAAAGGCTAAAAGAACTTCTGGTAAAACTCCAGCAGTGAAACGGGCCAAGGATGACAAGTAATAGTAGCAGTGAATTAATTATATTACAAGATGATTATATTTTACCAGATGAATTAATTGCTGGAAAATGTTTATCTTTAATGTTTGATGAGGTTGGTAAGTTTATAAAAAATGATAATATAAACTTACTTGATATTGAGCAGTTGTGTATTGAAATTGCTGATAAACATAATTGCTCTTTTACTTTTAAGAATTACAGTAAAGGTGGAGTTAATTCTTTTCCAAGTTCTTTTTGTACAAGTATTTCTAATAGTGAATCTAGTGTATTGGTTCACGGCATAATAAAAGACTATATATTAAAGCCAGGAAATATCCTAAAAGTAGACATTGGACTTACATATAACAAGAAAATTGTAGACGCTTGTAGAACATTTATTTATAAAAGCCCATTAAATCAAAGACATGTTGATTTGGTTAATACAACAAAGGAAGCATTAAAAAGAGCAATATCTGTAATAAAAATTGGAGCTCAAATTGGTGTTATTGGAAATTGTATAAGTAAATATGTTAAGAGTCAAGGGTTTGGTTTGGTTAGTGATTATGGGGGTCATGGCATAAGTCTTGGCGCAAAAACTTTAGGATTGGATATTAATGGATTTAAAACTAAAGAAGGGCAGCTGGAACCACATAGCCAACCATTTGTAAGTAATAAAGCTAATTCCAATGAAGGAATAAGAATAATGCCAGGAATGTTATTTGCTATAGAGCCATTGTTAGTAATTGGAGAACCTAGAACTTGGGTAGATAAAAATGGTTGGGATGTTTATACTACTGGATATTCGGCTCACGAGGAAGATACAATTTATATAGATAAAGATGGTAAGGTAATTAATATAACAGGCGGATATGAAATTTAGTAATTATGAAAAATATATTAATTCTTATGATGAAACACATTATTTAGATATAAATACTACCATGTTCAATATTGGAGATTGTCTTGATTATCTTTTGGTCGATGGTTGGTTATTTTATAAAACAAAAACAAAAACAAAACAAGTTAATTATCTAAATATAGATAAAGATACTTCTTACAAAGAGTTTTACTTAATTTGCGGATAAAGGAAACTAATGAAAATTGTATATAAAGATAATAGTTTCGTAGAGATTAAATTATCAAATAAACCAGGACATGTTGATTTGGTGATCGGGGCAAAGAGCGCTACCGATCCTACAAAATTACAAATACTTTCTGATTCAATTACATTAGAAGATTTTGCTAGAGCGATAAAAGATTTAGGTGTTCAGCTCCCAATTATAACATGAAATTAAAATTTAAAATACCTAACAAAATGCTGCCTGATTATCGATGGCATGATATTATAAGTTGGGGTTATGGACTGTCTACAAAATATATTGGAATTGATTATCCCTTTTTAAAATATACAAAAAGATTTAAATTTAACAGAATATATTTTATATGCGGATAAAATATAAATTAAAAATTAATAGTCTTTATATAGATAGTTTAAAATATGGTCTTTCTACTTACCATTATAATGAAAAATATATAACTTATTTCTATAAACAATATATGCCGCGAAAATTTATGCATTGGAAAAAGAGTACACCTGTTTTTAACGTATATATTATTTGTGGTTAAATTAAAATATGAAAATTAAATTTACAATTAATAGTATGTTTTATATTGATTTTTTATTACATGTTAGCTGTAATTATCTATATGGAAATAGAAAAGTTATTCATTGGTATAAAGAATTTAGTTTTAGACAAAAAATTGTAAAGCTAAAAGGAATAAGTAATTGCTATTATATTTGTGGTTAATTTCAATAATCATAACAAAACTTTCGAGTAGATTAGCTTAAATAAATAAAAGAAATACAAACTTTGAGAAAAGGAAAGTAAGAATGAATATGAATAGAGATATTTTGAATTTTGTTACAAGTGTGAATCGACGAACCCTAACCAATAACAGGCAACGAAGCTTGGTTTCGTTGGTGAAGTTGCAATCAAAGAGTCCTACTGGTTGGGTTACTTTGTCTGATCTACGGAAAGCGCACATTCCAGTCGTTGCTTTGCGGGACCTTAGGCGTGAAAAGTATGAGAGTCTTAGTATTGAATGTCAGCGAACTGAGGATGGTGTTTTTTACCGATTGAATCCTCGTCATTCGCTTACAAGAATTCAACGGGTATTTCAAGGATAAATAAAAAAATAACTTAAGTAGATAAATAAAGCCTGGGAATTGATTTTCCTGGGCTTTTTATTTTTAATAATTTGACATATAATTACCGAGAATAACCACAATTGTTTATAATATTTTCGCATTAATGTATGTAGAGGAATTAAAGAAATGTGCGAAAATTGTGAAGAAAAGGTTGAGAAGAAGATAGATAAACGTAAAAAATATACTATAGAGGATTGTAGTAGGATAGCCAAAGAAAAACATGATGGAAAATGTTTGAGTACAGTTTTTATACAAAGTCATGATAAAAATTTAAAATGGGAATGTTGTTTGGGACACGTATTCAATCTTAGTTTAGATTCTGTTATACAAAACAGATGGTGTCAAGAATGTTATAATATACGAAGAAAAGAAAAAAGAAAGTATTCAATAGAATTTTGTCATGAATTAGCCAAGAAAAAACATGGCAAACTTATTTCTGATAAATATATAAATACTAAGGAATATTTAGAATGGGAATGCGAATGTGGATTTCAATTTAAGTCAAGTTTAGATAATATATTGCATAATGGGAGCTGGTGTCCGAAATGTGGTGGAACTTTAAAGTTAACATTACAAGAATGCATAGATTTTGCAGAAAATAAGGGTGGTAAATGTAATTCTTTAGAATATATTAATAGTAAGTATTTAATGGATTGGGAATGTGATAAAGGTCACAAATGGAAGGCAAAATTTGGTGATATAAAGGATGGAAAGTGGTGTCCAAAATGTAATATTCTTTATTGTGAAAATTGCTGTATAGAATCTTTTGAAAATTTATTGGGAGTTAAATTTGTTAAATGTAGGCCGAGTTGGTTAATAAATCCAATAACTAGTAGAAAATTAGAATTAGATGGTTATTGTGAACAATTAAAAATTGCTATAGAATATAATGGACCAAGTCATTATGAGAAAGTATGCAAGTTTAAAATGAGCGATGAGGCATTAAAATCTCAACAATATAGAGATAAGGTAAAGGTTATATTATGTAAACAAAATAATATAGATTTGTTTGTAATAAAACACCCAAAAATAATAATAAATAATAGAATTGTTTTGAAGGATATGATATTTAATTTAGTAAAAGAAGAATTAATAAAAAGAGGTTATATTTAGACGGTTTGTTCTTTGCATATCCTTGCATTAATAATAGTTCTCTATTTTTTAACTGCTTGGATAATCAATGGCTTCAAAATTCCCTTTGAACATGGACGACGCTACGAGTATTACATACGTCCAAAACCTAGTGACACCAGTATCTTCTGTTGTCTCGAATCAATTAAGAGACGCTATACTTGCCATTGAGGCTGAGCTTGGGATAAAGCCATCAGGGGTTTACGCTACTGTAAGAGCTAGGCTTGATGCGTTAACATCTTTAATTGGGTCGGTGGGTGGTATTCAAACGGTCCAAGAAAATGGATCAACCATCCTAAATAATGCTAAAACCATTAATTTTCTTGGTTCTGTAAATGTGGTTAATGCTGGTGGTGGTGTAGCTAATATAACAATTGGAACCATAGCTACAGGATCTGGCGGAACTGGATCATTTTTAAACCCACCTATAAACCCAACTCAGAATGGTTGGGTTCCAGTTGGGCTTGCGGGAAACCTTCAGTATGTCGGAGGTAGTGCGACCGGTCAAGCGTTAGTTTGGAACGGATCGGCTTGGGGCCCCGGATCAATAATAGCAACTGGTGGGGCAACTGGTGGTTCTTTCTTTATAGTTCCAATTCAAGATACATTTATCGCAACAGCCGGCCAAACAAACTTTACATTATCAAATCCTGTTGTTGGGTCTGATATAAATTCGTTTTTGGCCTTTATTAATGGTATAAAAATTGAAAATGTTTTTTATTCAATATCTGGAATTAACTTTACTTATATTCCAACACTTTATACACTTCAGGCCGGAGATAAAGTAGAAACTTACTATCTTCTCCACTCTAGCTCAATTCCTAGTGGCGGCTTCACTGGGGGGATAACTGGAGCTATAGGTCCACAAGGAGTCACTGGCCCAACAGGACCTCGAGGAGCAACTGGTGTTCAAGGAGTAACTGGACCAGTCGTAGGAGTAACCGGACCTCAA
>Ga0265322_10000498_pt1 | contig 15283 bp, 17 predicted proteins | sample 41222metaG_FD_193584 | JGI IMG/M metagenome (GOLD analysis project Ga0265322, IMG submission 193584) | Rhizosphere microbial communities from Carex aquatilis grown in University of Washington, Seatle, WA, United States - 4-12-22 metaG | ecosystem: Host-associated > Plants > Roots > Rhizosphere...
AATGCTTGGGGTTGATCCCAAGCTTGATTTTATAATTTTGCCAGCAAGTATCTATATGCAGGGGGATGTCCGGGCCGTAGTAGTAGAGTAAGGCTCACCTGCCGCCAGGCAGAAAAGTTGTAAAAATATTATGTACAAACCTCATCAATAGGTTTATGCTTAATCTCATTAACATAAGGGGGCGGGTCATGAAAATGAGCGCATGGGACAAGCTGGCTTACACGCTAGTTGTCATAGGTGGTCTAAACTGGGGCTTGGTTGGATTCTTTAAATATAATTTAGTCGACAAAGTTTTTAGTACCGGCCTGGCGCGCATAATTTACGCCGTTGTCGGCCTAGCCGCCCTGTGGATGCTTTACGGAATACTTACGATGATGAGCGAGAAGCCGGCCAAGAACAAAAAATAACTTTTAAACGCTCGCGTTATTTAAAGAGCCCCGTAAAGGGGTTCTTTTTATTCCGCGACCCCGACGGCTACCGCATTGAGCTAATAGAATCCCAGGCGCCTTTGGCTAAGTAGTTAGTAGATAGTAGGTAGTAGGTAGAATCGGACATCGGGGCAGGCGGGCAAGCCAAAAATAACACTTTTTATAAACCCAGATGCCGTCTTCAAAATAAACGAAAGATAGATGTATAAGTTGAGAGAAGGCTCGGGCGGGTTGCACCCGCCCGAGCCTCTGGTACTTCATCTTCCCTCCTACCTGCGGGCAGCCTCGAGAGCGCTTCGGAGCTCTCTCTCAGCCTCGGCCAGCGTGGTGCTGGCTAGCGCGTAGTTCTCGATCGCTCTCAAAAGAGGGGCGATCTTACGCTTCTGCGCCTCGCGCAGCTTGCGGTAAAGGGCCAGCGGCCGGCGCAGCTCTTCCGCCTCACCGATCAGGGTGAGGACGTCTTTCTCGAGCTTTGTCGGCTCGTCCTTGAACTGAAGAGCCTCCAGGACGAACAGGAGCGTCTGGAGCTCGACGTCGTTGACAGCGCCGAGGCGGTCCCCTGGGCTTTCCTTGCCTGTTTCGAGGTAGCTGGCGGAGACGCCAAGCTTCTCGGCTAGGCAGCGAATCGCCTTGACCGAGGGGTTCCGAGCGCCCGCTTCGATCCGCGAGATGTAGGCGTAGGTGACCCCAGGCTCCGCAAGCTGCCGCTGCGACAAGCCGCATTCGAGCCGGAGACGCTTCAGACGGGTAGCGACACCCTCTTCGTCCACGTACTCGGGCTCTTTCGCTTCTTCCTTTGGTTTGGCCTTGGTCTTGGCCATCTGACCCCTCCTCGCATTGGATGACGATGAAGTGGTTGCCACAGAGTTGTATAACCTCCGCGGACAGTAGTTATTTTACAATAAAGCAAGTTTTCAGTCAAGATTACTGGTTGGAATACGGCCTTCAAAATAATAGGAAAGATAAATATGGTCCGGGTATGGCAGGTGAACCTGAAAGGCTGCGCCTACCGGTTTTTAGCGTTGCTTTAGGACATCCCTGGCAGCGGACAGGTGATGCAAGGCATCGTAATCATACATCGGATCAAATGTGGGCGCTATAATAAAAATAGCCACGTGAGGTGGCCAGCAGCAAACTGTTTCGGCGGGGAAGCTGCGGAAAAAGGGGCCTTAAGCAAGCTCCTTTTTTCTTTTGCACCCCAAAGTCAGTCGTCCGCGGGAACTTCTATGATGCGGCCGTGCGGCAGCTGGCAGAACGGTCCGGTGATAACTTCGCCCATTGTCTCAATCTCATCTACTTGTCCCGGGCAGGCGTCTAAGCGTTCTTGCTGGCCCTTTAAAGCCATTAGCCACCCCGGCGAACAGCCTAAGCAGCCGGCATTAACCCGTCCGGCTAGTCCTGGATGTTCAGTCCGCACATTATTAATGCAATTTTGATTTGCCAGCGCGCCTGGAGTTAGTACTTCTTGTCCTGCCATATTTTCTTATTCTTATCTCTAATAGCCTAAACTGCAAGCATAATCAGTTTTAGCGGACCCCAGGCGCCTTTGGCGAAGTAGTTAGTAGATAGTAGGTAGAACCCGGACATCGGGGCAGGCGGGCAGGCAAAAATAGCTCAGGGGCGGGAAAATGTTAGTGCTATAATAAAAATAACCACTGGGAGGTGGCTAGTAGCAAACTGCTTCGGTGGGGAAGCTGCGGAAAAAGGAGCCTTAAGCAAGCTCCTTTTTTATTAGCCCTTGACAGAATGCCAGTATCGTGCTAATATGTAGCTAACAAACGAAATTCTCTTTGAAATCAAAAATTTGAGTTCGCTTGAATAATAGTCTTTCCGCCGTTTGCGGCGCGACGTTTACCAATCCCGTATATAGGCGCATTTAGCCTGGGTCGTAAATCGTATAAGGGCTAGCCGTTTGTCTTAAAGCACAGCATATAGCTGTGCTTTTTAGTTACAGAGATTAGCCGGCGGCGTCGGCTTCGGCTTTGGTTTTATGGATGGTGCCATCCGGATGGTGCGGCGGGGAGTAGGTAGTAATTATCTTCATAGGCTCGCTGCCTTTGGTTATGAAATTATGCAGGGTACCGGCCGGCACCACAACTAAATCACCGCTGTTAAAATCGGCTGCCTGGCCGTCTAGAACCACTTGGCCCGAGCCCTGTACCAAATAAAGGGTTTGGTCGTTATCCGGGTGGGTCTCTGAGCCGATTTCGCCGCCGGGCAGAATGCTCATTATCACTACCTGCACTTTTTTGCCGGTGGCTAAAACCTGCCGAAAGTACGTGTTGTCTTTTGCCTGCTGCGTAATATTTTTGATTTGTGCCATAATACCCTCCTTATTTCACTATTCATTATAAACCCCTATGGAACCACACCGGGCGGGTTATCAATAATCTACTAGGCTATTTGAAAAAAAGGTCTAGAATGATGCTTATGTACCCTTGCTACCACTAGTACGAGGCAATAACACAAGCAAAATAAACACTAGTGAAAATCAGAAAGCATGGTATAATATGTTTGTTCATAGAGATAGAATTTATGAAAAACCACTATTCCGCCCCAACCATCGCAGAACTGCTAGTCGAGCACAATACAACTTACCGACAGCCGTATAGGCTTATGTTATGCAGGCTAAAAAATCATGAGTAGTATTGCCACCCCAGGCTCAATTGAGGATCTGTCTTTTAAGGGGTTCGCTGAGCTTGATCGAACCTATAAAGACTTGGGTATCGCACCCGGTGACTTGGCACGTTTTGGCCGATACGCGATAGCCAATGCGGATATTCTTGATACTCCTGCTGATGTCGTGGAACGAGGATACGTACTCACCAACCCCAGCCAGATAGAAACATTTACCCAAGAGGTTGATGAGCAATTAGTCCCACAAAACTTCGCATATTTTCGCCACGAACCAGCTACGCTGCACTTAGGCCGCACAACAGCCGTCCCGTATCTAATCAACGAGGACGGCCAAGGCAAGCCCTATCTATCCAGATTCGAGGACGCTATGGAACTGCCAGGTGAAGACCCGCGGATAACACGCGACGTCAAAGTAAGGGGTGTGGCCGGAAAGATACACAATGGTTGGTTGATAAGCACCACCGTTGCCACGCCTAAACCCGATGATCCCGCTTATGTAGAAAGCATAAAGCAGGTTTTTCATTGGGGCGAAACTCTGGGCAGCATGGAAGTAGTAGCGGTATTAAATGATACCAAGAACGCCACACTCTACCCGGTAGCTGCCGATTATGAAGGTTCGGAAGATACGGAACTTGATATCTTCGCGCGCCCTTGGCCCCACACCAGCTATTTACGCCTGCCGGATATTACAGCCTTAACAAATGAGGCAATTGACTCAAGAGGGATTATTATTACAGGTGGCTTTTTGCCGAAAAAAGTGCATGGCGGGCCGAGTTTTGCCAAAGGCAGGGGGCCAAACTATCGTGAACTTGATATCCATGAAGCGGCTAATGAAACGCTAGCAGAAACAGACGAACGGTTGGTGCTCCATTATCGACTGGGGCGGTACGGCTACGAACTACCTAGAGAGGGCTTGCCTGGTGGGCGCCTTATACCGCTAGGCGTTATTGCCACCCGCGCTCAATTCCCCGATGCCCCGGCAAAAACACCGGAGAACGGCGTCGCTAGTTATGATGACGTCCTTTACGGCGCAGTGGGCACAATTAATCGCAACGTTACCGTAGGCAGGGCGGGTCGTATGTTGGTCGGCGCCTCCGATAGCCGAGCCATGGTAGCTGACGTGATACGCGTGGGCTAAATTTGCTAAGGGAGTCAATCTTCAGAAGCTGATTGACGAATTCAATAATAGTAGTACAGTGCCTTTATAGAAGACAAAAATAAAAATTTAAAAAATAGAAATGTCAGTCAGCGAAGCTATTGCTACCGAGGAATATCCTACCAGTTATCTGGAGCGCCGGCTACCGGAAGAGCCGCCGTCAATTAATGAATTACTGGAGCACCGGCGAGAGCCTTGGGCTCTGGGATGGATAATGGATTTTGGCACCGGGCCAGGAAACGTTTATAATAGCTCGGCTTCAGTGTGGGACTCTGAAAGCAACAGATGGATATCAGCCGTCCGCGAAGAGAATGGCGGTGAGTTTTCCTCCCAAATCCGGTTTTCTAGCCGGGTTTCGGACAACCCGGCTGAAACGAATCGCTATGAACCGAACATCTCCAATCTTTCAGAGCTTTCTTTACCCTATATCTGCCAAGACCCCTCGCTCAAACGTATTTACGATGACTGGTTCATAACCCAGGTAGAGGTTGACCCCAAAAGCCTCAATAATGCCTCGCAAGATGCTTACTATACATCAGCTGTTTATGCCGGTAAAAGATTGGATAACTTAAGGTTGATTGCCAGGTCGCCAAACAAAATGAAAGGTGTGCATTTAGTAGGGCTTCCGAACCGCCGGATCGGTATTTTTACCCGGCCGCAATGCCCCGGTGACCCAGCTCGTGGCGGACTGGGTAAAGCCGGCTTTACAGTAGTTGAGTCCCCGGACGAAATCACTAGCGACGTTTTGGCAGCTGCCCCGCTGATACCGGAGCTATTTTCTGATGAAGCCGGAGAGTGGGGTGGTGTTAACGATGCCTTTTTACTACCTAACGGCGACTTGGCCGTCTTAGGCCATATTGCCCGCTTTGAGCCAAGTGAGATTAAGGACAGCAGGGGATATTATCCGATTTTCTTCACTTTTAATCCAAATAGTGGGCAGGTTAATCACCTGCAAATACTGGCTACCGTCACCGATCTTCGGTTTAACGGACAGATCAAAGCTGCGCGGCCTGATCTGGAAAATGTTTTTTATCCTAGCGCGTTATGGTTCCCAAACCGCGACATCACCAGCCCCTATGCCGTATTGACGGGCGGTATCAAGGATAGCGAGATGGCCGCGATTTATATTCCTAATCCGTTGGATGGCTGGCTGAAAGCTCATCCAGAGTATGATGTTCAATCATTGGGTCGCCCCCGCTTGTACTTACAGCGAAAAGTCTTAGCTGGTAGTCTGGCGGCTTAGGCCGTGATTAGCGCCAGATAATTTTGTAGACTTTTAGCCATTCGGGCAGCCGGTTGAGACCGGGAATAAACGGAAAAGCTATCAGCAGTAGCAAGGCCAGGCCCAAGATGATAAAATGGAGGAACTAACAATTTAATATCAAGAGTGCAGCGAGAGTTCTAGCTCTGCGACCTGCCGGCAACCCAGAGAAATAGTAGATAGTAGATAGTAGGCAGAAGTTAGTAGATAAAAAACCTAACTACGAGCTGCCAACTACGAACTACTGAACTCCAGGGTGCCAAGTCTAGCCCGCAAGGGAAAGATATGCCAAGCGCTGCAATCCTTTCCTGGCAAGAGAGGATTTTTTAATAAATGAGCAGTTATAAAACCGCCGAGAGTGTCAGCCCCAAGCACCCGGATAAACTTTGCGACCAGATAAGCGACGCCGTCTTAGATGCGTATTTAGCTATTGACCCCTTGGCTCGTGTTGCAGTAGAGACGGTGGGCGGCCACGGCGAAGTATTTGTGGTAGGCGAGGTTACCGCCAAGCACAAGGTGGACATTGCGCCGATAGTTAAGCGCCTGGCGGGTGATGTAAAACTGCGGACTAGAATTGTCCACCAGAGCCCGGAAATTGCTGCCGGAGTCGATACCGGCGGCGCCGGCGACCAGGGGATAATGGTGGGCTATGCCACCGCCGAAACGCCCGCGTTACTGCCTTTGGAGGTGGTACTGGCCAGACAGCTTAACCAAAAACTGTATAAAAAGTGGCCGCACGACGGCAAAACCCAGGTGACACTCAAAGACGGCCGGATTGTGGCTGTGGTGGCCAGTTTCCAACATTCCAAAGGCAGCGAACTCCAAGGCGCCACCCGCGATTGGCTGAGGAGTAAAAACCAAGCCAAAGATGTCATAGTCTACACCAATCCCACCGGTGACTGGGACCAGGGCGGTTTTGACGCCGATACCGGCCTGACCGGCCGTAAACTGGTAATAGATAACTACGGCCCGCAAATACCTGTTGGTGGCGGTGCGTTTTCCGGCAAAGACCCCAGTAAGGTCGACCGTTCGGCTGCCTATATGGCCCGGCGGATAGCTGTGGATTATCTTAAAAAGCACAAGGCCCGCGAAGTTTACTGCTACTTAGCCTACGCTATTGGCGTAGCCGAGCCACTGGAGGCAGTTGTAAAAATAGACGGCAAGCAGCACCCGGCAGAAGGCTACGATTTAACGCCCAGAGGCATCATAGAATATTTAAACCTACGCCAGCCGCAGTACGAACAAACCGCCCGTTACGGACACTTTGGCAACAGCTTTCCCTGGGACAGCTAGCGCAGGTGCCGGTGAAGCTTAACGCGCATGGCGAACATCAGGGAATTGATGGTCTTAGTGAAACCGCGCAGACCACCGCGGTAGACGATGTAGCGACTCTCCCAATCCGGCTCATACTTGGTTTTAAAGCGCTTTAGGCCATGGAAAGAATAAAAGCGATTGCCGTTGGCATAGGCAAAGCCTAGGAAACCGTTCAGCAAGCGACTGGCGCTGTCGTTGGCCTTTTCCAGACCGGATAGGGGTGATAGTCCCATACTGAGCCTGGAAATGCCCTGGGCGTGCAGTGAGCTTATAAAATTGAGCATCAAAAAGTCGTTGATATTACCCGGGCTGCCTCGGCCATGGCGCAAAAAATCAAAGTTGGCCTCGTTGCCGGTAGGGCTGGGCACCTGGTTAATAAAGGCCTGGATTTCGCCCCTATCATCTCTGGCCACCATAATCTTGCAGGCCTGCATGTACTCATAAGTAAAGTAGCCCAGCATAAAACCCCGTTCCGCCCGGCCGGGACCTTTTAACCAATCATCAGATATAACCCGCAGACGATTCAATATTTCTTGATTGTGCGGCGGCTGGAGCATCTCGGCTCCGTACCCCAGCTTCTCGAACTTATTTTTTATATTGCGGAAATCTTTGGTCATCCCGACATGGTTGATAAATTTTTCGGTGCTGATTATGGCCTCTTCGCCGATTTTTTGGGCCTCAAACCCCAACTGTTCGTATAGTTTAAGATTGGTTTCTTCGGTGTGGATAAAGGCCGGCTGCCAGTCGTTAATACGGCAGAAGCCCATAAATTGTCTGAGTAAATCGTGAATTTCTTCTTTGGGGCCTACCGGATCACCGACTATCAGTGCTACCCCATGCGTAGCTTTGTAAGCTACAGCCGCAGAGCGCAGAGGATTAAAGAAATAAGCTTTATCCGGCGGCCAGAGCTTAAAAAAGTCTTCACTAGTCGTGGCGTGGCGGGCCAGTATTCGGCGAATATCTTCGTAATCCTGGCTGTGGTTACTGAGACGGAAGCGGATAGGCGAGAACAAAGCTAGGGCGCTATAAAATACCGCCCCCAAGCTAATGACCGCCAAAGAATCCACAAATACCCGGGAACGCTTGGTGTGCGCCACTATCTGTTTATTGGTAGTCAAGTTAAATTGGTCAACTGTGTAGTGTGCGGCAGCCGGCAGCGATATTTCCTGATAAAAATCATGGTTATCCAGTAAGCTAAAACCGGCGACCCCATAGACGAACGCCACCAGGAGAATGACTAAGGAGCGGGTTAGGGCAGTAGTGAAACTGCGCACCTCGCTGCGCACCGTAAAAAGTTTACGATAGAGAACCAGCAAAAGTAGTGTGGCCGAGGGCACAACCAAGTTTAGGATAGCTGCCGAGTGGTAGTTCATGGCGTGCGGAAAATCTATGACAAAGTGCCGGACGTTGCGCACCACCAAAAAGACATAAATCGGCAAGGACACCAGCCAGGCGGTATACTTGCCGCGATTGAGCAAAGTCGCTAGGTAAATTAAACTCAGGCCGGCCAGGATTGTAAGGTGCGCATCGGTGCTATCAACCCCGCTACGCCTAAGGTGCACCAGGGCAAACAGCAAACTGCTAATTGTGATTAAACCGGTCAGCGCCACTAACAGAGCAACGACATTAAGCTGCCACGAATCTTGCGGTTCGCCAGTTGAGCTATTAAAAAGATGATTCATGAAATTTCTGGTGTTATTATAACGGTTATAAATGGTGGAAAGAATAGCCCGCTGGCGCGAGCCCCGTAACCAAATCCCGCTAATTGCGGTCTTGGCGGCCCTGTGTTTTAACAATTGGCTGCTGGGGCCGTTACTTAATTACCACCTGTTTGCCAGCAACGGCTCGGTAAGCGAGTTCAGCGCCACGAACCAGCCATACTATCTAATTTTTAGAACACTTGATATTTTCTCCGGCCTGCTATTTGCCTTGCTGGCACTGCTATTGGCGCGGTTCTTGCAGCAAAAGGACAAGTGGCGGCACACGCTGGTACTGGGTCTGGCGATACTCGGAATCGCCGACGTGCTGGACGCTTTTTTCACTTTGCCGTGTTCGGAAACGCTGGACAAGGTGTGCAACGTGCCGATAAACATTTCGCTACGCCACTTAGAAATACCCAGCCACGGCTACAGCAGCGTGATTATTGCCATCTGTTATTTTCTGTTGCCGCTGGCCGGGATTCTTTACGGACGGGCCAAGAACTTTAAGTATCTTACAGTTGTTAGCGTGATTGCCGCACTGGTGGCGCTAGCGTCATTCGCTTCGGCTATTTCCGAATATGCGAATGCCCAGTCATTCAGCGTCCGGACGTCCGGTTTTGGCCAGGAAGCCCAAATGATAGTTATGGGAGTCTGGTTGATAACCTGGGCATTTGACGTTTGCAAACCTAAGCTAAGAGCCGGCAAACTTGAAACAGAATCCAGGATTAAAGCCTAATTTGTTGAGGTGCCGCTGTTAGCTGGGTTGCTGGCACCAGACCCGAAACTGGGGTTAATTAAAATTGCACTGGCGGTAGTCGAAGTTGAGCTGCTAGTACGAATAACGACGTTGCTGCCGGTTTGAACATCGGCAATTGTCGCGCTTTGTCCGCTATTGGTGATGAGCGTGGAGCTGTCGATACTGAATGTCTTCGATGAACCATCAATTGAACTTTGGATAGTAATGCTAGTCGGTGAGACCGCGGTGACACTGCCGAAATTTGGCCGCTGGCCACCGAACCGGCCGCCAAAGCCGCCGCCGGCGCCACCAGCCGTGGCAGTTTGAGCGGTGGCTGTGGGTTGTTTGCCTTTTTGGTAGTGGATACCGCCGTAGAAGCTCAGTCCGCACAGCAGCGCCAGCCCAATAACACCCAAAAAAACTTTATATACTAGATTGTTGGAGTTTTTCGATTTTTCCATGAGCGTTATTTGGTCTCCAGCTTGCCGTCCTGTAACTTGAATGTTCTGTCAGTCTTACCGGCGATGGATAGGTCGTGTGTAGCAACCACAATCGTGGTTTTTTCGCTTCTGGCCAGATTGTGCAACAGGTCAAATATCATCTTGCCATTATGGCTATCCAAGTTACCAGTCGGTTCATCGGCCAAAATCAAATTGGGTTTGTTGGCTAAGGCTCGGGCGATGGCCACCCGCTGCTGCTCACCACCGGACAGCCGGCTGGGTTTCCGTAACTGTTTGTCATCAGTTATGCCGACTTGGTCTAGCAGTTTTTGGGCGCGTTCTTTACGCTCGTTCTTACTGACCCCCGCGAATTCCATTGGCAACATGACGTTTTCCGCCGCTGTAAGATTGGGAACCAGGTTATAGCTTTGAAAAACAAAGCCGATTTTTTTGCAACGATAACTCGTTAGGGCGTGGTTGCGTAGTTTGGCTACGTCTTGGTTGTCCACTTCAATGCTACCGCTTGTCGGCTGGTCTAATGCCCCCAGCAAAGACAGCAGAGTACTTTTACCGCTGCCGGAGCGCCCAATGATTGAGACGAAGTTGCCGTCCGGCACATCGAGAGAAATGTCGTCTACAGCTTTTACCGTTGTATCGCCCGATTTGAATGACTTTGATAGATCTTTAACTTTTAACATTATTCGGCCCTCATTACTTCTGCCGGTCTTACTTTTGCTATAAACCACGAAGCCATAGCGCTACCTAGCAAGGCTATGGCTATGGCCGCACCTAAACCGTATAGGATGATGCTCCAGCCGACAGCGGCATGGATGTTTGAGATGTTGGAGCGGACTGCTCCCAAGCCGCGGCCGCGAGCTACGAAACTGGCAGCTCCACCGCCAGCACCAGTCCCTGCACCAGCAAAACCGGACGCAACACTGGTGGTAGGTGAGCTAGAACTGTTATTAACGAGCGTTCGGGTAATCGGGTCTGCGGCTACAACCCCAAGCATGATGCCGATGATTGCTCCCAGCACCGTGAGTGTTACCGCCTCGGTCATGAACTGTAGCGAGACTTTTAGATTGCTGGAGCCAATAGCCTTGATAACGCCGATTTCGCGGCGGCGTTCGCGCACAATCATTATCATCGTTAGCAGGATTATCACGGCCCCGGCAATCACCGCACCGATTAGGCTATAGAGTGATATGGACTGGATGTTCTGCAGTGGCGCGATTGTCGTTTGGGCTTGCTGGGCAGCATTGGTGACATCGGCTGCCGAGCCGAGAGATTTTTGCACCGCCGTGGTAACGGAATCCACATTGGTGATTGAATCAACAAAAACGGTTGCGGAGGTGATATCGCCAGCCTGGCTGGACAACTTCTGGACGGTAGCCAGCGGCATTATCAGCTGGCTATTAGAGAAGCTATTGCCAGCATCAAAAATGCCAATTACCGTGATGGTGGTGCTGTAGGCAGTGAAAGTCGAGCCGACTTTGAGGTTATTCTTAGTGGCCAGTGCAGTCCCCAAAACTGCGACATTATCCGTACTAGCAGAAGAGAAGACCTTACCGCTAGCTAATTTGAACGTGCCGCCACCGGTTGTCGTAGAAAGGTTTATGGGATCAGTTGTGCCCAATACCGTTACTGGCGGGGTGAAGCTAGTCGTGCCAGTGCTTGGACTATCGCCACCAAACGAGGCTCCGGCTGGCGGAGTAAAGGTCTGCCCGCTGTTTCCGGCAAAGCGTTGCCCCAACGAACCGGCGGTAATTGAAGACTGCAGATTGGTATCGCTAGCAGTCAACCTGTCGCTCAGACTCTCGGTAATTGAGGCCACGTGTGGCAACTTTTGGACTGAAGCTAGCTGGGTCTCAGTCAAGGGGTTGCCGCCGCCCTCAAAACCCCGGACTCCGGCTGGCGAGACACTGACAGTATTGCCAACCGAGCTTTTAACAGATGCGATTTTTTGATTTACTGCCTGGTGAGCCAGCAACATTGACAGGGCCAAACCGATACTTAGACCTAATATCACGACGATTGAGAACGTGCGGACTTGATTTCTAAACGCGTTGCGGATGCCCCTGGTAAATGTATTCATATTGCCAGTGTAGACCGGAAATACTTAGAAATACCTTAGACCCGTTTGGATAAGTCGCCGAAGAGCTTAGCGAATAGATACCCGGCTAGCGCCAAGAAGGGCAGCAGAACGGCCGCGGCAATCAAAAACGTTGAGGCAAAGGCCTGGGCGCCAAAAGCTTGGTTGAGGGTTAACCCGCCAGCCAGAAAATACGGCCGGTTAGCCCAAGCCAAAAGTAGCGGCACGCAGAGACTTAACGAACCGCTAAGCTGCCAGACTTTGATTTTTAGGTTTATCACAGTGTTGGCGAGAGCTAACGCCAAACCGCCGCCGGCAAGCAGTGTTAAAACAGCGATTGGGCCCTTTTGCAGCGAGTTGACCGTATGCTGGGATATCAAAGGCAGTAAGCTGCCAAAACTAAGCAGCCACGCCAGAAAAACCAGCCGCCCCATGGCTTGCTGTCTTACACCGCCGCTGCGCTCCACAAACAACAAACCAAACGAGATAAGGCCGAGTAGCGCTATCAGCATAACGACCAGCCCCAAACTGGTTCGCCAGAACAGCTGGCCCGTGAGCAGATAGGCGCCAGCCGCAGACAGGCTCAGCGGAATAGCAAAGTTGCACAAGGCGAAGACCCAGAACAGGGAGCGCGGGAGCTTGTCATGGCCGCCGTAGAACATCGCCAGAACAACGCAGGCGCGCAACAGCAGGGCAAATATGGCCACGGCCAGAGTTGTTAGCAGTTTGTGGCTAATCGTCTGCAGCGCGCCGTTGAACAGCGTGGCCACGCCGACTAGTCCGAACACCAAAAACACATTAGTGACCTCCCACAGCGGTGTAAAAAGATTTTTTGCGGAATGATCCTTATTCCTTAGCAAGCTCAGCGATATGCCGCACTCAATAGAGCAGGCCAGTCCGTAAATGCTAAACAGCGCCACTACCGCCAACAATGAAACGTCTATGGTGCTCATGGCTCCAGTGCCTCCATGGGCTTAATATTACGGCGCAGCGCCTTCCAAGTTAGCCAGAACAAAGCCAGATAAAACAACGGGAACAGATAGGCAAACTCTACGGCCGCCCGCGAGGACGTAGACGCATGTTTGGTGAGCATAACGCCGCGGATGACGTACGGCTGGCGGCCGAACTCGGTCAGCATCCAGCCAAATTCTATGCCGGCAAAGCCCAAAAGGCCGCAGGCTACCACCAAGCCGAGCAAAAGCTTGTTGCCGCGCAGCGAGCGCCGCCACTTGCCGCCCAAGAAGTAGGCCGCCGGAACCGAGACGCCAACAATGCCAATCAGCACCATAGCGTCAAAGAAATAATGAACCACCAGAGAAGGCTGATCGGCTTTGGGAGTGGCGTTTAGGCCTTGTACCTGGCCGTTAATGTGTCCGGTGGCCAGCCAGCTAAGCAAATGCGGTACTTTGATGGCGTACTCCAATTTATCATTTTTAATGATGCCACCAATTTGCAGCGGTGCGCCGCTTTGTGTATCCTGCAGGCCTTCGGCAGCCGCCAATTTATAGGGCTCATTTTTGACATCAAACTTAGCGGCTTGGTCACCGGCCAGGCCTAAAACGGCGCCGGCCAGTACGGCCACGACAGCCAGGCCCATTAAAAGCCGTTGCAAATCGGCTTTTACGGACGAGTTGAGCTTGTGGTGCCAAGCGATCCAGGCGTAGACCGCCATTACCACAAGAACCGTAGCAAAAACGTAAGCTACGATTGAATGGCGAATCTCGGTACCGGCTGCCGGGTTAAAAACCGCCTGCCTTACGTTGATATTTACCGGGTTACCGTGCGCGTCCAGTTGGAAGCCGCGTGGCGTGTTCATCCAGCCGTTAACGGTAGTTATAAAGAAGGCTGACATCATCGAACCAAGCACCACCGGCAGGGAGCACAGCCAGTGGGCCCACGGCTTAAACTTGTCCCACGAAAGCATATAAATCGCCAGGAACAAAACCTCCACTAAAAAGGCAAAACCCTCCAGCGCAAAGGCCACGCCGACCACTTTGCTGGCTAGCGCCATAAAGGTCGGCCATAACAGGCTGAATTGCAGGCTGACGATAGTCCCGGAAACCGCGCCGGCGATAAATAAAATTACTAACGCCCGGCTCCAGGTATGGGCTAGAGCAATCGCCCGCGGGCGTTTTTTAATCAGGCCAAAAAGTTCGGTCGCGGATATAAGTAGCGGCAGCCCCACGCCCAGTGCCGCGAAAATAATATGAAAAGCCAGCGTGTCCGCTATCAAACTCCGTGCCGCTGTTACCACATCCATAAGCTTGATGCTTAGTATATCCTAGTTTTCCACCGCTATCACGCCCGCCTATTGCCAACGGTTGTAAAAAACCCTACCATGCAACCATAAGCATTAAGAAAGGGAAACTAATGGCAGTGACAAAACACGTAGCTGGCGGAAGTATGTACGCCTGGGCGCTACTTAGAATGGTTCTGGGCTACATATTTCTGTGGGCATTTATTGATAAATTATTCGGTCTGGGTTTTTCGACCTGTAAGGATGCGGTTTCCGGTAAGATAAATGTTGGCTGCTCACAAGCTTGGATACACGGCGGTTCGCCGACGGCGGGCTTTTTAGGCCACGCCACAACCGGCCCGTTTGCCGGTTTCTATCACCACCTGGCCGGACATGCGCTGGTTGACTGGGCGTTTATGCTTGGCCTGTTAGTTGTTGGCGTCGGACTGTTGCTCGGGATATACGTTAGGCTCGCCTCCTTGTTTGGCATAGTCATGGTGCTGTTGATGTGGAGTGCTTTACTCTGGCCAGCCACCGCCCCTGGAGTAGATGAGCACATCGTTTACGCCTTGGCGCTTTTTGGCATAGCCTTAGTTGACGAAAATCAGGTCTGGGGCATGCGCTCCCGCTGGACTAAAATATCCTTCGTTAGATCCTTGCCGTTCCTGAAATAGTTCCTAGAATTTTTCGCGGATGTGGGACAAGAAGAAATTATTCTAATTTCTAATTGACCTAATTTCTAAACTTTTCGATCATTAGTGCTTGGGATTTACTTAGAATAATTAGTGCAATTAGAGTAATTAGTTATTAAGCGTGCGCTAAAAGTGTTCTCTGATATGGCTCATGCTGTAGTCCCAGGTAGCATCGGTCTTTTTGTGCGGGTTAAAGATGTTTTGCGGATCAAAAATGGTCTTTGTCTGGCGAAAAAAGTCGGTGACTTCTTTGCCGTACATCGTCTCTAGCCACGGGCCGCGGATCATGCCGTCGTTGTGCTCGCCGGAAAGCGAGCCCTTATAGCTCAGTACTAGGTCATTAACTTCTTTCATGGCCGGAGCCAGTTTGGCCCGTTCGGATGACTCTTCTATTTTCATCAGTGGAATGACGTGGAAGTTGCCGTCGCCCATATGCCCGGCAATAGTGGCCATGAGATTATATTTTTTGATAATCGCCCTAAGCTGAGGCAGAAACTCTACCAATTTGGCCGGAGGTACTACCAAGTCGTCAATAAACGGCGCGGTGTGCTTGTCTTTGACTTTTTTACGCAGCAAATTAAAGCTTTCGCG
>Ga0265322_10000502_pt1 | contig 15181 bp, 7 predicted proteins | sample 41222metaG_FD_193584 | JGI IMG/M metagenome (GOLD analysis project Ga0265322, IMG submission 193584) | Rhizosphere microbial communities from Carex aquatilis grown in University of Washington, Seatle, WA, United States - 4-12-22 metaG | ecosystem: Host-associated > Plants > Roots > Rhizosphere >...
GCTCGTCCTACGGTCTCCCGATATCATGTCGCGCTTCGAAGTGGATCACAACGATGAATCGTTCTGCCTCGATGAACGAACGGAAGCTCCCGTAGTGGTCGGCAGAAAATATGGCGACGGGAAATTCCTGTATCTCGGTCTCCGTTTCGATCCTGTTTCAACCGGTGGATTCACGCGGTTTCCGTATTTGATGGAATATATCCGGAATTATTTTCATCTCCAGCCGATGCTTCGGCGGGAGAATTTGGAAGTGTATTTTGATGATGGCTATCGCCACAACGTCAGCATCGAAGACTTGGTCAAGCGCTGGACGATGGCCGGTGTACGCGTGGTGCACGTCGTCGGCTGGCATCAATACAAAACGTGGACGTATGATTACGGACGATTGATCAAGCTGTGTCATGCAAACGGCATCCTCGTCTATGCATGGCTCGATCCGCCGCAGGTTTCCGAAAAATTCTGGACAGATCACCCGCAGTGGCAGGAGTTGAATTACAAAGGCGATGCGATCCGGCCGTCGTGGAGGTATCCCGTTGCGCTCACAAATTCCGAATGTCTGTCAACCGTCAAAGGCATCTTCAAAGATTTCCTGATGAAGTACGAATGGGACGGCGTGAATATCGCTGAATTATATTTTGAATCGGGCAACGGTCCGCAGGACGCGAAGCTGCTCACACCGATGCACCCGTCGGCGAGGAATGATTTCAAAAGAAAATTCAGTTTTGATCCTGCACTGTTGCTCGATTCGACGTCGCAATATTATTGGAAGAGCAATCCTGCGGCATGGAAACAATTTGAAGATTACCGCGTCGATTTGCTGACACGTCTGCATGAAGAATTTCTGAAGATGACCGATGAAATTCGTTCGGAGCGACCGTATTTTGACGTGGTGATCACGGCAATGGACAATATCGGCAACCCGGAATTGCGCGTCAATCACGGTGTCGATATACAACGTATTATCGACCTGTCCAAAAAATATAAATTCGTTCTGCAGGTTGAAGATCCAGAATCGGAATGGTCGAAAGACCCGCGTCGCTATAAAAAAATGGGTCAGCGATATCAAACGCTGATCGGTGCAGACGGAAAATTGATGCTCGATATCAATATTCTCGAATTCCGCGATGAGAAAAAACCGACGCAATTCCCGACACTCATTCAAACCGGAATCGAAAGTTATCATCTTGTACGCTCGGCAGCACTCGGCGCCGACAGGTTTTCCATTTATTCCGAATCAAGCGTCCGCCCGCAGGATTTGCGTATGATGAGCTATGCGGCATCGGCACGCGCAGAGATCGATCATATTCCGGGTGGCTGGAAAATCAGCGCACCATTTCCGGTCGTACTCGAATTGCCGAAACAATACTCCGCTTTGCGGCTTTCCACCGGCGAGCAGATAACATCGGACCAGGGATTATTTTTTCTTCCGGCAGGCGATCACATCCTTCAGGCGGAACGTCATTCGAGTGGAACTTTTCCATCCAATCCGCCAACCACCGGACGATTGCTTTCCATTTCCGGCAAACTGACAAGCCTGAACAATACGAATCGCAGTGTGTCATTCAGCTACTCAAGCGACACGAGATGTTTCGCGTCGTTCAGCCACCGTCCGTTTGCCATTATTGTCGATGGAAAAGAAATTAAATCGGATCCCATGGAAGGTTATCGCCGGTATAGTGTGGCACTGCCGCAGGGCGAGCATCAAGTGATTGCCATTCTGGAAACGACCGTTTCCTACGGTGTCGACATTACCAGCTTCTGGTCGTCGTGGTTTATCGTCGGGCTCGGTGCTTTGTGCGGTGCCGCGCTGATGGCATTCTATGTTCTTGTCCGCATTTCCCGAACATCCGAAATGAATGCCTGATGCCCGGACAGTCATTTCTTGAACTCGACCTCAGTATCGTTTTTCTTCTCTCCGTCATCCTCATCTGGTTCATGATTTTTTACCAGCTTGTGCTGACGCTGGCGGGATTTTTTCATTACCGGAGTTCTATTAAAGAACGCCGCCAGATCGATAAACTGACGTTCGATTTTCCACGCGTATCGATTCTCATTCCCGCCCACAATGAAGAAAAAGTGATCCGCTATACCGTTGAAGCGATGATGAATCTCGAATACCCGAAGGACAAGCTGGATATTCTCGTCATCAATGACGGTTCGACCGATAACACTGCGTCGATCGTACAGAAATATGTCGATCAAGATCAACGGGTGCGGCTCTACAATGTTCCCAAAGGTGAGGGCGGCAAAGGAAAATCCCGCGCATTGAATTTGGGGCTGAAGCAAACCGACGCAGAGTTCATTGCAATTTATGATGCCGATAATACTCCCGATCCGAAAGCATTACGATATTTGATGGCGCAAATTATTTCCGATGACAAGCTTGGAGCGGTGCTTGGAAAATTCCGCACAGTAAATAAAAACCGTAATATCCTGACGAGGTTCATCAATATCGAAACGCTCAGCTTTCAGTCGATGCTGCAGGCGGGGCGGTGGAAGTTGTTCAAAGTTTCGACACTGCCGGGCACCAATTTCGTCATTCGCCGGAATTTGCTCGACAAGCTCAACGGCTGGGATGAAGATGCAATCACGGAAGATTCCGAGTTGAGCATCCGCATTTATAAAGAAGGAATGCGCATCAAGTGCATTCCGTATTCCATCACGTACGAGCAGGAACCGGAGTCGTGGAAGGTCTGGATCAAACAGCGGACGCGGTGGGTCCGCGGCAACAATTATGTCGGCACAAAATTTTTGAAGGAAATTCCCGCGTTCAAAAATAAATTTCTCGCGTTCGAATTGCTCTATTTGTTGTCACTCTATTATGTGTTCCTCGTTGCCATCGTCAGTTCCGACGTGCTCTTTTTTCTGGGGTTGTTTAACGTCGTCACGATCAGCTTGCCAGGCCCGTACACCGCAGTCTGGATCGTCGGTATCGGATTGTTTTTGATGGAAATTCTTCTTGCCCTTTCGTACGACAGGGAAGACAGTTTTTCCAACATCCTCATTACGTTCCTGATGTATTTTACCTACTGCCAGCTCTGGATTTATGTGGTGGGAAAGGCGCTCTATCTCGACTTCATCAAGAGAGAAAAGCGGACGTGGGTAAAGACGGTGCGGTTCGATGTGAAACCTGCGGCAACACAATCAAAAGAATGATCGAACGATATAGTTTGCACGATTATCTCTCCGATGATTTTTTTGAAATGATGATATTAATGATTGCTCTTAATCATCTCCTTCTCTTGCAATACCAAACGATTGATATATCGTGAAATCCGTTCACTTGAATATTTTTTTTGAAGTTTTGTCATTTCATCTTGGATTTTTTCGGATTGAACAACTGTATTTGTAACGCCCTCCTTGGCTATTTTCCGCCTCAATGCATTTAAATATTTAGTTATTGCTTGGTTCGCAAAACTAGTGTTTTGGTATCTATCCAAATATTGTAAAGAATAATCAATCATTTCGTCTGTTTTATTGTCATAGGTGCTTGAAAGCGACATCTTGACTAGCAACAAATCATAAAGTTCGTGTAAGAAAATGCTTTGTTGATATTTTTGTATGAGTCCTTTTGTTTCTGCGATTGAATTGTCAGTCAGTCCTGTTTTTTTAATGTCTTTTATAGACTGCAAGACTTCAATTTCCGATTGAGAAAGGGGTTCAATGCGAATGGATAGTGTATCTGACAAGACATCTCCAAGACGAGCACAGATTGTGTAAGCCCCGATTTTCAAATGTGACTGAAGAGGATCGGGCGTATTATCATTGTCATTATAGAAAAAAGCCAAGCTTGTTAACTCGGCGATCTGGTCGTTTGATGCTAACAGTGTAGTGTCAGAGCTACCTCCCCAGAAACGATTTTCTGGAATAATATTCTTATTCTCATCTTGTATGATCAAACGAAGCTGTTTAACATAACCGGGTGATGGAATTTCTATGTCGTTTGATTTCAAGTTCTTGACTATAATCTCCACGTAAATGGGCTCATGTTCCTGGAAGTTTTGCTTATCCGTTGAGACTGTTATTGAAATTCTATCTTTTAACGATGGAGATTGAGCTTCTGCTTGATGGATTAAGAAGAATGACATTAATAAAAGGCATAGAACCTTCGGATTAATTCTGAGGCGAAAGATATGGCTCATATTCATTTTGTAATCTCCCCTTGTTAGTTTATCGAATTCAGCAATTTTTTTGTTCAAAGTCAAGTCAAAGATTCTTAAAATGAAGTTGAGATTTATTTCCTCTTGTTAAAATGTGGGATTTTGAGAATTTCTCATATCTCTCTATATTGAACAGTTCGGACAAACCAAGGCAATCTACTCTGGGTATATTTTAACACATGCAAGAAATTCTTACTCCCGATTCGGCTTTAACACTTCCCGATTTCACGCTCGTATCCGCATCGGCGGGCAGCGGGAAAACAACCGCACTGACGCGGCGGTTTATACAGCTTCTGCTTTCTGACCGCATTCCGCATAATGAACTCCGGAATATTCTTGCCATCACATTCACCAACAACGCCGCTGCCGAAATGAAACAGCGCATTCTCGGCGATCTCAAGAAAGCATATTTCGGTGATGCGGAAGTTCTTTCACAGTTCAAAACCATTGTTTCGTCGGATGAAGAGTCGTTGAAGAAACGAGCCGGTCAACTTGTCGATCGTATTCTGGATAACTACTCGGATTTTCAGGTGCAAACTATCGACAGTTTTCTGTCGAGAGTCCTCACCGTTTCCACACTGGAGTTCGGGCTTCCGCCCGGGTTCGAAATTGTCCTCAACGGCGGTCCGCTTCTTGAAGAAGCATTCGATCATCTGATGATGGAACTTGTTTCGGATCCGTCACGACGATATCTTCTCGAAGAATTGCTCAATCTTCTTTCCGAAACGTGGAGCGATAAAGAAAAATTTTTATGGAACCCCTATCATAATCTGCTCACGGAAATAAAAAATTTATATGCTCAACTCGGCGGTCATGCCGGTTCGCTTGCGATCGGCACGAAATCCGGGAATCTCGAACAAATGCGCAAGGAAATTTTCGATGCGATTTGCTCTATCGGCGATCTTGCCGAACAATCCGGTTTTGTTGTGAGCAAGCGGTATCAAACTATTTTTGATGCCGCCCGTTTGGGAGATATCAATTCACTCCTCGATAAGAAACTTGACCAGCAAGTTCTGAACAAATCGAGCGATCCTGCGTACGAACAAACCGTTAAACAAATCGAGCTTCTTCAAGCTGCGTTGATGAAGAATGTTACCCGATACTATGAAGCGAGAGCACATATCCATTACCGGCCGTATGTAACCGCGTATCGTTTATTATTGGATTTTCTGGAAGAAGTAGAACAAAAGAGCGGCAAGCTTTCTCTCACCGATGCAATGAAGAAGCTCGCAACATCGCTGACGAGCGCCGCCGTCCCGGAAATTTATTTTTCGCTCGGTGAACGGATTCATCATTTTCTTATTGACGAATTTCAGGATACGTCGCCGATCCAGTGGGCAACACTCCGCCCGCTCATTGAAAACTCTCTGGCACAGCAAGGCAGTCTTTTTATCGTCGGTGATACAAAACAGTCGATCTACACGTTCCGCGGCGGCGATTGGCAGATTATGAAACGGATGATGACGGAAGAGGAATTTCCGTCCGTTGCCCGCGGCATGAAAGAACTGACGACCAACTATCGTAGCGACGAAGCGATTGTCGCGTTCACCAAAAAAGTGTTTCATGAAATAGTTCCGCAAAAAATTCCTCTTGTAATCGCGGAAAAAAGCGGTCTGTCATCGTTTCAACAAGAAGTGAAATCCACGGCAAAGGGGAAAGGATTCGTAGAAGTATATTCGTTCAGTAGCAACAAAGAAAATCCCGATGTGTCTCCGGAAAAACAAAAACTGCTTGACATCCTTACCGACTGCCGTGCCCGCGGATACCGGTATCGTGATATTGCAGTTCTCACGCCGAAAAATTCCGATGTTGTTGAAGTGAGCAGGTGGCTGAATGAAGCAAACATTCAGTTCATTTCGCACAGCAGTCTGGATGTCCGCACGCGCAAAATCACAGGAGAACTTCTCGCGTTATTAAAATTTCTCGACTCGCCTGTCGATGATCTCTCCTTTGCATCGTTTATCCTCGGCGACCTGTTTCACGCAGTCGTTTCCGCCGAAGACATTCATGATGATTTGAGTTCATCCATTCTCTCACATCGGTCCGGCGAAAATGACGATGAGCCGCTGTACGTGCATTTCCGATCGTTGTATCCGCATTTCTGGGAAAAATATTTTGAATCGCTGTTCAACCGGGTCGGCTATCTGCCGTTGTACGATTTGTTGTCGGATGTTTACGGAACATTTTCTCTTTTTGATAAATGTCCCGATGAAATGAGTTCGTTGGTGAAGATATTGGAAGTCGTCAAGAATTTCGAACAAAGCGGCAGTAATAATTTGAAAGAATTTCTCGCATACGCGGAAGAAGAATCGGACGAGGCAGATTGGAACATCGACGTTTCCGCCGATACCGATGCCGTAACGGTGATGACGGTGCATAAAGCAAAAGGTTTGGGATTTCCGGTCTTGATTGTTTTGTTGTACGACGGGAAATCCCGCCCTGACAATCTTTTTCTGCACGAAGATGCGGATGGCATTCACCTCGTACGGATTATAAAAAAGTGGGCGGAACAGTCGGCTGAGCTTTCAACGATCTACCGGGAAAAAAACATTCTCCGGCAGGTGGATGATCTCAATAAGTTGTACGTTGCGTTAACGCGGGCGCGCGAAGAAATGTATGTCCTCAGCGTGACATCGGACAAATCCGATATGCCATCGTCGTTATTACCGAAAAATTTTTCGGATGGCAAACGGTTTCCGAAAAAACAGGATCAACGAACACACGAACAAACAATCGAATTGGCTTTTATCGGCGGTTCCATTTCCCCGGCAACGACGCGGTACGAAGCGATCAATATCGCAGAAACGCAGCGCGGTGATTTTTTCCATGCCGTTCTTCAGCAGATTATCTTTCTCGACGACGATCCGATTTCGCAACTAACTCGTGCGATTGAAGAGTCACGGCAGGTTGTGAACGCTGATATTGATAGTGAAAACATTTTCCGTACCCTTCAAAAATTTTTGGGACAGCCGGAAATTAAAAAATATTTTACACGAACGAATGAACGGATCGTTCGGAACGAACAGGAAATCGGCTCGTCGAACGGAAGATTGTATCGTATCGACCGTTTGGTGATCGATCATGATCTCGTTACCGTCATCGATTATAAAACCGGAAGCGAACGGATCGAATACGTTTCACAGGTTACAGAGTATATCGGCCTTCTGAAAGATGTTTATCCCCGGAAAAAGATTCAAGGAATGCTTGCATTTATCGATCTGAACGTCGTGCGGAGCGTTAAATGAACGAAGCGATCATTATTCCTTCCCGATCGAATTTGGTCGATGCCGTTCTTGCAGAACTTCGTCCCGACGGATTGGATTACAGCCGGTCGATGGTCGTCTTTCCCGGTAAACGTCCCGGTCATTTTTTACGCAAAGCGATTGCCGAGCGCGTATATTCGAGTTTTCTGCCGCCGCGGATTTTTTCCATCGATAATTTTATTGCTCACCTCGCTTCAGACCATCTTGGCATTCGACGGACGATGCTTGAAGCCGAAGATGCCGCGGCATTATTATTCGAGATTCACAGCCGCGGCAATCATGCATTGGGAGGCAATCATTACCGGACGTTCGATACATTTTTCACCGTCGGTTTGAAACTCTTCGGCGAGCTGGAAGAAGTGATGTTGACAAATCTTCCCCAAAAACATGTTCATGCCGCGTTGAAGGGAATTGAATATGAAAAATTCCGATCGTTCGGAACGTATTATGAAGAATTTTACCAAGCGGTGGAAGAACGGCGCTGGATGACACGTTCGATGATGTACCGTTCGGTTGCCGACCGGATTGACGAGATCGATTACTCGCAGTATACACAAATTATTGTTGCCGGTTTGTACGCCCTCACCGCGACGGAGCGTGCAATCGTTACCGGCTTGCGCCGACGCGAGAATGTTCTGCTTATTTTTCAAAACGGTATTGGATTGGCGGAAAAATTGAATCAGCTGGGTATCTCTGTTGCCGAAAACAATGATCGTGAAAATATTTCTCCGTCCATACATTATTATTCCTCGCCGGATACGCACGGACAGGTATTTGCACTTGCCGCACAATTGCAGAAGCATCATAACGCGAACCGGGATGAACGGACAGCAATTGTTCTTCCGTCCGCCGAAGCTCTTTTTCCTGTTCTGCAGCATGCGCTTTCGCATTTTGAAGAACAGGATTTCAATATTTCTCTCGGTTATCCGCTTTCCCGAACGCCGGTATACGGTTTTCTTCAAAGTATCCTGGAACTGGTTGCCTCTGTTCGGAACGATAAATTTTCCAGCGCTGCGTATCTCCGGTTTATGCTTCATCCGTACGTTAAAAATATCCGGTTTCACGATCGATCGGATATCGCGCGCATTGTTGTTCATTCCATCGAAGAATATTTTATTCAAACCGGATCGAAAACACTCTTTGCACTGGATGAAATTGAAAACAATGACGAGCTCTTCGAATTAATTGCCCGCCGTATCAGCACATTGGACGAACAGGCAACGACGGGTAATCTCCAGGAACATTGCAGAACGGTTCACGACCGGACAATCAAAAAATTTCTTCACATCTCGTCGATCAAAGATTTTGCATTGCGGTCCATTGATGTTCTTCAATATATTTTTGAACAAAGCACGGCGCGGCAGCATCCCTATTTTCATCCCTACGTCGAACATGCAATTACTTTTTTCGACCATCTTGCGCGGTCGCCGATCGGGAACCAGCGGTTTGAGGATGCGTCAGGATACATGACATTTCTTCGGAACGCGGTCGCGTCGCAAACCGTACCGTTTTCAGGAACACCGCTCCACGGACTTCAGGTTCTCGGATTTCTGGAAACGCGCAACCTTTCGTTCGATACTGTTTATTTCTTCGATGCGAATGATGATATTCTCCCGGGACGGAACGACCGTGATTTACTTCTGCCGTTTCCGATCCGGAAAATGCTCGGGTTGGAAACGTCGCATGACCGCGAATTATTAACCGAGTATTATTTCGATTTGCTCATGGCGTCCGCAAAAGAAGTTCATTTGTTTTACAATGAAACCGGCAAAAAAGAAAAAAGCCGGTTCGTCCAAAAACTGTTGTGGAAACATCAGCAATCGAAACGGGATATTTCTCCGGATGGGATCGAACGGAAAATTCGTTATTCCGTTAATTTAGGAAATGGCCGCCCGCAACCGGTCAAAAAGACCCCGTTGATGATCGATCAGATTCGAAAAAATATTCGGTTCAGCGCTTCGGCATTGAATACGTATCTTGCGTGTCCGTTGAAATTTTATTACCGGTATGTCCTCGGTCTGAAAGAAAAAATCGAAATCTCCGATGATATCGAATCATCGGATATCGGAACGATCGTTCATACAATTCTGAAAGAATACTTCAATCCGCTTATCGGAAAGCGATTAACCCGCGATATGTTGGATGATAAGAAACTCCATACAGTTATTGAAAATTGTTTCAAAAAATCCTTCGGAGAAGATTTTTCAGGTTCAATTTATCTGATGAAAGAACAGGTCGTGCGTCAACTGCAATCATTTTTACTGCATTATCAGATGCCGATGGCGGATGGCTCGTGCATGATTACGGGACTCGAACGCGATCTTACTATTGATTATCGCGGTTTCACATTTACCGGCCGAATCGATCGGATCGAAATACGGAATGAAAAAATTTATATTCTGGATTACAAAACCGGTTACGATGAAAAACGCAATAGCGTAAATGTTGAAAAATTAATTGCTGATCGTCGAGAAACATGGCTCGAAGCAATCGGATCGTTCCAGCTTCCGTTATACATGCTGTTGTATGCCACATTTTTTAAGAAGCCCATAGAACAAATCTCTCCCGCAATTCTTTTTTTGGGAAAACAACCGATCGACCGGTCGATTGAAGTCGGGATCGGTGATGAAACTCATACTGCTCTTGATGTCTATCGGATGGTGGAGCCGGTCATGTTTGCCCTACTCGGTGAAATTCTGGATCGGGAAAAAGACTGGGTCGCGACGGATACAATAGAGCAGGAGTGTCCTCGCTGTCCTTTTACGACCCTGTGCGGCACTTCCTGGGTCCAGGGCTGGAAAGCGTAATAGCTTACCGACAGGAAATTTTGTGCTTTTGCGGTTTGATTGTCACGCCGAATCTTCCTACATTTTCACCAACGCATCCAAATCCGTTCATCCGATAATTACGTATGCCGATTGCAACAATCAATCCCTCAACCGGAAAATTGGTTACATCATTTCGGGCTCTGACCGAACAGGAAATTCAGCAGAAACTTGTTCGCGCTCGTGATGCGTTTGTTCATCACAGGATGACAACGTTTGCCGAGCGCGCGGCGAAGATGAATGAAGCAGCACGAATTCTTGAGGCGGAAAAGGCTGCATTCGGTAAATTGATGACGCTCGAAATGGGGAAACCGATTGTTGCCGCGATGGAGGAGGCTGTGAAGTCCGCTTGGGTCTGCCGCTATTATGCCGAACATGCTGAACAATTCCTTGCCGACGAAATCATTTCAACGAATGCCACAAAGAGCTATGTCAAATATCAGTCGCTGGGACCCGTGCTTGCCGTGATGCCGTGGAATTTCCCGTTCTGGCAGGTGTTTCGCTTTGCCGCCCCCGCCTTGATGGCGGGAAATATCGGATTACTCAAACATGCATCCAATGTTCCTCAATGTGCGATGGCGATAGAAAATATTTTTCTGCGTGCCGGGTTTCCGGAAGGAGTTTTTCAAACGCTTCTCATCGGTGCCGATCAGGTTCAATCGGTTCTCGAAGATCCAACGGTGAAAGCGGTGACGCTGACGGGCAGTGAGCCGGCTGGACGAACCGTAGCAGCGCTTGCAGGAAGACTTATCAAAAAAACAGTGCTTGAGCTTGGCGGCAGTGATCCGTTTATTGTGATGCCGACCGCCGACATGGAAGAAACGGTTCCCGTTGCCGTAAAAGCGCGCACGATCAATAACGGTCAATCGTGCATCGCAGCAAAACGATTTATCGTTCATCAAAAAATTTACGATCAGTTTGAAAAACGATTTGTGAAAATGATGGAAAACCTGATCGTCGGTGATCCGATGGATGAACGGACAAACATCGGTCCGATCGCGACCGAAGACGGCGTTCAGACGCTTGAAGATCAGGTTCGTCGTTCCGTTGAACTTGGGGCTCGCGTTCTTACCGGCGGTCAGCGGCTTTCCCGTCCGGGAAATTTTTATCCTCCGACAGTTATCACCGATATTCCGCGTAATTCTCCCGCGTATTGTGAAGAGTTATTCGGTCCGGTTGCGTTATTGTTTCGGGTGAACAGTATCGAAGAAGCTGTCGGTCTTGCAAACGATACGCCGTTCGGGCTTGGCAGTGCCGCCTGGACAGATGATCCGGTTGAACAACAGTATTGTATCGAACGTCTCGAGGCAGGCGCTGTTTTTATTAACGGGATGGTGGCATCCGATCCCCGTCTTCCGTTTGGCGGCGTGAAAAATTCCGGCTACGGTCGTGAACTGAGCGCACACGGCATACGCGAATTTGTCAACATCAAAACCGTTTGGATGAAAGAACATAGATGAACTCCAATCTCGTCATACTTGCCGGCGGAGTTTCGTCGCGTATGAAAAGAGGAGCGTCTCAGTCCTCATTGGTCGATGCACGATTACAACAGGATGCGCTTTCGAAATCGAAATCGATGATTGGTGTCGGTTATCAGGGAACTCCACTCATGGATTATGTATTGTTCAATGCCCGCGAGGCCGGATACCGGGACATCGTGATCGTTGTGGGTAAAGACCATGACCATTTTCGGGAACACTACGGTTCCCAGGATCGCGATAATCCTTTTCATGGATTGAATATTTCTTATGCAGTGCAGGCAATTCCTTCCGGAAGAATGAAACCGCTCGGCACTGCCGACGCCCTTCTTCAGGCACTGCGCGTGCGGGATGATTGGCACGGTCAACGACTGACGGTCTGTAACAGCGACAATCTGTATTCCCGGAATGCATTTCGATTGCTTCTTCATGATAAACATTCAGCGGCGCTCATCGATTATAATAGAGATGCATTGCAATGCGAACAATCGCGTATCGAACACTTTTCTGTTATTCAAAAAAATCCGGACAGGTATTTAACGGCCATTATCGAAAAACCTTCATCCGGTCAAATCGCTCGTGCGTCCGATGCGGAAGGAAGAGTCGGTGTGAGCATGAATATTTTTCGATTCACCTATGAAGATGTCCTGCCGTACCTGGAATCTGTTCCGCTGCATCCGGTCCGGCAGGAAAAGGAATTGCCGCAAGCGATTATGATGATGATTGCCGACAACCCGCGCGCGATGTTTACCATTCCGCTGTCGGAAGTTGTTCCCGATCTGACACATCAGGACGATATCCTCAAGGTGCAGGAATATCTCAAAAAAGAATTTCCCAATTTTTCATTGTCATGAATATGAAATTGTTCATTTATCTCTCCTTCGCACTGATAATTTTCACAGGGATGATTCTTGCCCAACCGTTCAAAGTCGATCACGGTCAGTTTCTTCTTCATGACAAACCGTTTCAGATTATGAGCGGTGAAATTCATTACGCACGGATTCCGCCGGAATACTGGCGCCAGCGATTGATGATGGCAAAAAGCATGGGGCTGAATACGATTTCGACATACGTTTTCTGGAATCTTCATGAACCAAAACCCGGAGAGTTTACATTTTCCGGAATTGCGGATATTTCGAAATTTGTCAAAATCGCCCGGGAAGTTGGATTATATGTCATTCTTCGCCCAGGTCCGTATGTATGCGCGGAGTGGGAATTCGGCGGATACCCTTCGTGGCTTCTGAAAGATCATGATTTGATTGTCAGAAAAAACGATAAGAAATTTTTGGATGCATGCGAGAAATATCTGGCCCGTTTGGGAAAAGAACTTGCGCCGTTGCAAATCACTCACGGCGGACCGATCATTATGGTTCAGGTGGAAAATGAATACGGCTCCTACGGCAACGATACAGTGTACGTCGGCAAGATCCGCGATATGATTCTGAAAGCCGGTTTCGATGTGCCGCTCTTCAGTGCGGACGGTCCTTCACAAATGCACAATGCCGTTGTGTCCGGTGTGCTTCCTGCTGTGAACGGTGCTGTCGGTGAAGAAGTGTTTACGGCAATAAAACAATTCAGTCCGGACGGACCATTTTTCGTTCCCGAATATTATCCCGGCTGGCTCGATCATTGGGGCGAACAGCATGCTCACACTGATGCGCAAACCAATGCCGCTGAAATTGATTCGATGCTGAAGTCGGGCATTTCGGTCAATTTGTATATGTTCCATGGCGGAACAAATTTCGGTTTTTTGAATGGCGCAAATGACGGCGGAACGTTGCAGCCACAGCCGACAAGTTACGATTACGATGCACCGCTCGATGAAGCCGGAAGACCGACGCAAAAATATTATGCACTGAGAGAAATTTATCTTCGCCATCAGCCGGCCGGCACGACGGTTCCTGATGTTCCTCCGACCAATCCGGTAATTTCTATTCCCCGTTTTGTCCTTCATGAAACGATGGGATTGTTTGATAAACTTCCCAAACCGATTTCGTCATTGAACCCGCTTTCGATGGAAGATGTCGGCCAATCGTACGGTTATATTTTGTATCGAACACGATTGACGGAACGGGATTCCGGTTTACTGATTCTTAAAAATCTTTGTGACTATGGGATTGTTTTTTTGAATGGAACAAAAATCGCTTCACTCGATCGACGACACCGGCAACATTCCGTCAAACTCAACGTGAAAGCGGTTCCATCCGATCTTGATATCCTGGTGGAAAATGAAGGCCGTATCAATTACGGTGAGGACCTTCCCGATAATCGTAAAGGAATAACGGACAAAGTTTTGCTCAACGGAAAAGAATTAACCGGCTGGGATATGTATTCTTTGCCGATGGATGATATTTCATCGGTTTCGTTTTTATCCGGAAAAAATGTTGCTGGTCCGGTTTTGCGTCATGGTACGTTTTCTCTTGATCATGTCGGCGATACATTTTTCGATATGCGCGGGTGGGGTAAAGGCGCTGTATGGGTGAATGGACATAACGCCGGACGGTTTTGGTACATCGGTCCCCAGCAAACATTGTACATTCCCGGCGTGTGGTTGCACCAGGGATTGAATAATGTTGTGGTTCTTGATATCGAAAATGATTCGGCGAAATCTATTGAAGGATTACCGGAGCCGATTCTCAACACACTCGTTGAAGATAAACTTGCACCACCGCGACCCGTTCGTCGGAAAGGAATGATTCAATTAACGGCCGATACGATAGTGAAAGAAGGATCGTTCGTTCCCGGAAGCACGGCACAAGCAATAACGTTCGTTCCGGTTCATGGTCGTTTTGTGTGTTTGCAATCTCTTTCATCTCTCAATAACGATCCTTTTGCTTCCATTGCAGAATTGAATCTGGTGGATGTCCATGGCCACATTCTTCCCCGCGACAAATGGTCGATCTATTTTGTCGATAGTGAGGAGCTTGATGCCGAAGACGGTCGCGCCGAAAATATTTTCGATGATGATCCTGCAACGATCTGGCACACGCAATGGAGTGCACATCAACCGGCTCATCCTCATGAAATTGCTATTGATTTGGGCGATGAGTACGTTATCGGAGGATTTCAGTATTTACCCCGTGCACAAAACCGGCCGGGGAAAATTCAATCATATAAATTCTTCGTACAACAAAAACCTTTTGCCATCATATCACCCTAAAATATGAAATTACTTCGCACCCTATTCTGTTTAATTTGTGTTTTCTCGTTGACGATTCTGAACGCGCATGCTCAACTCAGCGAACAGGTCGGTAAATTTGTTTCGTATCAAAAAATCGATCACGGCGTTCTCATCGCTGCGGAGAACGCGAAGATTATGCTGACGGTGTACTCACCGTCGATTATACGGGTACGTACTGTGAAAACGGTTTTTGGGAGAGATTTTTCCTATGCTCTCATCAAACAACCGGAAGGCACATTTTCCCGTCTTACCGACGATGCTGACCGGATTACTT
>Ga0265322_10000507_pt1 | contig 15131 bp, 10 predicted proteins | sample 41222metaG_FD_193584 | JGI IMG/M metagenome (GOLD analysis project Ga0265322, IMG submission 193584) | Rhizosphere microbial communities from Carex aquatilis grown in University of Washington, Seatle, WA, United States - 4-12-22 metaG | ecosystem: Host-associated > Plants > Roots > Rhizosphere...
CCTGAACTTTTCAGAAAATTAGGAATTGAAGCACCAAAAGGAGTTTTGCTTCATGGCTCTCCTGGAACAGGAAAAACTTTATTAGCAAAAGCTGTTGCAAATGAATCAGAAGCAAATTTCATTTTATTAAATGGTCCTGAAATAATGTCAAAGTTTTATGGTGAATCTGAAAAGAAAATCAGGGATATCTTTGAAGAGGCAGAAAAAACAGCACCATCAATTATTTTCATAGATGAAATAGATGCTATTGCACCAAAGAGAGAAGAAACACAAGGCGAAGTTGAAAGGCGTGTTGTTTCCCAAATTCTTACAATGATGGACGGTCTTAAGTCTCGTGGAAAAGTTATTGTTATAGGAGCAACAAACAGAATTAATTCTATTGACCCTGCATTAAGAAGACCAGGAAGATTTGACAGGGAAATAGAAATCTCTGTCCCAAGAAAAGAAGGAAGATTAGCAATTCTTAAAATCCATACAAGAAATATGCCTCTTACAAAAGATGTAAAGCTAGAGGAATTAGCAGCAGTAACTCATGGTTTTGTCGGTGCAGATTTAGAATCTTTAACAAAAGAAGCGGCAATGAATGTCCTTAGAAAATTCCTTCCCCAAATAAAACTGGACAAGGAAGAAGAAATCCCAATGGAAGTATTGGAGAAAATGACAGTTAAGCATGAAGATTTCATAGAGGCACTTAAAGTTGTTCGTCCTTCTGCTATGAGAGAGGTTCTTGTTGAAAATCCAAATGTCGAATGGGAACATGTCGGCGGATTGGAGAGCATAAAACAGGAATTGAAAGAAGCTGTTGAATGGCCTATGAAGAGACCAGAAAGTTTCACAAGAATGGGAATCCGTCCTTCTCGTGGAATCTTGCTTTATGGTCCTCCTGGAACAGGTAAGACTCTTTTGGCAAAGGCAGTTGCAACAGAATCAGAAGCAAATTTCATTCAGGTCAAAGGCCCATCATTGTTAAGCATGTGGGTTGGAAAATCTGAAGAAGGAGTAAGAAAAATATTCGAAAGAGCAAGACAGGTAGCTCCATGCATTATCTTCTTTGATGAAATTGATGCATTAGCGGGAGCGAGAGGAATGGATAATGGAACAAAAGTAACAGAAAGAGTTTTGAACCAGTTACTAGCAGAAATGGATGGTCTTGAAAATTTAAGCAATGTTATTGTCATTGGTGCTACAAATAGACCAGATATGTTGGATCGGGCTTTACTAAGACCTGGAAGATTTGATAAGATTCTTCTTGTTGATGCACCAAATGAAAAAGCAAGAGAAAATATTTTGAAGATTCATACAAGGAGTATGCCTCTTGGCGATGAAAAAAAATTATTGACTGAAAAAGAAAGACACACACTTTTATCGGAGCTTGCAACTCAAACAGAAGGTTATACTGGTGCAGACATGGAATCTTTGGCAAGGGAAGCAGCAATGCTCGCTCTGAGGGAATCAGCAGATGCGATATATGTTCAAAAGAAACATTTTGAAGAAGCATTGAACAAAGTTCGCCCAAGTGTTACAAAATCAACATTAGATGTTTACAAGAAGATGGAAGAGAATTTCATCAAGTCAGCAAGAGTTGCGATTCCCACAAGTGGGAGTTATTTGGGGTAAAACTAATAAATAGAAAATTCCTTCTTCAGTTATGAAAATCCTGACAATTGGCGACCCGCATGGAGATTTGGAAAAAATCAAGAAAATTCCTATGAATGGAATTGAATTAATTCTTCTGACAGGAGATTTGGGTAAAGCGGATTTGGCAAGAAAAAGATTCTTTGAGAATATTGAAAGAAAGAAAAATGGACTTAAAGAGTTAAAATATGATGCTGAACTCTCTAAAAATGTAGCTAAACAAATATATGATTCCACTATCGAAATTCTAAACTATTTGGTTAAATTTGCTCCAGTCTATTCTATTACTGAAAATGTTTGGATGTCTGATGAATGGGCTAGAAAGGATGAAAAGAAATTTGGAATTAAACTGCCACATCTGCATGAAGATTTTAAAAAAATTAAGAATTTCAATTTAGTTAAGAATCGAATTAGAAACATTAAAGGGCTAAAAATTGGTTTCTTGGAATATTTCGTAGACAATTGTTGGATAAAAGAATTTGAAGAAAAAGATAAGAAAGCAATAAAGAGAGCTAAAAAACAAACGGAGAAAGCAAAGAAAATTCTGGAACGATTTGGGTCAAATATAAATTTCTTGATTTGTCATCAACCCCCTTACAAATTTCTGGATGAAGTTAATTGGAATAAAGGAAAACACGCAGGAAGTGAAGTGATATTAGATTATATCAAAAAATATCAACCAAGATATGTTTTCTGCGGGCACATACATGAAGGTGAGGGCGAAGCAAAAATCGGAAAAACTGAAGTTTACAATCTTGGAGTAGCAGGACATAAAATTATTTCATTATAACAATAAGTTTCTAAGTAGTAAGAAAGAATTTAAACCGTTTAGTCTCTATTTATTTATGAAAAAGGGGAAGATAATAGTATTAGTTTTATCCTTGATATTTCTCTCTTTAATCTTTTATTTTTTTATAGAAAATGTTAGTGCCGTTATCACAGATTATACTCTTTCATTTGTAAGCCCCACTCCGGGAAATGGAGCTATCACGAATAAAATTGAAATAAATGCCTCAATAACAAACGCTTCTGATTTAAGCATGATAAACTACGACTGGAATGGAACAAATTATACCGCCTATAATAATAGTTTAATTCTTATGATGAATTTCGAGAATATTTCTGCATTAGGAGAAAATAGTACCAATGTTGTAGACTTGAGCAACAGATGGAACAATGCAACTTGTACTGGCACCACATGCCCGATATGGAATTCGTCGGGAAGATACGGAGGCGCTTTCACTTATAATGGAATAGATCAAAGATTCTTAATCAACACCACTAATAATCCATTGCAAAATTTTACTGAATTTACTATCGGAACGTGGGTTTATATAAACGATTTTGGCTCAAATAATAACACACTTATTATCAGCAACTGGAACAATTTTGTCGTTAAAAAAGGTTTTTTGCTTAGAATTATTCGTGATGACCCTCTCAATAATTATTGGTCCTTGAATCTAAATAATGGGACGGATTCCTTTAATATAGGTACAACTCCAAAGCTTAATGATTCTGATTTTAGTTCTAGATATAAACAAAAATGGCTTTATGTTGTAGCTACGTACAAATCAGGCCAGTTTGGAGAGATATACATCAATGGAGTTCTCTTGATAAATAGGACTGGCACCGCTGTCCCAAATATATTTGTACCGGACCCCAATTTAACTTATTTAGGCTGGAGCGGAGTAAATGCAGGATATTTTAATGGAAGTATAGACTCTGTTAAGATTTGGAATCGTTCCCTGAGCACGGCAGAAATTCAGCAAGAGTATATAACAAATCTGAATAAATATGCTTCCAGTAATTGGAGCTTATACGTAAATCAAAGTTCAAACAACCCTCAGAAAATAGCTGATGGAAATTATACATATTATGCTTCTGTAAAAGATAGCGTAGGAAGCGAACTATTAAGCGGGACAAGAAGTGTTGACTTTATTTCAGTTGTTTCTTATTCTAATTTCATAAATAATTTATCATTCCAAGGACAAGGGGCCAGAGCAGGAGACACTGTGCTTTTCAATGCTACTTTATCTGCTGTTGGTGGATTAGTGGGTTATATTACTAGTTGTAATTTCACAGGCAATGATTCTTACGTTCCAATTTCAGGAATATCTTATAACTTAAATTTTGTAAAAATTGCAAATCTAAGTGAAGGAAGCGTGGGATGTTGTTCGGTTTGGTTCAATGATACTCTTGGTAATTCTAATCAGACATCTAATTCCTGTTTTAGCATGAAATCAAGAACCCAAATAAACATAGATTATACTTCTCTCGATCATCCTATAAATAATATGATTTTTGGACAGGGTATTTACGGAAATACTTTCATGATGCAAAGGATATTTACCCCAACAGGATATAATAGCACTTATCTTCCAACAACACAATCAATGGGTATCACGAATATAAGATTTAATACCGGAGGCGGGGATTATGATTGGAGTTTATATGCAAATAATGCCACTAGTGAATCGAATTATAGAAGGTGGAGGAACTATAGCATCTTCCTCACAGGCCAGGAACCTACATTCGTCCTCTCAATACAAGACCCGTACAATTTATCTAACTTAGTCGCTTGGGTGAATGATTCTGTTCAGCAGAAATTTAATATAACTAATTGGGAAATAGGCAATGAATTATATCTAAGTGCTCTATGCAATGGAAGTCAAAATGTAACATGCTTTGCATTAAGAATAAAAGAAGTTTGTGCTGCAATTAAGCAAGTAAAACCAGATGTAAAATGCGGGTTAACCTTGAGTCCGCTTAGCAATAGTTTTGCTTATGGATACACAGGTATAAATGATTGGAATACTAATCTTTTGAGCATTGCAGGCAATTATACGGATTTTGTTTCCTTGCATTATTATTCTCCTAATTTCTATTTTGATATGAAGTCTTGGTTTTCATCAAATCCTTCAACTTATAGTTTTAATGTCAATGGGAATACTAATTATTCTGCTAGTGTAAATGTAAAATCGCAGACCTGTTGTGAAGCGTCGGATTGCTTCCCCGATATACAAATTAAAGTAGATGGTAATCAAGTATTATTAGCTAACGTTACAACTAACACAACGTTTGGAATATATAACACTCCATATAATCTTAGTTTATCCGCAGGAACACATAACATAACCGTAGATGAACAAGATAGTTATCAAAATCAGACTTCTAATTGTAAAAAAGCTATATTTGTTGCAAATTTGTCTGTAACAAATACTACTGAAATGGTTCCAGTAAGCTTGTGGGATGTAAGAAATTGGACTTATAGCATGTTTGCAACAACAGATACAATAATAAAAACAAATTTGGCAAATATAAAATACAATATTACAAATTTGGTTAATCACTCAATGGACATTAAGCTTACAGAGTATAATTTCCAATATTGCGGGGCAAGTGCTTGCTTTTCATCACCAGTATTTACGCAATACGATTGGAGAGGAAATTTACTTACGGCTATGGAATTAAATACATGGTTGCAGGGAAATATCAGCCAAGCAGATTTATGGACAGATGCAACCCAATTTGCAAATGGAGGAGAATATTTCAGATATGTAAGCGGAGATGGAACCGTCAAATATCCACAGTATTACCTACTAAATCTTTATTCAAGCAAAACAGGAAATTATTATGCAAATTATACGACAACAAATCTGGATTTGTACAATACCTCTACCATTGTAGACCCAACTTTTTCTCCAAATGCAACAAATGAACCTTTCTTGTCTATTGCGCCAAGTAAAGATACAATTAAGCATGAATATGACCTCGCAATTGTAAATAGAAATCAGGATGATGATGAATTAGTTCAAATAAATCTTAATAATGATACACCTTTAGATAGTACAACTTATGTAACTGTTTTGACCGCAAACAATCTAAGTTCGCATCCTTATTTAGATGGTATTAATATTGCCCCATACTATAATTCAATAAGCTCAGCAACTTCGTTCAATTATACAATACCAAAATACTCTGTAGTGTTTTTTGAGACAGGATACAAGGCAATTCCTGCCTCGGTATTACCAGTATATTATCAATCCTTTACTTTAAATCAGACACAGTTAGAATCGGGGCAAAACTATGATATACTTCTTCTAAAAAACGGAATAGCACAATTTAGTTTTGAGGGTGTGAATCATACTATAAAATTAGATGATATAATTAACAAAACTGCAATACTTACAGTTTCAAGCCTCCCAACAACCTTCAATTTAACAGTTAATGAAACTAAAAAAATAAACTTAAATGGTGATAATTATTATGATTTACAGGTTCTATTAAATGATATTAATGATTATACCGCCGTCTTAACTCTTAACTTTATAAAAGAGGCTATCCCTCCTGGAGAATCAGGGAGCGCAAGTCCAAATCAAGTACAGATTGCAGGATTAAAAATCGATAAATCAGTATTATATTACGTAGGAGCAGGAATTCTAATTATTTGCCTTGTCCTTCTTTATTTTATCTTAAAGAAAGGTAAAAAGAAAAAAGGTAAAAAATAATTATTTAGTTGTAACTTCTACTTTACCTTTTTCAATAATAACAGTATGTTCAGCTTGAGCGACATTTCTATGCGAAACTTCAATCAGCTGTGAAAACTGATGAAGATTTCCATTGTCTTCCAGTTGTTTTAATCCGAACATCGCGCCCTGTCCGAATTCTTTTACAATCCACCTAGAACAGAAAGGCAATGTTGAATATTTGTCAATTACAAAATCGAGAATCTTTCTTGCAATCGGACTTCTTACATTCTTTTCATCAATCAGTTCATAAATGCCTGAAGGTTTTCCGTCATAAATTCTTCCGTTTCCAAAAGTTGCGAAAGGTTCTATTGCATAAATTCCTTCTTCAAACTTCTCTCTTGTTCCGCTGTTATAATTTGGAACTGAAAAGCCTGCATGCAATTCATAATGTGAGATAGAATGACCCGTCAGGTTCGTGATTGGAAAAGCCTTGTAAGATTCCATTGTTTTCTGAATCTCTTTTCCAACTTCATTAATTGACTTTCCTTCTCCGACAATTTTCAGGGCATTATCAAGAGCTTTTTCAGCAGCAAGAATTAATTTTTTATTTTCATCATTTCCTTCTAAATCAAAAGAAAGAGAAGTATCTGCAATCCATCCATCAATATGAACTCCAAAATCAACTTTCAGCAAACCATGGGCTTTTGTTTGGTCATCAAAAGCAGGAGTGTAGTGTGCGGCAACATCATTAATGCTCAAATTCACGGGAAAGGCAGGCTTTCCATCAAGCTGGATAATTCTTCTCTCAATTTTTTCTGCCAGGTCTATTAAAAGCATGTCTTTTTTCACAATTTCCTTGACATATTCTCTGATTTCAGAAGTGATATGTCCTGCCTTCAATATTTTTTGCTTGTCAAAATCAATTTCATCCAATCCTTTTTTTTGTTTTTTGTCTTTTTCAGAGAATTCCAAACTGGAACTTGACTTTGCTTCTTTTATCTGTTTTCTGAAAGGTGCCGCGCCCCCATAATTCTTTTCAGTCATGTTAATAATCAATATTTTAGGCTTTTAAATTTGTGGTTCTGCTTTCAACTTCCCGCTAGGTGCTGAAGGTTCTGCTTTTAAGTCTTCGCATTTTAGGAACAAAGTTCCCAATCTTCTCTTCAGATGCCTTTCCGCAACCCAAAAAGTTATCCTTATATTTCATAACCAAGAAATTCTTCTTGCCTGTTTTGATGTTCAGTTCCTGCCCTTGCATCCATTTTGTTGCTTGCTCTTCATCTATTTCAAAAATGTTCTTTTTAATCTGATTTTTCAAAGCTTGTGTTCCTTCAATGTTCAATTTCACGTCATTCCTTATTAATTTTGCAAAATAAACCCCTAATCTTTCAACAGGGACAATTTCTTCCAGTTTCTTTATCTCTTCATTGGTTGCATCACCCGTAAATAAAAATAATTTTTCCTCACCAAGTTTCATAATTCTTCCTGAAAAGTGCTCTACTCCAAATTGTTCTCTTAAAAACTTTGCAACATTGTGCCATTCTTTGGTGTTTAGTATTTCTATCATATTTATTCTTATTTTATCTTCCTAAATTTAGTTATGAAAAATCCCTCTGTGTTATTATCAAAAGGAAAGACTCTGCACGCAAATTTAACTTTTTCTGAAAATTCCTTGTCTTGCCATTTTGTAATACCTTGATGAGTTTTAAGAGGAAGAGCAATTTTTTCAATTTCTATTTGCTCTGGAAATTCTTTCAAAACAAAGTCTGCAACTTCTTCATCTTCTTCGGGACCATAAGTGCAGGTTGAATAGACAACTTCTCCACCAACCTTTAGAAGTTTAATTGCAGAAGAAATTAATCTTTTTTGCAAAGAGGACATTTTCTTTATTCCATTTGGATTCCACATCAAGGCTGTTTTCGGATTTGCTCTCAAAGTTCCTTCTCCAGTGCAGGGGGCGTCTACAAGAATTTTATCAAATTCAAATCCATTTTCGAATAATTTATTGCATAAAGCAGTTCCTTCTTTTCTTGTAACAATTACATTGCTTACACCACATCTTTCAAGATTGGAAGAAAGAATCTTCATTCTTCCAAAATCCGGCTCATTTGCAATAATCAATCCAGTATTTTTCATGAAAGAAGCCATCTCTGTTGTCTTGCTTCCTGGTGAAGCACATAAATCCAAAACTCTTTCATTTGCCTGGGGGTTCAAAGCAATTATTGGGAGCATGCTGGAAATTTCCTGAACATAATAATATCCAAGAAGATGTTCAAAGGTTCTTCCTATTTCCCCTGGTTCTAATTGTGATTCAATGACCATAATTTCAGGATGAGAATGAATTGGCTGATTTATTTTCCAGCCCTTGTCTTCCAGTTCTTTCTTTAGTTTATCAGGAGAAATCTTAAGTTCATTTACCCTTATCGAGCTTAGGGGTCTTTGTTCCAAAGAAGAAACAAATTTTTCAAAATCATCCCCAAGTAGAGTTTTCATTCTATTTTCAAATTCTGGTTTAAGAGGATACTTTTGCATAAAAAATAAAAAGGATATGCGTTTAATAACTTAATGAAAGAAGAGGTAAAAAGGGTAAAAGCTCCTGTTAGAATAGACTTTGGAGGGGGAACGACAGATGTTCAGCCTTTCCCAAAAATGCACGGTGGTGCAGTTCTAAATGCTTCTATAAACAGATACATTATAGGGGAGCTCAAATCAAGTGATAAAAAAGTTTCCTTGTCTTATTCCGGAAATATTCCTACTTCTTCGGGGCTTGGAACAAGCGGAGTAATGAATCTCGTCTGGCTTTCACTAATCAGCAAAAAAAAGTTTGCAGATGAAAATGATAAAATCTCTCTTGCAGAAGAAACATACAAATTAGAGCAGATAACAGGTTTGATTGGTGGAAAACAAGACCAATATGCAGGCGCTCTCGGAGGAATAAACTTTTTGGAATTTAATGATAACAAAGTAAAAATCCATAGATTAAAATTAAAACCAGCCTTTGTGAAAAAATTAGAGAATAATTTGATTCTTGTTTATACCGGCAAACCCCACTTCTCGGGGAACACTAATGGCAAAATGATTGAAGGATTAAAAAGCGGGAAAAAGGTAAAAAATTTTCTTAACATAAAAAGAATAGCAATCGAAATGAAAAATGCCCTTGAGAAAGAAGATTTGTACAGTTTTGCAGAATTGTTAAATGAAGAAACAGAAGAAAGAGAAAAACTCAATCCAGACATAGTTCCATCAAAAATAAAGGAAATGATTACGCTTGCAAAGAAAAACGGAGCGATAGCAGCTAAAATTTGCGGTTCAGGTGGTGGAGGCTGTATTTTGTTCTTCGGAGACAAGCAAAAAATAAGAAAAATTTTCAAGGAAAAATGCATCGATTTCAAGTTCGATTTTGAAGGTTTGCATTGGATAAAATAATTCTGATTTTTTAGTTCGCAAAGTTTAAATAATCATTTCTTGGAGAGATAAAATGGAAGGAGAAAGGCAATTATATGCAAGAAGTGAAGGTACTGCTGTTACTCTTAGAAAACTTCCCGTCTCTTATTATGGAGAAGCATTTGCAGGGAAAAAATCGGATTTGGTAAGTTATAATGACGGTTCAAGAAAGTTAAAAGCTGATGCACTATGTTATATAGAAGACGAGAGAACTTCTGTTACTAGCAAAGTGTTATTCAGAGTAAACCCACAGAGAATTGTAAGGACAAGTGATTCTCCTCTTGTTGAGAAGATTGCAGTTGGTAAAGGAGAGCTAGAGTTTAGAGTAAAAGATGGGCAGATGTATGTTTGTTCAAGAAATAAAAGCGGAACAACGACTTATGAAATTTCCAAAGAGCTGGCGAGGGGCATAGCTCCAGAAGAGGCACTTAGAAATGCAGAAGCAAGTGTTTTAGCAGATCTTGAAATGAGGAGAAGGCAAGCGGAAATGAGACTGAGTTTGGCTAATTACAATAGAAAGCAATTAGTTTTGGAAAGATTAAGAAAAGCAAGAAATAATGCGGAGATTGATGATGAGACTCTAAATGGAGTCCTGAAACAATTGGCTGCAAGAGAAAGAGACGCTGCTTAAAAATCTCCAAGGGTCATCTGTTTCTTAGTTTCTAAAATTGCATTAATGTCCAGATTGAAAACCTGAAAGATATTTTCAACAGCAGGAAGAATCTGATGTTTTAGATAATATTCAATGTCATATTCTCCTTCTTCATTTGCAAGTTTTACTCTATCTCTTACAAGTCCTTTCTTCTTCGGAGATGCAGAACCATTTGGGCTCTGCTCTGCGATATAATATTCTATCAAAGCTCCTTCATCAATTGGAATGTGCATCTCTTCCATTTTTTTCGCAGCAATGACGTGGGGAGTTATAGATTTGTATTCTGAAATAGGCTTTTTCAATTGCGTTCTTACTAAAATTTCTTCTTTGTCAATTCTGCGTTCCTTGATTTTTGCAGAAATCTCTTTTATATAAGTTAATGCTCGGTTCTCATTTCCATCTTCAAGAATCATTCTTAAAATTCTGTTTTGCGTTTCTCTTGCAAGGTCGCACCAATCTCTTCTTACTGTTTCAAATCCTCTTATCTTTAATTTTCCTTCCTCGCCAATCAGCGCATATTTCTTCTTGGCTCCAAATTCTCCTGTTCTCTTTGTAACCCATATTCCTCTCTTGTAAAAATCTTCTAATTCCAGTTCCATTATTCCGGGAAGTTTTTCATTCAATTTTTCAAGCATTTCAGTAGTTTCTTTTTTGGATTTTCCATTCTTCAGGAAAGCAATGGAATCGGTATCTGAATAAATTGTTTTGAATCCTGATTTGTCAATTTCATCAATCATTTTTTTAATGAAATCTCTGCTCAAGGATGTTGTTGCTGCGGAAGCTTCAGGACAATAATACCTTGCCCCGAAAAATCCCTGATATCCATAAGAGGCATTTGCCAAAAGCTTGAAAGCATTGCTTCTTGCTCTTGTAATCGCGCTGTCTTTTTTCTTTAATTCCTGCTTGTATTTTTTTCTCAAAAGAATTATTTCTTTCAGCATTTCAGGGAAGAATCCGGGCTTTTTGTCAAAATAAACTTTTCTGCCTATATCAACTTCAAGCGAATCTTTTTCTTTTTTCTCAAGAAGAGTCGATGCAGACAGATTAAAAGTAACAATTATGCTTGGCCAATAGCTTGTGAAATCAAATAATACGATGTCTTCGTATAGTCCGGGAGTAGGCTGAAAAACAAATGCTCCTTCATATTTCTCTCTCCTTCTTCTCTTTCCAATCTCTTCGGCCATTGGTCGCTTTTCAGGAATTTCATTAAATCTTTCAAGATTATGAATTATGTAAGATTCAACATTCTTTGACATCCCATTTCTTGAAACATCAAACATAGGTTCCCCCATAACTCTTGAAAATTCTATCAAATCAGGCCAGAATTTGAAGAACAATTTGTAAGTAAGAATTGAATCATGAAGATTGTATTCAAAATAATCTTTCCAGTCAGATTCAGCCATTTCAGATAATCCCTTGAATCCGAATTCTTTTTTGTTATCGCCAAGAAACTCGCGAGCAACATCATTCAAGGACAAAGTTTCAGACTGCATATATTGCGAATAAGCACTGTCAATAAATTTCAGCAGGTCAATATGAACAATTCCATCTACTTTACATGTAAGAACAGCACCTCGGTGAAAAAGGGGCTGACTTCCATCAAGTCCGAAAGATAGCTTGACACCATTTTCTTCTGCTCTTGATTTAAGATAAGGCATATCAAAACCATCGCTGAAATATCCCACTAAAAAGTCAGGAGAAATCTTCTTTACATATTCCAAAAATCTTTCAAGCAGTTCAGCCTCATCTTTGACATATTCAACGTAATCAATTTTGTCCTTCGCACTTTTCCAAGTAATAACTTTCTTGAAATTGTCGGAAACAAGAGAAATCATAAGAATTCTTCCTTTTCCGATTCTGAACTCGTCTGTTTCAATATCAAAAGCCAAAACTCTTGGATTGAATTCATCCCTTTCAATTTTCTTGGCAGATTTTAACTTAATGCACAAATCAACTTCAAGGTTTGCATCTATTCCTCCAAAATCCAAACTGTTGTTAAGCACATCTCCTTCAATTTCATACCATGAAAGAGGAACAATTTTCTTCTCGATTATATAATGACTTACAAAGCCAAGGTCATAACCTCTTCTTTTTTCGATTTCATCCATTCCAAGCTTATCCGCAATATCATGCAAATCCTTGTAATTTGTTGCAAAAATCTTAAACGCCTTAACATCTTTTCCCATGAATTTCTTATCATGAAGTTCAACTTTCTCAACTCGCGTTTGCCTGCCCTTTACATTCAATTGTATCTTCTCCATCTTCTCCCTTAATTTTTGTATCTGCTTGTCATTTATCTTGTCCTTCAAAATAGCCCAGAAATAGATATCACAGGAGTCAATTACACAAATCCTCTTGCCTTTTGCATCTCTTCCGATGAGTTTAGCATAATTTCTGCCTTCAAAGTCAAAATAGTCATAATCAAGGGGAATAAAGTCAAGTTTCATGTAAAAATTAGTTTCATAATCCTTAAATACCTTTTTTTGTGTAATTTTGCATGGATGAGCATTTACTTGGAGAACCCGTAAATAGTAATGATAAACAGGTATCACCTAATCCCAGGACTAAAATGTTGGAAGAGAGATTAGAAGATGCCGGGCGGAATGGCAGATCTATTGAACTTTCATTAATAATAGATGAATTAGGAATAGAGCCAGAACCAAGATATCAAGTCTACTATGATCAAGGCATCGAATGGAGATCAAATTTATCTAAAGTTCAAATCGAAGGAATTAAAATGAGAATAGGATTAATTGAAGCCAAACCCAAAAAAAGGCAGAATTTGCGTGCAATCGCTGAATCATATTCAAAGGAAGATGAAGCACGTTCAGCTCCTGCTGAACCTGAAAAGAGACTACAACCTAAGCAGTATACAATAGCTCAATACGACATTGATAAAAGTATGGATGGTTATGTAAAAGTAAAACGTGTTAATTTAAGAACTTATGAAGAAGCAATTAAATTCTTAGAAATGTTTGGTACACCTACATTAAAGATTGAGGGAGGAAAGCAGCTTCCCTTAAAAGAATGTACGCCCTCAAGAGTCATAGCTGCTGCAATTGGAAAATATGATGATGCCCAAATACGATTAAAAGAAAAGAGGGATAATTTAAGAGAAATAATTAATGGTTCTCATCCCGAGTACGAATAAATATTAAAACTCTGCTTGGTATTTCTAATTATGAAAGTTTTCAAACTTCTTGTTTGGGATGCTGGAAATTGTAGAAACCCGCAGGAGGTTTCACATGTATGATATCATAATCGGGAGGGACGCTTCTGACAAAGAAAAATTTGGTGACAGGGGACTTATTTTCATTGGAAAGGGCTATGTTAAAATGGGACAATATACTTCTTTGAGCAATAGGATTTTAATGGACGTAGTAAGAAGCCATGTAGTTTTAGTAGCTGGAAAAAGAGGAAGTGGTAAATCTTATACATTAGGTGCAATTGCGGAAGAACTTTCTAATCTTCCAGCAGATATAAGCAAAAATATTGCTTCTCTGATTTTCGATACAATGGGGATTTATTGGACCATGAAATTCAGAAATGAAAAAGACAGAGACTTGCTTCTCGAATGGGGATTGAAAACCAAAAACTTGCCAGTTAAAATATTCGTTCCTTTCGGACATTTTGATGAATATCAAGCGAAAGGAGTTTCAGTAGATGAAAAATTCGCCCTTGATATAACTGAACTGAACCCCGAGGATTGGATTATTACTTTTGGTTTGGATATGATAAGTCCGACTTCAATATTAATCGAAAGAACAATCTCCGAATTGAAAACAAAAGGCAGATTTGGAATAGGAGATATTATTGAAAGATTTGAAGGAGACGAAAAATCTGCACAGGAAACAAGAAATGCTGCAGTTTCTCTTTTTGAAGCAGCGCGAACATGGGGTGTTTTCTCAGAGAAAGGAAAAGATGCAACGCAAATAAGGGATTTGATTACCGCAGGAACTACTTCTGTTCTTGATTTAAGTGTATACAATTCAATTGGAGCTTTCAATGTCAGGGCATTAGTAATAAGCCTTGTATCAAGAAAGATTTTCAACGAAAGAATGGATGCAAGAAAAAAAGAGGAAGTGCAGTCAATTTCAAAAGGTGCAAATTATCTTTCATCATTGGAAACTAAAGAAACTCCCTTGACATGGTTGTTTATTGATGAAGCCCACGAATTTCTCCCGCTTACAGGAAAGACTGCCGCTTCTGATGCATTGATTCAATTGCTTAGAGAAGGAAGACAACCAGGAATCTCTGTTGTTCTTGCAACGCAGCAGCCGGGGCAGATTCATAGAGATGTCATGACTCAGTCAGACATAGTTATTTCTCACAGGGTTACATCAAAACCAGATTTGGACGCCTTAGGTTATATCATGCAAACTTATTTGAGCGAAAGCATAAGAAATTATATGAATGACCTTCCCACATTAAAAGGTTCTGCAATTATTCTTGATGATAATTCCGAAAGGATTTATCCCATGAGAGTTCGTCCAAGATTCACATGGCATGGTGGTGAGGCTCCAACAGCTATCGGTGTAGAAAAAAAGTAATCATAATACTCTCAAATCGATTCTTATTCTATACTTGTAAGGAGAAATTTCGCCTGCTTTCTTTATCTTAAGAATTTGAATTTTCTTCTTGTTTTTTTCTGCTTCATTCAGAACTTTATTTTTTATCAGATTAATTTCATCACTTTTGCAGAAATCATAATAATAAATTCTTGTTCCGGATTTGGAAAGCATAAATGCCTGTTTTAGAAAACTGTCTTTCAATTGTGGGCGAGGCATTACAATTGCATCAAATTTGTCTTTCAGTTTTTCTGCAACTTTCTTTATATCTCCGGGAACTAAAATGATTTTGTTCTTTAGTTTATTCAGCTCAATATTCAATTTAGCATATTCATTTGCTTTCTTATTTAGTTCATTGGAGTA
>Ga0265322_10000510_pt1 | contig 15084 bp, 11 predicted proteins | sample 41222metaG_FD_193584 | JGI IMG/M metagenome (GOLD analysis project Ga0265322, IMG submission 193584) | Rhizosphere microbial communities from Carex aquatilis grown in University of Washington, Seatle, WA, United States - 4-12-22 metaG | ecosystem: Host-associated > Plants > Roots > Rhizosphere...
GGCGCGGGACTTCTGCAGGTCGAGGAGGCGCGTGAAGCGGCGCGGCCGCGCCTGCTGCAGGCCCGGGCGCCCTGGCGCGAGCACGCCTACCTGGTCGGCATCGACGCCCGGGTTGACACCACCTTTCAGCATCGTTCCCGGTATTACGCCACAACTGCGGCCACCATCGAATCCCTCCATGCGGCAGCTTCATCTGAAGTTTCCCGCCTCCTGCCTCCCGCCTCCGCAATGGCGCGGGCGATCGCGGTGTTTTTCCCCAGCTACGCCTATGCGGGAAACATCATGCAGGCGCTGGAGTCCGCCGGCTCTCCCTTGCGGGTGGCGATGCAACCGCGTCTGTCCGACCTCGCCGCGCAGACCGCCTGGGTGGGGGAATCACTGGAGCTGGCCGACGCGCTTTTTCTCGTGCTCGGCAGCAGCTTTGCCGAGAGCATCGATCTGCTTGGCGGCCGTGTGACCCACGCCCTGGTGGTCGGGCCGGCGCTGCCGGAGGTGAATGCCATCCAGCGCAACCGCATGACCGGGCTGGAACGCGCGGGCTTCAGCCGCGAAGCCGCCTTCCGCCGCGTGTACCAGATTCCCGGCATGCAAAAGGTCAATCAGGCGCTCGGCCGCCTCGTGCGCGCGCCCGGCCAGCAGGCCCGCGTGTTGCTGCACTGCCGCCGCTTCGCGGAGCCTTCCTATGCGACGCTCCTCTCGCCCGAATACCAGCACGGCGACCTCATCGCCACCGACGACGAGCTTGCTGCCTGGCTTCGGGCCTGAACGCCTGCTGGTGGTGGTCGGGCGCGGAGCAAGTTTCGTCCATCATGGCTTTTCGCTTTACCGGCCCGCCGGTCCCCGTCACAACGAAAGCTCGTGGCCACACCGAACCGCATCGGCTCCGAGAAGATCCAGCCCGCGATTCAGCAGCTGGCTACCGCCATTGCCCGACGCCACGCCGCCACGCCGCCCGTCCTGCTCGGCATCGCCAACGGGGGCATCACCCTCGCGCGCCGGCTGGCCGCCCTGCTCCCGGGGGCGCCCTGCGGCGTGATCGACATCTCGTTCCATCGCGACGACATCGAGCGCAATCCCATTCCCAAGGAGTTCGCGCCCACGCACATTCCGGTCGATGTCAGCGGCGCCACGGTCGTGCTCGTCGACGACGTGCTGTTCTCCGGGCGCACGGCGAAGGCCGCGCTCGATGAGCTTTTCGACCACGGCCGCCCGGCCAAGGTCGAGCTGGCGGTGCTCGTCGACCGCGGCGGCCGCCGGCTGCCCGTCGCCGCCGACTACTGCGGCCTCACGCTGAAGGCCGGCGACACGGAACGGGTCTCCGTCCGCCTCGATCCCGACGATCCGGCGAACGATTCCATCCGCGTGCTGCCCGCCGAGCAGTTATCCACCCCGCCGGTTGCCAAACGCCGCCGCTAAACCTATCGCAATCCGCAACTCAAATCCCCACTCAAAAGTGCCCTGGAACCGTCGAAACCTGATTGCCATCGAGGAGTTGAGCCGCGAGGAAATCGGCCAGATCCACACGACCGCAGCGGCCTTCAAGAAGATCCTGCAGCGCAGCGTCAAGAAGGTGCCCGCGTTGCGCGGCAAGACGATCGTCAACCTCTTCCTCGAGCCGAGCACCCGCACCCGCATGGCGTTCGAAATGGCCGCGAAACGGCTCAGCGCCGACGTCATCTCCTTCGACTCGGCCTCCTCCAGCACCACCAAGGGCGAGACCCTGCGCGACACCGCGCAGAACATCCAGGCGCTCAAGGCCGACCTGATCGTGCTGCGTCACTCCGCGGCCGGCTCGCCGCTCTACCTCAGCCGCCTGCTGAACATCCCGGTCATCAACGCGGGCGACGGGGCCCACGAGCATCCCACCCAGGCGCTGCTCGACACCTTCACGATGCAGGAGCACCTCGGCGCGCTGAAGGGCCGCAAGGTCGTGATCCTCGGCGACATTCTTTTCAGCCGCGTCGCCCGCTCCAACATCTGGGCGCTCACCAAGCTCGAGGCCGACGTCACGCTGGTCGGACCCTCCACCCTGGTCCCGCACTGGTTCACCGACCTCGGCGTAAAGGTCTCGCACGACCTCAAGTCCGCGCTCGCCGACGCCGAGGTGGTCATGCTGCTGCGCATCCAGCACGAGCGCCAGGCCTCCAGCCACTTCCCCTCGCTCGGCGAATACACCAGCATGTTCGGCCTGAACAAAACGCGCGCCTCCTGGCTCAATCCCAAGGCCATCATCATGCATCCGGGCCCGATCAACCGCGGCGTCGAAATCGACAGCGACCTCGCCGACTCCAACCGCAGCGTCATCCTTGAACAGGTCAGCAACGGGATCGCCGTGCGCATGGCCGCGCTCTACCTCTGCTCCGGCGGACAGCCGGAAGCCGTGCTCACGAGCAGCTGAGAATCATCCGTCCTATAGGTCCTAAAGTCCTATACCATGTCCTCCCTCTGGATCACCAACGCCCGCGTCATCGACCCCGCGGCCCGACGCAACGCCCGGGGCGACCTGTTCATCGCCGACGGCCGGCTCGTGGCCGGCTTCTCCGACGCGCAAAAGAAGTCGGCGCAAAAAATCGACGCCCGGGGCCTCATCGCCTGCCCCGGCCTCGTCGACATCCACGTCCACTTGCGCGAGCCCGGTCAGACGCACAAGGAGACCATCCAGACCGGCTCATGGGCCGCGGCCGCCGGCGGCTTCACCACCGTGGTCTGCATGCCCAACACCAGCCCGGTTGCGGACAACGCCGGCACCATCGAGTACATTCACAATGCCATCGAGCACGGCGCGGTCGTGCACGTGCATCCGACCGGCTGCATCACCGTCGGGCAGAAGGGCGAGCAGCTGGCGCCCACCGGCTCGCTCAAGCGCGCCGGCGTCGTCGCCATCACCGATGACGGCCATTGTGTGCAGAACAACGAGCTCATGCGCTGCGCCGTCGAGTATGCGAAGATGTTCGATCTGCCCGTCATGGACCACTGCCAGGACGACGCCATGACGCAGAACGCCGCCATGAACGAGGGCGTCATGTCCACCCGGCTCGGGCTGCGCGGCTGGCCCCACGCCGCCGAGGACGTCATCGTCTCGCGCAACGTCATCCTCTCCACCTACACCGGCGCGCACATCCACCTGCAGCACATCTCGTCCAAGTACTCGGTGGACATCATCCGCCGCGCCAAGGGCCGCGGCGTGCGCATCACCGCCGAGGCCACGCCACATCATCTCGCCCTCACCGAGGCCGCCCTCGCCGGCTACGATCCGAATTTCAAGATGAACCCGCCGGTGCGCACCGAGGAGGACCGCCGCGCGCTCATCGCGGGGCTGCGCGACGGCACCATCGACTGCGTCGCCACCGACCACGCACCGCACACCGATTACGAGAAGGACAAGGAGTTCGATTATGCGCCCTTCGGGGTCATCGGCCTCGAGACGGCGCTGCCCGTCGTGCTCGACGTGCTGCACCGCCAGGGCAGGTTTTCGCTCTCCGACGTCATCGCCCTCATGACGCACAAGCCCGCGCGGCTGCTCAACCTGCCCGGCGGCACACTCGCGGAAGGTGCCGCCGCCGACGTCACGCTCTTCGACCCCGGCGAGCAGTGGCTTTACGATGCCGAGGCCGGCTTCAGCAAATCCGGCAACTCGCCTTGGCACCGCCAGACCCTGACCGGCCGGGTCAAGACCACCATCGTCTCCGGCCGGGTGGTCTACGACGGGCAGAAGATCGTGGTGTAGCGGCGGATTCGAACCCTCGCTGACGGCTCTGGCCTGCGTCTCCCGCGCGCCGGACGGCGGCGAATTTCCCATGAATGCGGCCCTGCGGTCCGCACCTTTCGTATTGGTTTCGGCGCGGCCACCGCCATTCTGCGGTCCAGCCGTACACCCGCCGCCATGCTTTCCCCGCTTGAACAGACGATCCTCGTCCTTGAAGCCACCCTGCTCCTCGCCGGGCTCGGGTTTCTGGGCTGGCTCTTCTTGAGCTCCGCCGGACGGACGGTGCGCGCGCGTCCCGCCGCCCTGCCGATCTGGGAGGTGAGCCTGACCGACTTTCTGTTTCTGGTCTGGCTCGTGTTGACGTTGGGAATCCTCGGACAGGGGGTCCTGCGACTGCTGGCCGGCCAGATGCTCCGCCACCAGCCCGATGGTACGACGCTTGAACTCGTGCTTTACGGCTCGATGTTCCATGTCGGCGCGATCCTCGCCTGGTTCTTCGCCCACCTGTTTGAACGGCGGCGGTGGCGCAGAGTGAAAACAGTTCCGCCCCCGGTACGCGCCCCCTGGCGGGAGAGTGTGCGCGGTGCGGCGTTGACCTTCCTGGCAGTGGTCCCGCTGGTGAGTGGCGCGGGCTTCCTCGGGGAAGGCCTGCTCAAAGTCGTCCATCTTCCCACGGAGCGCCAGGAACTCGTCGATCTTTTCACGCAAACCAAGTCCCCGGCCCTGCTCGGCTTCATGGTCGTGCTGGCGCTGGTCATCGCTCCCGTCAGCGAGGAACTCGTGTTCCGCGCCGGATTCTTCCGTTTCCTGCGCACCCGCATCCCGCGCTGGGCCGCGTATGGCGCAAGTGCCGGACTCTTCGCCCTGCTGCATGCCAACTGGGTGAGCTTTCTTCCCCTGTTCGTCCTCGGCATCCTGTTTGCCGCCGCCTACGAGCGCACCGGCAACATCCGCGTACCGATGATCGCCCACGCCCTTTTCAACCTGAACACCCTCCTGCTCGTGCTGAGCGGCGTGGGACAGTGATTCTCACCTTCCCTCTTCCTTCCACTCCCAAGTGCATCCTTTCACGAAACAGTTTCGTGACTCGGTCTCCGCGCTCGGCGAAACGCGGTTGATCGAGTGCATCCGCCACTGGCTGGGCGGCGTCTCGCCGCCCGCGCCGTTCGGCATCGGCGATGACTGCGCCGTGCTCCCGCCCAATTCCCGCCGACAGCTGGTCACGACCGATCCGGTGATTTACGGCCGTCATTTCGATGACGCGGTGGCGCCGCGCGCCGTGGGTGAAATGTTGCTGAAGCGCAACCTCAGCGATCTTGCCGCCATGGGCGCCCGGCCGACTGCCGCGGTCATCGCCCTCGCGCTGGATCCGCGCGTCCGCACGCGCTGGCTGGAACAGTTTTACCGCGGGCTCGCGGCCGCGGCACGGCGCTTCGCCGTGCCCGTCGTCGGCGGCGACGTGGCGCAAGGCGATGGTTTTCTGGGCGCGTTTCTCACGCTCTTTGGCGAAGCGGCCGGCCCGCGGATCGTGCCGCGCACCGGCGCGCGGCCCGGTGACTGGATCTACGTCACCGGCACGCTCGGCGGCAGCCGGCTCGGCCGTCACTGGCGGTTCTCGCCGCGGCTGGCCGAGGGCGCCTGGCTGGCCCGGCGCCGCGAAGTGCGCGCGATGATGGACGTGAGCGACGGCCTCGCCAAGGACCTGTATGCCCTCACCCCGCGGGGCGCCTGGCCGGCGCTCGCCGCCGATGCCATTCCGATCAGCCGCGCCGCCCGCCTCCATGCCCGGCGCACCGGCTGCACGCCGCTGCAGCATGCGCTCAGCGATGGCGAGGACTATGAACTCGTCGTGGCGGTGGCGGGCCGCGCCGATCGCGCATTACTGGGGCGCGCCTGGCGGCGGGCCTTTCCGCGCCTCCGGTTCACCTGCATCGGGCGGTTTGTTGCCGCAGGAAAATCCGTCACCGGCTCGATCGACCTGCGGGCGTTTCACGGCTATGAGCATCTTCGCTGAACTCCGCGCCGGCGTGGTCACCGGTTCAGCCGGCGAGACCCGGCTGCTGGGCGCCCGGCTCGCCGCCGCGTTGCCGCCCGACGCGACCCTCGCCCTGCACGGCGATCTCGGCGTGGGCAAGACGACCTTCGTGCAGGGTCTCGCCCAGGGCTTTGGCATCACGGACCTGGTCACCAGCCCGACCTTCAACATCCTGCATCTTTATCGCAGCGGACCTGCCCTCCATGGCCTTGACGTAGGAGGGCGGATCCTGGTGCATCTCGACGCGTATCGTCTCGAAAATGCGCACCAGGTTTCCGAGCTGATGCTCGAGGATTTCCTGGTCTCGCCCTACTGCCTGGCCGTCGAATGGCCGGAGAAAATCGCGGCCGCGTTGCCCGCCGACGCCTGGCACCTTTCCCTCGGCATCGAGGCGCCCGGGCGGCACCGGGTGGGCCTGACGTAATTTCGCGCCTCACGTAAAGCCGGAAACCCGGACCGTATTATTCGCGCTTGCGGCCCACGGCCAGGATCGAACTGCCCCACGCCCATCGCCCGCCGAGCCGCAGCCACGCATGCTCGATGGCCATCAGGCCGCGAAAGAACGCCTCCACCGGTGCCGGATACAGTTTCACGTCGCTGGTGTCGCCGGACCGGGCGAAGAGTTTCCGTTTCGCCACGATCAGCGGAAACGGGAGCGCGTTCCAGTGGGTGTTGAGTTCCACGGTGAATCCGGCCGCCATCAGCAGGCCGGTGACCTCCGCCCGCACAAAGCGATGCTTCGACCGCACGGCAACATCATGATAGGACCACAGCCAGCGGTAGGCCGGAACATTGATCACGACCCACCCGCCCGGCCGGAGGCAGCGGTGAAACTCGCGCATTGCTGCGGCCGGTTCGTCCAGTTCGTACAGCACATCGGCGGCGAGAACCGCATCAAACGCCGCCCCGTCGAACGGCAGCGCCGTCACCGAACCCTCGATGATCGGTGCTCGGCAGCGCTGGCCTGCCAGCCGGCAGGCGAGCGGCGAGAGGTCGATTCCCGTGATCCGCCATTCGGGCGCCCGGCCTTGCAAGTAGTGGATCAATCCGCCCGACCCGCAGCCGGCGTCGAGCAGGTCGCGGGGTCCGGAGCCGAGGCGCGCGCGGAGGATGCGATGAAAATGGCCATGCAGCGACCGGTAATACCACATCCGGTCCTCCACCCGGGCCATCTTGTAGTACTCGGCTTCCTCCATGCCGCAGTAGATGCGGTTCCCGGTGGATCGTGGCGACGAAAATCTGCCGAGGGGCGCGCCAGCGGGAAGGTTCAGGAGCTGCCGGGTTGATTCGCCGGATCCGGGATGTTGCTGGCCAGCATGTCGTCGGGCTCGTCGGCCAGTTCCACCATGGGCTCGGAGATAATCCGCAACTGCAGCCGGTGCACGCCGATGGCGCGCAAGCTCCAGCGCTGCTCGTTCACGCGGATGGCCGGCTCGGGCGTGACCAGATCGATGCGGTTGACGCCGGGCTTCAATTCCAACGCCGGCAAATCGATCGTTTTCAGCTCGGCCCCGAGCGCCAGATGCGTCTGCTCGCGGTTATTGACCAGGATGCGCAGCGTTCGCTCGCCCACACTGCTGATCACGAGATGTACGGCAACCTGCAGCGGACGAGGAAATGGATTGTAGTAGGACAAGGAGGCTGACCCGTTGGTCCAGTGCGGTCCGTATCCGGATTCCCCCAGCAACTCCGGAGGCCGACGCGGTTCGATCCCTATGCCTCCTGGCGACCGCAGGTTCCGGCGCGGTTCGACACCAAGGTCCGCCAGCAGCCGCGGGTTCCAGCCCCGGCCGTAAGTAAAGGCATGAGCCAGCGGCGGCTGCGGCCGTTCCACCGGGTGCAATCGCACGACAATTTGATTCTGGTCCGGTTCTCCTATGATTTCCGTGCGGCCCGCAGCCGCCAGCTCCGCAAGCAGTTTCTCGCCATTGTCCGCATAACCCTGCCGGTTGATAAAAAGGGCGGCGAATCCATAGCCTTCCAGGGCGCGCACCAGGGTCGCCGGCACCATATGGGTGCAATCGTACTGCCAGGTGCCCCGCGCCCGGCCCTTGCTTTCGCCATAGGAAAACTGGAGCGCGCGCGTAGCGAGATACGGCCGGAAATGATCATACTCATTGGCGCGGAGCTGGGGCAGCCCCTCCGGGAAATCCAGGATCGGGAGCTGAAACACCATCGCTCCCGGGCCAAGCTGCTTTTCCAGTTCCTCGCCCAAGCGGCGATCCGCGCGGACTCGTTCCGCGATGATCTGACCAGCCTCGTGACTCCTTCGCACCGGCAGCTGATCCCACAAGCCGAAGACCGCGACCAGACAGGCGAGGGCCAGCCGCACCGCCGGCCGCCACGCCTGCGTGCGGACGGAAAGTCGCGCCACGACGAACAGCAACGCCAGCGCGAGGAGGAAGATGCTGTATCGGTTGGAAGCACGGAAAATGTTCAGGCCAAAATAAAATGCCATGATGCTGTTCACGCCGCCGACGGTGGAGAATATCAGGATCCACATGGCCGGCAGCGAATAGGCCGGCCGCCAGCGGCGCCGCTGGACCAGCAGACTCTTCAGCAGCGCGGCCGCCATCCATAGCAATCCGGCCGCGCCGACAAAACCGAGATAGGGCGAAAAGGTCTCTCCCCGCCAGTCCGACCAGCGCAGGTAACGATAGCCGATCTCCGAAAGCCACTGGCTGTGATGCTGGCTCGACGGCACGAACAGCTCGATGGGTTTGAGCCCGTAGATCTCCGTGCCGGCGTAGTTGCGCACCAGGAGGGGAACCCCGCCCTCGTCGATCACGTTGATCCAGGTGTGCGCGTGGATCGCCGCAAACACGAGCACGGCCACAACCCCGCAGGCGAGTCCCAGCCGCACGTTCGCCGACCAGCGCGACCGCAGCCACTGTGCCAGGATCGACCACGCGAGCAGCTGCAGATAGAGGAATAGGTTGTAGGGATTGCTTGCACCCAGCGCCACCGCCGTGCCGTAGCAAAGCCAGCGCCATCCCGGACGCCTCGCGGTGCGGCGGCCGGCGGCAACGAGCCAGCAGCTCAACAGGGCCAGCGGAATCGTGTAAGTGAACGTCAACCACAGGTGCGGCAGATTCCGGGTGAGACTGAAGAACGAAAAGGCGAACAACAGCGCGCCGGCGAAGGCCCATTCCCACCGGTGCCGCAGCAGACGCGCGCACAGATAGAACGACAACGCGGCGGTCACATGCGCCAGCAGCAGCGCCACATTGCTGGTGGCAGCCGCTCCGATCACCCGCGCCAGCCAGCCGAGCCCGTAGTTGGCGAGATCGTCGGAACCGGGATACTCGTTCCAGTTGGCCGTGAACGGGGCGCCGAGCCGGTGGACAAAGTGGGACTGGAAGGGCACCAGGTCGCCCTCCGACGCCGCCTTGATTCGGGCCAGGTTCTCCAGCGAGTCGCCCGAATAGTCGAGCGGCAGGGACCACTTCGCCCAGGTCAGGCGATCATAGTGCCAGCACCAGATGGCCGTCGTCAGCAGGGACAACACGACCACGCGCATCACGCATAAGAGTGATGATTTCGAGATCAGGGGTAAAGGGAACAAGGGTTGAAACTTAAGAGGGTCTTGGTCAGTGCACTCCTTGGACCGTTGTACTGCATAAATCAAAACGCCCCACTCCCGCCTTACAAGCCTGACTATCGCGGAAATTTGCGCATTGCGTTATCCGGTGCCCGCGCACCCCTGCTCAAGGATGAGGCGGTTCCGCCGGTGGAGGATCCGCCTCGAGTTTTCGTACCGCCCGGACGACAAAATTGCGGAGATTGAATGTGACCGGACGCAGGGTGTCGCCTTCCGGCATGATCGGCGGTTTGTCCGTTTCGAAACGCCACGGATTGTCTCCGGGTTCCAGCCGGACTTGCGGCACCCGCACGGTCGTTCCGCTCCGGTTGACCCGCCCCGCCCAACGGATGGCCGTGCCTTGCAGCAGGCGGACGGTGCGCTCGTCGAACGCCCGCAATTCGAACTGCAGAGTTACTTCCACTGGAAAACCCTGCGGATTGTGAATGATGATCTCCGCCGGGCCACGGCTCCATCGCCAGTATTCGAAGTGCGACTTCTCCGTCTGATACCAGTTCCCCGGGAACTCCACCTTGATGCTTTCGCGCGCGGGTGTCATCCAGACCGTGCGCGGCCCCCCCACCTGGTAACTCTCCTGTCCGGGCGGCCTGAGTTGATCGATGGCGCTTAAGGCCGAAAGATTGCCCAGGAGCAGGACCGGCCACCACCAGCGACCGCGCGGCACCACGACATTGAACGCCAACGTCAGGGGGACCACGACGCGCGCCGCCGCGCCCGGATATCCCTCCCAGACCGCATCACCCAGGAAGATCATCAGCACGGCATACGCCGCCCCGATCCGCCACCACAGGCTGCTCCATTGCGGGCGCAGCACGATCACGAGGAACTGCACCGTGAGCGAAATCAGCATCAATAGCGTCCATTTGGGCACCAAAGCCCAGCCATTCGTGCGAAGATCCTGCAGCGTTTCGTACCATTTTCCGGTGTAGGCTTCGAACGGCGCCGCAAAATTCCGCACCCCGGCGTTGCTTGGTTCGCCGTACACATGCCACAGATACAGCACCCAGATGCCCAGCGGCGCCACCGCCACGACGATGCGGACGGCCGCGCGCCAGACTGCGCGCCAGTTCCATTCCCTGCCGGGCGCCAGTGTCACGGACGCCAACAGATTCGTTTCGCGACCGAGGCCGGAGATGCCCAGGACACAGGCCGATGACCAGCCGCGGCCCTTTTCAGCCAGGGCCACGCCCCAGGCGATCAGCAGCAAGCTGGGCCCGTCCATCAGGGCCTCGCGCACGCTCATGGTCAGGCCCCAGGCGAACATGGCACCCGCCCAGCGCACGCAGTTGCTCAAATTGGTGGGGGGAAACCAGCGGAGCAGCAGCCAGGCCAGCAACAGCCACGCCAGGATGTTTTGCAGCGCATAGGCCTGCAGCACCCAGGCCGGGCGCCCCAGGCCGAGCACATACGCTGTCCAGCAAAACAGGATGCGGCGGGCGCGGTAGGGCAGGTTGTCCATCGCCGCCCGCAGATCCCGGCTCAGCAGCAGCGGCTTGATCGCAATCTGGGCATAGTACTGGCCATCGTATCCGTAGGAATCCTCTTCCACGTAATAGTTGACCGTCTTGAGTTCCTTGATGCGCCGCAGCTCGAGCTTGTCGCCGAAAAGAATCAGGCTGGTAAACCCCTTCCCGGGCAGGAAAAATTGTGCGGCGGTCCAAACAAAAAAAACCACGGCTGCTCCATAGGCGAACCAGTACAGGGCATGTGGCCGGCGCCGGAAAAATAGTTTGAACCGCTCCACGAAAAGAGGACAAACCACACGCTTCGGCTTTACGAGGCAAGAATGGATTCCCCAGTTTTCTCCTACAAACGGCGCACCGCCCTCCCCCCGCTGCTTTCGTGGATCCGCGTGGTGTCCGCGCTGGGTCTCCTGCTCTACGCCCTGTTCCTGGCGCATTACATGGGCGCGTATGCCGGCGGTTCCGACCAGTCGGGCTACCTCAACAACGCCCGCCTGCTGGAGCACGGGCGGGTGATCACGCCGATGCGCGTGCTGCCCGGTCTCCCGCCGGAGACCCTGCCGCCTTACACCCACGTCCCGCTTGGCTTCATTCCGAACCGGGGGCAGGCAACGCTCACCCCCACCTACCCCATGGGCCTTCCGCTGCTCATCTTGGCGGTGGCCAAGTTGACCGGCTGGGGGCTGGCCCCGGGACTGACTTTGGGCTTTCACGCGTTGCTCGGCCTCTGGCTGGTTTACCGGCTGGGACGCGAAGCAGGTCTTGGCGCCGGCTGGGCCTGGGGGGGAGCCCTGCTGCTCGCCGCCAGCCCGCTTTATATTTTCACGTCGGTCCAGGTGATGAGCGATATGCCCGCGCTGGTGTGGGCGACGGCCGCTGTCTTGTGTGCCTGGAAAAGCCGCGAACGGACGGGGCTGGCGCTGCTGGCGGGCGTGGCGCTGGCCATCGCCGTGCTCGTGCGTCCCACCAATCTGCTGGCCCTCCTGCCCATGGGGCTGGCCATGGGCTTTTCCTTGCGACGCTGGCTGCTGCTCATTCTCGGCGGCCTGCCGGGGGCGATCTTCCAGGGCTCCTTCAACTGGGCGGTCTATGGCCGGATTTTCACCACTGGCTACGGCTATATTAATCCAAATTTCAGCCCGGCCAACGCACCGGCCACCATCCTCTACTACGCCCTCTGGCTGCCGGTGCTGCTTACTCCTTTCATCGTGCTGGCCTTGGGCCTGCCGGCGCTGGCGCGGCGCCAGCTCCGGCTCGTGAGCCTGCTTGCCGCGTGGGGACTCGCCTATCCGTTTTTTTATCTCTTCTATTCCCATACGCATGACGATTGGTGGTACCTGCGTTTTCTTCTGCCGGCCTTTCCGCCGCTCATCGTGGCGGCCCTTTTGGTCGCGCAAGCACTGGCTGCCCGTTTCAAATTCCCGGCCCGTTCCTGGTGGCTGGTGCCGGCCGCTCTCGCGGTCCTCGTGCACGGCGCCGGGTGGTCCCGGCATCTCCACGCCCTCAGCATCGGCCGCAGCGAGGGGGTTTACGCGGAAACGGCCGCCTGGCTGCAGGCGCACCTGCCCGCCCATGCCACCGTTGCGGCGATGGAAGCCAGTGGCGCGCTTTTCTATTACACCGATTTCACCCTGGTGCGCTGGGACATGATCTCGCCGGCCGACTTCCAGCGCATCGCGGCGGCGGGTACGGCGGCCGGCCGCCCGCTCTATGCCGTGCTGTTCCCCTTTGAAATCGAGGAGGCCGAGTGGGGCGCATTCCAAAAACACCTGGCCGGACATTGGACGCAGATCGGCGCCGTGCGTTCCGTGGGCATCTGGCGTTACGATTCGCCCCCCGCACCATGAGCCGGCTGCTGATCGATCTCACCCACACCAGTCACACGCGCGCCCACACCGGCATCCAGCGCCTGTGTCGCGCGCTGTACACGGCGCTCTGTGGCCGGACGGAGGACGTGCTGCCTCTGTGCTACGATGCCTATGAGTGCGCCTGGCGTCCGCTCCGCGGATGGGAGCGATCCAACCTCGCGCCCCCCCGCGGCATGGTGGCCGGCGCCCGCGGCGCCCGCTGGCCGCTGCACGCCCGGATCACCGGCCATGTCCGACGGCTGCTCGCCGCCCGATCACGCCGCGGATATCCGCCGGCCATCCCGGGCGACGGCTTGATTGAACCTGAGATTTTTTCGCCCGCGGTCAGCCGCGCGCTGCCCGGCCTGTTTGCGCGCATTTCCGGTCCGCGGGTGGCGGTGTTTCACGATGCCACCGTCCTGCGCCTGCCAGAGCTTTCCCCGCCCAAGACCGTCGCCCGCTATCCCGCCTATCTGCAGGATCTGTTGCTTTTCGACGGGATTGCCGCGATCTCCGAGGACTCGCGCGCCATGCTGGTCGACTACTGGCGGTGGCTGGGCGTCGCGCACCCGCCACCGGTCGTCGCTCTCCCGCTGGGGATCGACGCGCCCATCAATTCACCTTACGGCCAGATGGCGGCGGCGCAGGCGGCCCCCGTGGTGCTGAGCATCGGTTCGATCGAGGGTCGCAAGAACCATCTGGCGCTGCTCGAGGCCTGCGAAATCCTCTGGAGCCGCGGCCGGCGGTTCGAATTGCGCCTCATCGGTCTGGCCCATCCGCAGACCGGCCGCGCAGCCTTGGGGCGACTTCGCGCGCTGCAGGCCGCCGGCCGGACGGTGCGCTATGACGGCCCGGTTTCCGAGGCCGACCTGCACCATGCCTACCGCGACTGCGTCTTTACCGTTTATCCCTCGCTCATGGAGGGATTCGGTCTGCCCGTGCTGGAAAGCCTCAGCCACGGCAAACCCTGCATCTGTTCCGCACAAGGCGCCCTCGGTGAATGCGTCCTCGGCGGCGGGTGCCTCAGCCTCGACCGCGTCGACGTTCCCGGGCTGGCCGCGGCAATTGACCGGCTGCTTTCCGATTCCGATTACCTCGCGGCGCTCACGCGCGCCGCCCTCGGGCGCAGCTTCAAGGCGTGGCCCGCTTATGCCGACGAGCTGGCCGCCTGGATGCGATCCCTGCCGCGCCGCGGATGACCGACGGATCCTTGGCCGCCGCGTTTCCGCCCGCGCTTCACCAATGGCGGGAAAAGCGCCAGGCTCGGTGTCGTGATGCAAGTTCGCGCCGCCGGGCGCGGGTCCCGCGGCTGACGGGCGTCAGCGGGACCTTTCGGTTTGCTAACCCTTCTCCTCTTACTCAACGTTGCCGCACAATTTATATGGCGCTGACCCTGCTCACCCGGAACAAGAAGACGATCGTGGAGCGATGCCACGACGACTACTCCACCAAGATGCGGCTGAAGTATGCGCCGTATTACCACGCCATGGAGTGGCAGCAGGGCACGCACATCCGCTTGAACGGCCGCGATATGGTCATGCTGGCCAGCAATGATTATCTCGGCCTCTCCTTTCACCCCGCCGTGATCGAGGCGGGCCGCGCCGCTATGCTGAAATGGGGTACGAGCACTACCGGCGCCCGCCTGTCCAACGGTTCCCGCGCCTACCACGTCGAGCTGGAAAAAAAGCTCGCGACCTTCCTCGACCGTGAAGCCTGCCATGTCAGCGTGGCCGGCTACCTCTCCTGCATGTCCTGCGTCGCCACCTTCGCGCAGCGTGGCGATGTGATCCTGGCCGACAAGAACATCCACTCCTGCGTGTGGGACGGCATCCGTCTCTCGCTGGCCTCCTTCGAGCGCTTTTCGCACAACAATCCCGAGGATCTGCGCCAGCTCGTCAAGAGCATCCATCACCACACCTCCAAGATGATCGTCGTCGAGGGTGTCTACTCGATGGAGGGACACATCGTGCGCCTGCCCGAGATCGCCCAGATCGCCGACGACCAGGGCTGTTTTCTCGTGCTCGATGACGCTCATGGCTTCGGCGTGCTCGGCCGGCAGGGGCGCGGCACCGTCGATCACTTCCAGCTTAACGACAAGGTGGATCTCCTCTGCGGCAGCCTGTCCAAATCACTCGCCAGCACCGGCGGTTTCGTGGCCGGTTCGCGCGAGCTCATCGAATACCTGCGCACCCACTCAAAGCAGACCATTTTCAGCGCCGCCATCAGTCCGAGCCAGGCGGCCTGCGCGTCCGCGGCGCTCGACATCATGCAGACCGAGCCGCAACACCTGGATCGCCTCTGGCGGAACACCCGCCGGTACCGCGAAATGCTCAAGGGGCTCGGCCTCGACATCTGGGAAAGCGAGACGCCGGCCATTCCCATCGTGCTCGGCTCGAAGGAACTCGTCTACCGTTTCTGGCAGGCCCTGCTCG
>Ga0265322_10000513_pt1 | contig 14942 bp, 15 predicted proteins | sample 41222metaG_FD_193584 | JGI IMG/M metagenome (GOLD analysis project Ga0265322, IMG submission 193584) | Rhizosphere microbial communities from Carex aquatilis grown in University of Washington, Seatle, WA, United States - 4-12-22 metaG | ecosystem: Host-associated > Plants > Roots > Rhizosphere...
AACAGCCAGAATCATTCGAGAAATATAAGAACGATCTTCTGGGGACCCAGATAAAGATTCTTGGAACAGCAAAGAACAACGCGATGGGTCGATTGGAACTTAATGCAGAGATAGTTTTCACAGATTTGAATCCGGAGCAGGAGATAGAGCAGCTTGACCACATGAGAGAGATAGCACTAGATACAAAGGTCGTCAACACAGTAACTAATCCAACTACTAACAGCAATAGCATCGCTGCAGGCGCGAGCAAGAATACGCATGATGATGGTTCTGACGAGTTTGAGGTAAGCGAGGATTTCCTGCAATAAAATGGGAGTTGTAAGCATACTGCAAATATTGCTTGGTGTTATATTGATTTTCTTTCTTCCGGGATTCATGTTCCTGAGATTTTTTTATAAGAAAGTTATAGGTCTTGAGATGGTGATTTTAGGTATAGGATTAAGCGTTGCTGCGTGTGTATTCATAGGCCTTATACTTGCGGCTTTTGGGATATTCAATTACATCAATAGCATAATATCTTACGTGATTCTTATAATAATCATACCATTAGCATATTTCATAAAAGACAGATTTTACTGATGAGATGATAGTTCAATATGAGATACTCAATAATTTTCCCATGCAGAGATGAAGAACTGACGATAGGAAAATGCATAGATGACGCAAAAAAGGCTATACCTCGCGCCGAGATAATCGTCGTCAATAATAGTTCTAAAGATTCTTCAGCGGAGATCGCAAGGACCTATGGTGCAAAGGTCGTAAACGAAAAGAATATCGGTTACGGAGCTGCGCTTCTCAAAGGGTTTAGCATCGCTACTGGCGATTATATAATAATGTGCGATGCAGACGGCACATACAACCTGTCTGAAACTTCTAAGATGACAAAATACTCAGAATACGATATGGTGATAGGGAACAGGCTCAATGAAAGAATGGAAATGGGCGCGATGCCCTACCTTCATAGATTCATCGGAAACCCATTCCTAAGCGCACTCATGAGGTATATGTTCCATAACAAGGTCAAAGATACACAGTCAGGTTTTCGCATCATAAAAAAATCTTCGTTAAAAAAGCTCGACCTGCAATCTACAGGTATGGAGATAGCCTCAGAGATGCTCATTAAGGCATCGAATAATGGCATGAAGATTAAGGAAATCGATATATCATATCATAAGCGCCTTGGAAAGTCGAAACTTAAGAGCTTCAATGACGGCTGGAAACACCTGAAGATGATGCTATTATACAGCCCAAATCATTTGTTCCTAATACCTGGAATGTTTTTTTTCGCTCTTGGGATGGCGATTCTTGCGGTAATCTACTCTGGGCCCATAAATATATACGGATTAAAGCTTGATACGCATCCTGCTATTATCGGAAGTCTTTTTGCGATACTCGGATATCAGATATTGATGCTTTGGCTGTACGCCAAGACATACACAGTCAATATATTGGGTGAAAAAGATAAAGTGGTTAACTGGATAAGCAATAATATCAGTCTTGAAAGAGCGATGACTACAGGATTATTATTGCTGCTTATTGGTGGAATAATAGGATTTTTCATAATATATGAATGGTTCAACAGCCACTTCGGAAGATTGTTTGAGTTGCGTAGGGCGATATTTGCAATGACGCTCTTAATACTTGGTCTACAAACCATATTCTCCGGATTTCTGCTTAGCATAATGGGAACAAAACGCTCATCTAAGTACTGAACAGCGCATCAGAGAATACTTAATGTAAATAAGATTAATACAACATAAAAGGCTGAAATGAAAATTGCGATATTCCATGACTATTTTGGAAGCATAGGCGGCGGCGAAAAGCTAATCCTTGAACTAGCTGATGCTCTAGGTGCAGATGTATATACTACAGAGATGAATAAAAATAACCTGCGCAGGATAAATACCTGTAATGTGAATATAAAATTGTTAAGGGACAGCATTAAGCTTCCTATACTTAAACAAATCCATTCATCCATAATATTTTATAATGCAGACCTGCGCAGCAAGGGATATGATTTTTATATCATGAGCGGGAATTGGGCGATATTTGCATGTAAAAAGCATCATCCAAACCTGCACTATGTATTTACCCCTCCTAGGATGTTTTATGACAGCAAACAATTTTTCTATGAAACTGCTCCGTGGTACGCAAAGATACCTTTCCTGATATGGGTATATTCGCACACCTATTTCTATAACAGGCAGCTAAAATATGTAGAAAGGTTCGTGGCAGACTCGAAAAATGTGAAAAGAAGAATTAAAAAATATTATAATAAGGATTCAGACGTAGTGTACCCTCCAATAAAGCAGTATACATTCAAGAACTACGGCGATTTTTGGCTGAGCGTTACAAGGATATATCCGCATAAGCGGATAGAACTGCTCATAGAAACTTTTAGAAATATCCCTAATCAGAAACTTATAATAGCTGGAGGATATATGGCCGGCGATCACTCCAAGATTTATGCAAGAAAAATCCTGAAGAATCTTCCTCAGAACGTCAAATATTTAGGAGAAGTAAGCGAGAAAGAATTAGGAGATTTATATGGAACATGCAAGGCATTTATCACCCTTTCAAAGGATGAGGATTTTGGTATGACTGTGCTCGAGGCCAATTCAGCAGGCAAATCTGTTGTCGCCTCTAACGAGGGCGGCCACAAAGAGACAGTCATAAACGAGAAGACAGGTCTATTAGTCAAAGCAGATATAAAGCATATAATAAATGCAGTGAACAAGTTATCTAAGAATCCTTCTAAATATAAGATGCATTGCATACAAAACGCAAAAAATCACTCAATATACATATTCAACCATTCAATAATTGATATTATAAAAGAAAGATTACATGCTGAGAAGTCTGTATAATGCATCACTTCTTATTCTTGATCATAGAATAAGAAGTAGAAATCATATCCCTCGCTTTCCAGAGAAAAGTGTTCTGCAAATCAGTCAGTGGAGACTTGACATCATGCCTTTCTAGCATCGTTCTTTGCCTTAGCTGACCACAACCTGCAAGGACATCAGTTCCTAGGCTTTGATATATACCGCATTCAATGGAATTCTTTTTCAATATATCCCTGAACGATATGACAGATTTCAATTCTGATGGTTCAAGTTCTTTGGTGTTAGTGTCGCAATACATTCTAAGAGAGACCTTAAAATTTCTGTTCCGTAAAAGAATGGATAATCGTTTAGCATCTTCAGAAGAATCGTTGACACCTTTAAGAAGCAGATAAGTCACCACGATAGGCTCGTTTGAAGGATTTTTCTCCGTATAATAATCGAGGGCACAAAGCAAGTCATCTATCTTGAAAACTATCCTGGGAATGATCTTTCTCCTATCTTCATCAGTAGTTGCATGCAAGGAAAAGAATAAGGCTATTTCTAAGTTTTCATCAGCAAGGGAATATATTTTATTGGGTATACCTGAGGTTGATAAGGAAAAATGAATGTTGCAATATCGGCTATCTTTCTTAAACAATTTGATTGCCTCTATGACAGTGCTATAATTCAGCAACGGCTCTCCCATACCCATAAACGCTATACCGTTTATTTTAACGCCCGACCATGTCATATCCAAATCTTTTTGTACGATTAAAAACTGTTCTATTATCTCTCTAGTACTCATATTCCTGACAAAGGGATCTTTTCCCGTGGCGCAAAACGTGCATTTCACATTACATCCTATCTGGGAAGATACACACAAAGAGATTATCTCGGTACTATCCAGAATGCTCTTTGTGTAGCGCAACAAGACACATTCTATGAAATGCCCATCAGAAGATCTCAAAAGATATTTCGCTGTCCACTTATTTATAGATGATTCTATTTTCTGCACTATAGACATGCTAAAATTGTCTGTTTCAAAATTTTTATCCGATTCTTGATTTTCTGCCATTGATTAAGTTCTCATATATCTTGCGAATTAATTCGCCCATATTTTGACTTCATGTCACTCATATATTTTGTAAGCAAGCTCTTCTGGGTCTGCTCGGAGATTCCTCCGCGTTCATTAAACCTATAGACTATATGATTAAAATATTCTTCAATTATTTCATGTAAATAAGACTTTCTTGCACCTACAACTACTCGTGGAAGGCTAGTGTATACTATAAATCCCTCACACATAGCGCATGGTTCGTAACTCGTATAGAGAGTGACGGTGCTGCCGCGGAGTTCTCTGAAATCATGGATGTGCAGTTTGTTCAGGGCATCGTTGATTACTATCATCTCTGCATGATTCCTGAAATCTCCAGTCCTTACGGCGGTTGTTTCTGAGGAGGATATGATTGTTCCATTCACAACCAAAACAGCCCCGACAGGTATATCTCCATGGTCATAGGAAGATTGGGCAAGCTCATATGATAAATTCATAAATCTTTCATCCTCAGGCGTCACGCCGATTGTTGAGTGGCTTATAAAAATAATGTATGACGCTGACAGAGCTACAGCAACGAATATAACTGCGGATATAATCCCTATTAAAAAAAAGAATTTCACTAATAAACGCATATTCTTCATGGTATCCTCGAGCTAAGCAACGAACAAGATGAAACCGGGGCAGGATTGGTCTAGATGTCCTGTCCCGTGAATCATAATACATAAGTTGTCAAAATTAACAACCACTAGACAATATTAATCAAATATGCGAATTTAAATATTTTTCCATAAAAATAACGAAAGAACAGCATAAATAAAATACTGTTAGATCATAAAGCCAAATTCTTCCAACTTACTAGGCTTGAATTCTTTAGTTCGCCATTTAGAATCACGCTGTGGTAATATTTCATATCTTCAATGCCATGAAAATTAGGATAATCATAGCAATACATGCCCATGCGTCGTATCATCTTAATATGCGCCTTGCTTACGAAAGAACGATTATTTATGTCTTTATCAGATTTTAATATCCGTATCAGCTCTGGTTTTTCCGCGATTCCTTTCCCACCGATATATTTTTTAGACATTCTCATAAATTCCGGGGCAAAAGAAAACACTACGCGCTTGTTTGAAGAGCGGGACGCCTTCAAAATTTTGGCTATCCGCTGTTTAGTGAAAGTTTTTATGCAGAACGCATAATATTCATCGGCTACATCAGTCATAAATAAGTATATATCAGTCAATCCGAATCTTTTTTGGGCATTTCTTAGGAGAGCCAAAACATCTGGCAAGAGTGTGTGAGTGTATCTAAATACGGGGATATAGTTCTCTCTAAGGCCATATACCTTATTAATGAAAAAATAGGCGTCATAATCAAAACTTTTGGATAAAGGATGCATCTCATCTGTCTTTGATTGTATGTAATGTCTTACCTTTTTAATCAGTTTATTTTCGAAATCAACTCCAGATACAACCGCAGTATAATCTAATCGCTCGATATTGAGCAATAGTTCTTTTACGGATTTCTTCTTGAATTCCTCTACATCAATAAAAGAGCATATATATCCTGTCGCGGAATTTATAGTCATAGGAAGCCTGAGTAACGAACGCGTATTTGCCGTAATTGCATAATCTAATTTTATTTTTTCAGCATACAATCTTGCAAGAATATCCTTGCGCTTCTTAACAAAGTATTCCTCACGTTCGATGTGATTCTCTATGACTGCGTCTGGTACGGCATCAAAGAACTCCAGATGGAAACCCTTGCTTCCTGAGAATCGTATTGATTTTATGGAGTAACCCCATTTTTCCATAAGAGACAACAATTTTAAGGATTCAAGTCGCGCATCCTCTAAATTCGTAGAGTCCACATCAAATATCAGATCATTGCCCAGCAATATGTCGCTATCTACATTCTTCTTATAGAATTTAGACCCTAGGCCAACGGGATTTTTCCATTTGGATATGCTGTAGAATACAGTAACCGGCGTGTATCTTAGCAGATATCTCCGCAAATCGTCTTTAGTCTCTATCTTAGATTTTATCTTTATAATCTTAGGCCCTAGCAGGAAAAATCTGAAATGCCGTAGGTGTGGATAATCAGGCAAAAACAATTCACAATCAGAATAATATCTTCTTAGAACAGAGATATCCTTTCTTGACCTGGAATTATTAATAAAATCTAATACCTTATAATACCATACATGCTTCCTAAAGAATCTTCTGGATTCATATATAATTTCAAAAAACAATTCTTCGCCTCTTGACCGAATTATTTCTAACGTCGCGAAGATATTTTTTTATTACCTTAGCTGATTGGCCGTCAGCAACAATCTCGCCGCCAGATAAGTATATGCACCTTTCAAAATGTTTCCTGACTATACCGAGATCATGCGATACCAATATCAATGTTTTCTTTTGTTTTTTAAATTTCTCAAAGAAACTTATACATTTTCTTTGAAATGAGGCATCTCCAACACTCAATATTTCGTCCAGTACCAAAGATTGAGGATCTGTATGTATGGCTATAGAAAAAGCCAGTCTAGACTTCATTCCTGAAGAAAAGTTTCTTAGAGGCACATGGATAAAATCTTTTAGATCGGCGAATTTTATTATTTTATCAATCCTTTTAGAGATTTCTTTTCGTGATAGCCCGAATATGACGCCGTATAGATAGATGTTTTCTATAGCTGTAAGATCTTCTTGGAAATTTAACCCGAGATGCATGATGGATCTGACGGAATCATTGATTAGTATTCTGCCTTCATTTGGAACAAGGATGTTAGACATTATCAAAAGAAGAGTCGATTTGCCGGAGCCATTAGGACCTATTATAGCCACACATTCGCCTTTCCTAATCTTCAGATTAATATTCTTCAAGGCATAGACATATGATTTATTGAAGAAATTCATGAATATTCCTTTATGGAGGGGCGCAAATCTATATTTTTTCAAAGTATATTTCTTATGTACACCTTCCATGTTTAGGAATATATCATTATCTTTCATAGGCACCATAAATTATAGGCTTGCAGGATAATATATAATAACTAAGCATCATATCCTCTCAGCAATATTTTTTATTAGTTTGTGGAATATCCAACATGATACTATAAAAAATGTCAATGTTGCTAACGCAAAGGCGGACAGTAAAATAATGGATGGAGGGTGTTTGTATATTATTATATCTCGGCTAAAACTGATTATATATGTCATAGGATTCAGGTTTATTATAGGCAATAATCTGTTCGGGATGTTCTCTTTAGCATATATTATGGGAGTCAGGAACCATCCAAAAAAAACTATGTTTTTCCAGACATTCTCTATATCGATAGAGTAGGAGGTTATCGGCGATATCACTAATGAAACTCCGAATACTAATAATATCTCTAAAAGCAATATCACAAATATTATTAGTATAGACCAAGATAAGCCGACAATAAACCATGCTGTACACAAGAGTATGCCTAGCTCTATCAAATGAGAATAGAAACAACTCAATATCACGCTAAGCAACAATAACGGCCTGTTAACGTCAGTCTTTTTCACCATATTTGCATAATAACTGAAAGTCGTCATTCCATACGCTGTACCGCTATTGAAAAAATTCCAGTGAACTACTCCTATAAGCACATATAATGGATAATGTGATATATCCGCTCCGAGATTCTTAGAAAAGACAAGGTATAATACCCCAAAAAGTATTAGTGGATTGATTATATGCCAAAAAAAATAGAGGTTTGAATTTTTATATTTTGTAGTGAAATGCGTTTTGCTAAATTCCCATAGAAAATTCAAGTAATATGCAATCTTTGACTTACGCAATCTCATATATGCTAATTCTTAAAGTAATTTAAAAAAGTTATGATAATATACGAAGAAAAGAAGCCATACTAATAAGCCTAATTACAGGTATCAAAATCTTTTTTTGGGAAACGTTTTGACTGGAAGACGGCTCCCAACACGGCCTGAGGAAAGGGCAGTTCATATGCCCAGACTTTTTCTCCTGCACGGGTTATCTCGAAGAGATAATTGCTTGTTGATTCAGTGATTAACATATCATCATTTGGCAGCTGCTGTACAGAGCCCATTACGTTAGAGAAAAATGATTTTTTAGGCCACGAGGTGTATTGCCAGATAATATTTTTAGTATTAGGATCTATCTCGACGATTCTGGAATATCCCCTGTTAAATCCGTCATCAAAGACCAAGATAGTATTATTTTTAGTTATAGTAGGGCTGTGCTGCCCATCCAAACTATCATAGTACCACACTAGTTCTTCCTTATCTATATCTATTATGCCTATAAGATTTAGGTTCCTGGAAGAGAATAAGATATAATTTTCTTTTATGGCGTCGCTTATATTCTCTCTTATAACCTCTATTTTATTGGAATGCGTCAGGTCCAGCCTTCCCGCTAGACCCGGGATATATGATCCGAAAGAATTTGGAAAATCTGTCTCTGATATATTTATCATCCTATCTACACTAATATTTTTTCTTAATATATCAAGAAGAGAAACTTCCTTTATGATGGTTCCATTTCCAGCGAGAACGACTATATCATCGTATACTATTGGAATGATCTTATTATCTATGTATAAATCTGCAGATTTATAGACAAAGGTGTAAATTTTGCCATTGTAGGTGTCGAATGCGTGATGCGAGTTTAAAGGTACTTTCCATAACAGATGAGAATTTTTGTCAACTTCTCCCATAAACCCATTAGTTATCCCTGTCTCTCTTGTCGTGAACAAGAGACTGCAAGTATCTTTCATATAATAAAAGGTACTTAGAGAAGAAGAATTGTAATAAGTGCCGTTGCCGTTTGGTATATTGAACGAGTGTACAACGCCACCGTTCATATCCATGGCCTCAAAAGTGCCGTGTGGGTTAAGAAATATAGTATACCCATCATAAGCCTTATCGGAATTGTATGTTGATACAATCGTGCGTCTATTTGAATATTGCCTAAGGAACATGTAAATATTCCGTGTATCGTATATATAAATTCCTAAAATTCCTACTATAAGGATTAGAGATAATATAATAATAAAGATTCTTGAAGACAGCTTTTTCGAAATATGTTTCTTCATAATGCCTCACTGACACAATACAGATATAAAAAAATTATATGTTGAAAAAAGTTCGAGAATATATAAATATTACCATTTTAGTATAACAACAATTGTTGGCTAACTCCATGAATCTTCTACAGCATAATATATATGCATTTTGTTGGTCACAATTACCCTAACGTATAGTATATATATAGACTCCGTCCCTAGAGTATACATTGTTTAAGAAATCACACGCTATAGGATATGTTGAATACACTATCTTAGTGTGTCCAAGAGATTTATTTTTTGGGTAGGTACTAAGAAGGCTCTCTTTGACAGCACAATCCGAAGCTGCATAGAACGAATCGACTATAGTTATGTTCCTAGATCGTAGGCTGGATCCCGGCACAGCGAATACTGTGTCATGGCTTATGGGATAGACGGAAAAAGCAAGTAGCCCTGGTACAATTATCGTATAATTAGTTCCTATATTATCCTTTACCCATAATAATGCATTATAATCCGCATCAGAAACTATGTGCTGAGGAACGAATCGGTGGTCAGGAATTATATAATAATTATAGAACAATCCTACGGATAAGAACAGAATCAATAGTGATATGATCCCTATCGATACAAAATTATTTTTTATTCCTGAATATATAAGTTCTAAAGCATGGTATACTCCTATTGCTGAAAGGGGCACCAAGCTTATCATCATATAAATTAATGCGCGTTGATATGGGATTAATAGTGTAGCCTTAAAAAAAGAATAACATATTATGGAGAAGATAGGCAATATGAGAGCTATCAAAAGAATTTTATTATATTTCTTTTTGAACACGAAATATATACCTAGCATTGCTGATAGGATGCCTATTATCCCATAAATCTGAAACAGAGAATATTCTACCTCAAACCCCGATGTCCACCCTGTCATAAATATAAAATATTCTTCTAATTTATTGAAACCTATTAAAAGAATTGACAACATAGCCAGAGCCGATAGGTAGCATACGTGCACAAATTTTATTTTTTTATTATACATAAGGTATAGTGTCAAGACGGATGTGATGAATATAGTGGCTATCGGGTAGACCACGATAGTCGTCAGAAAGAATATCGCAGAAATAAATTTTAAACCATCCTTTAGATAGGTATAAAAGAACATAAATATCAAAAAAATGCTAAAGATTATTGGGACAAAAAACCAGAGGCCATAGATATTGATGTTTCCCCTTATCGACAAAAAGAACAATCCGGCCAGAAGACCTATATAAAAATTCTTAGTAACAAGATGCACAAATATAACTATGCTCAAGATGTATAAGATGATGAACGATGCAGGAAGAAATCGCTGGTTCAAAATAGGATTCAGGCCTGTGAGGGTAAAGAACTGCGCTATAAACGCGTGAAATCCTAATTCTAAATCATTAGCTACCCCCATTACAATATAGGGATTTGTATTCGATAAAGTTCCTTTCTCCATAAAGGAAATGCCTTGTGCGAGATGCGTCCACTCATCCCCATGTATAGGATATGGATAAAGTCCCGATATACATCCATCGCATTTGGAATAATCTATATAATGCGCACCATATACTAAAACGACGCCTAAGAGTATTAGCGCTACAAGCAGCAGATATTTGGATTTATTTCCATCGATTTTCACAATCTATATGAGGACGGCGTTTATATAAATTTTACTGAATAAATTTATAAATATCCGCTCTTAAGATGCATCATGCTTGAGAATATCCTTAAACCTGATTGGCTTGAAAGAAAACCAAGGTTTGCGTTTCTTATAGGATTAGTATATGCGATAATAGGGATAGTCGCTGCAATGATAATATTTCCGAAGAGTCAGGGAATAGCGAGCATAGCATTCCTTTCGATGCTTCTGATACCTTCTCTCAACAAGATACTCGCCATCGAAGAGATCCAGGATTCGGAGTCAAAGAAATTCTCGTTCAAAAAGATTTGGCGGGACCATAATGATGTCATAGAAGTCTATTTCCTATTATTTCTAGGGATATTCGTGGCGTACGCATTGTTCAGCATCAGGTTTCCGAATCTTCTCGTCCAGGGAGTGTTTGATAACCAGCTCAAGGTTATAGGAGTGAACACTGGACAGGCGATAGGAGGGGTTGATTTCTATTCGATATTGTTTAATAATTTCAGGATACTTGTGATATTTGCCATCCTATCATTAGTGATAGGAGCAGGATCAATATTCTTTCTTGCATGGAACGCTTCAGTATGGGGTGTGGTCTTCGGATTTATCGCGACATCAAGCAATAATGCATTCAATTCATTATTCGGAATATTCCTGAAAGTTATGCCGCACATGTTTCTCGAGGCTGGGGCATACTTTTTTGCTATAATCGCTGGCGGGATAATGAGCCAGGCCGTCCTAAGAGAGAAAATGGGCTCAAAAAAATTCAATTATGCGATGAAAGACGGTTTGGTGTTCCTTGTTGTAAGTCTGATACTTCTCGTGTTGGGGGCGTTTGTCGAGACCTATATTTACACCCTTCTTTAGAACCATATTTATAAAGCCTTTATAAAGCCTTTTTAAATAACCTTTCCACTGTCGAGTAAAACCGATAGTTTAATATATAAGAAGGGCATACATCAAGCATGATCGGCAAGGGGTTTGTAGAGACTGTACTTAACAGTTGCTACATGGTATTTGACAAGCAGGTTCCAGGATTTCGGATAATCTATAAGAAAGAAATCTCTAATTTATTTTCTGAGAAGCTCGCAGAAAAGAAGCTTAAGACAAAAAATATCCAGAATCCGAAGGTATTCGATGTATACATCTATTCTATGTTTAGAGTTTTTTACAAAAGATTAAGAGACAAGCCAAAGATACAGCTCATATTGAAGTTCATTGGCAAGAAGATATACGACGATTTCAAAAAAAAGAATAAGGTTACAGGAAACGTAAAAAAAGATCTGCCAGTAATACAAAGATATTTCCAGAAGAACAAATTCTTCACGAATACCCAGATAACATGGTCCGATAAGAAGAGGTTCAGGCACATAATAAACAATCCAGTCATATATGACGCCGCTAAAGAGATATACACTGAACTCGGATTCTCGATAAACATAGTTTCTAAAGTCATGGAAGCTTATTTCAACGAATACAAGATAAAGGTATTCGAGAAACATTTCAATCCATACCAACAGAACAAGAAGATAATAGAATTCTGGGAATTCAAGTAGAGATAGCGAGGAAGATTAAAATAAACATCTTTAAGAATAAATATTCTCGGCCAATTTTGACAATACTAATAATTTGTGCCATTCTTTTACTCTCTTTGTCCATATTCACCGCTTACAAATTTATATTACTGAAGCAACAGAATCTTGGCACTCCTCCTCAAATTGTTCTTTTTTTAGTTTTTCTAGCCGTTCTAGTTTTTCCTGTTATCGAACTAATAAGTTACATCGTATCCCTAGTGTACATTTACAAAAATAAATCGTGGGCTTATCTTTTATCCTCTATAATCTCTGCACTTATTTTTTTGAATGGATTGAACAGCATGTTTAAAGCGAAAGTAGGCTTTAACGTTATCTCGATAGTAACGTCTGTATTTTGGATAGTACTAATCATTATGTCTTATATATTCTACAACGAGTCGAAAAAACACAAAAAAAATAAAGAGACAAAGTGAACGTCATCCACGATAAAAACAATAATACATTCTATATAGAGATTGACGGAAAAAGAGCTCTTACGCACTACACGGTAGTCGACAAGAAGGTAATCGATTTCGATCACACATTCGTCCCTCCTGAATTTCGCAGCAAAGGTATCGCAAGGCTATTATTTGAGGAAATCGTTAAATATCTCGAAGAGCACAACATCAAAGTTCTCGTATCATGTTGGTATGCAGAGAGATTCTTCAATGACGAGAAGTACAGGAAATATCTTGCAGGTATATGATACAAATTTATTTCAGATTATCCCAATATACGGGATGCATCTTTATCAGATGCCCGCCCCATCCTACCCCGGCACCGACGCTCATCACGGCAAAGATATCATCCGGAACGATTGCATAATGTTTAAGGCTTGTGACCAAGTCTTCAAGTCCAGGATTATCGACTTTTTTCTTTAATATCACATCGAGCAATGTGGGAATTGTCGCTACAGAACTATTTCCGAGGTATTTTACAGAATTCGGAACCTTGTCATGCCTGTATTGATCAAGATATGCCCTATAATTCTCGCCCGCGTTAAGCATCTTCCTTATTTCGTTCAATGAACTTCTCGAGAGTATCTTCTCGCTGGCCTGATGCTTCAGGAGATATTTTACATCATCGGCGGCCAACTGTTTTCCGTAAGCAACATTATATTTCTCTATAAGCGCAAAGAATGTCTCAGGAATCACTCTCGATGCTATTTCGTAAATCCCGTACCCATCCATATCCATCTCTCTTAAAACAGGATGCGTATATGACGATGCCAATGATGCATTTACGCTATCAATCATTTTCAGGGCTGCATGTTTTGAAGACATCCCGCCGAAGTGCGATGACAGAATCCCTGATGGTTCGTCACCATCTATGCCTCCTAATACAACTGCGCCTGCTCCATCCGCGAACAGAAGGCTGCTGTATTTCCTTCCGCGTATTGGTGAAAGTTTTTCCGCACCTACGACAGCAATCTTTGAATTGTAACCATTTCTTATGAGTGTGTCTGCGATGCGCACCGCCTTACACCATCCTTGACATCCTTCTATTACGTCAAAGAATTCTACATCCGATAGTCCTGATTTATACGCAACTTTTGATGATATAGCCGGAATTATATCTCCATCGTCACCTGTGTTGTGCGTAGTAATCACCATACCTATATCCTGTCTTGTGACTCTCGAACTCTTAAAACATTTTGTGAGTGCGATAGCTCCCATGTCGGAAGGCATCTCTCCAGGATTTGCCCACATTCGTGTCAAAACACCTATTGGCTCAAGGTTTTTTTGTGTTATAGGAACAGGCTGCCCTTCCTCATTCACGAGATTCCCTTCATCTATCAATTCTTGCGTGCCTACAACTCTCCCAGAAGTATATGATCCTGTTGCATAGATGACTGTATTTCTCATATAGTAGAGAAAACCAGTATTATATATAAATATTATTGAAAGAAAAAACAAAGCAAAATAAAAAATATCAGCAGCTTATACTGCTGCTTCTAGTCTTTCTTCTCGTACGAAGAATGCACATTCGCCGTCTCCGATGTTCGGAGCATCGACCAATTTTGCAACTCGAGAACCTTTCTTGCCTTTTCTTAGATAGATTCTGAATGTCGAGTTGTGACCGACAATGTTTCCACCGATTGCTTCTGTCGGGTCTCCGAAGAATGTGTCTGGTCTCGCCATGACCTGATTTGTTACGTAAACTACGAGGTTGTACATGTCTGCGAGTTTTGCAAGTATGTGCATGTGCTTATTTAGTTTCTGTTGCCTGTCAGCAAGTGTTCCTCTCCCAACGAATTCTGCTCTGAAATGCGCCGTCAATGAATCGACGACGATCAATTTCACATTGAGGCCGTTCTTTATCAAATCTTCAATTTTCTCTGCAAGAAGCATCTGATGGTCTGAGTTATATGCTCGCGCAACCTTTATGTTTCTTAACACCTGCTCTGGATCCATTCCTAAGCCCTTCGAGAATTGTACTATCCTTTCTGGCCTGAATGTCGACTCTGTATCGATATATACTACGGCTGCTGTCGGGTCCTGTTTCTGAATGCTGACGGACAATAGATGTCCTATCTGTGTTTTTCCTGAACCGTATTGACCAAAGCATTCTGTAATAGCCCTAGTCTCAAATCCGCCCTCCATCAAGGCGTCAAATGGCTCGCAAAATGTTGAGACTTTAGTTATCTGTGAACGCTTCTGCATCGCCTCTTCGCCAGTCATGAATCCCATATCCATACTTGCACGTGATGCCTGGATAATCTTTCTTGCAACTATGTCGCTTACGCCTGAGG
>Ga0265322_10000518_pt1 | contig 14902 bp, 14 predicted proteins | sample 41222metaG_FD_193584 | JGI IMG/M metagenome (GOLD analysis project Ga0265322, IMG submission 193584) | Rhizosphere microbial communities from Carex aquatilis grown in University of Washington, Seatle, WA, United States - 4-12-22 metaG | ecosystem: Host-associated > Plants > Roots > Rhizosphere...
AGTGATAGCAGCGAGTAGATTGCACTCACAATGAATGGAGCGACAAAGTTTGAATCCAACAAATTATCGAGCGTTGGAATACGTTCGCGGCATTGCATATTTGTCCCACATACTAGTATTGTTGACAAGAAAAGAAGAATTACCAATGCAAAGCTAGATATTGCAATGCGCCAAATGGGAATATTGTATTCAGTGACATCCAAGTCTAAATCTTGAACTACACCTGTAAATGGTTTCATAATTGGGGGAATTTTCGTTCCGAAAATTCCCTAATGGGTCTCGAGGAATGTTCAGTATGTTTGGAAGAGAAGCAACTCTTTGTCCACTATTCAAACTGTGTGCATACCATATGTGTAGACTGTTTTCCGGAAATAAGACACGCAAACATGTGCCAAATGTGTAGAGCACCGCTTGAAGACAATGAAGAAGAAGCGCCAGTTGTGAAAGAAAAAGCTAATAGCTATATATTGGGGGTATCTTGTTTGGTATTGTCGGCACTAATACTATTTTCACTGTTGATTACCGTAGTTAACTTTGTGCGTCCACCAAATAGTGTCGATCCATACCATAGAAAAGGAATGAAGTGTCCACGGGGAGTTCCGGATCCTATAGGTCCCCAGGGTCCTCAAGGTCCCCAGGGTCCTCCAGGAATAAATGGACAGTGTATGCCCGATACCATCGTAATTGGCCCAGGAATCAAGATTAATTAATGTCTTCTCTTTATTTTTGAAAAGCCCGATTGTCTGAGTTTCCATTTGAGCACGGGTACTCCCTCGTCATTGATTGGAATAAGCTCCAATCCTAGCACTGATTCATATTCTGTAGGCTTGTCTGGTCCCAGAAATGTATTGTACAGTTTTGAAACGTCAAGTGGTTGTGCCCATCCCTTGATTGCGATATTGTAATGTCCATTTCCCGAAAAGACATCAATTGTGACACGAGGCATTGGAAATTCATATTGTAGAATGTTCAAAATGACGTTTCTGACTTCTCCGCGATCATTCTTGTCTACACGAGATAGGTCAAGACTATCTGCCATTTTTACTTCTTCTGCATTGGGAACATGCTTCATTTTTTTCTCCAACAGTAAAAAATATTTTTACTATGCTTGCTGTATTTAAAATGGAAATCCAGGAATTTGTCTCCACTCGACTGCCGACGTCTTGAGCACTGAGAAAATGATGAGTGAGCAAAAGCCAATGATATAGAGCATCAGCATATTCTGGCTCGGTTGACGACGCTTCTTCTTGCTGCTACTGCTCTTGCCGCCAAAGTAGCTTGCGACGCTGCTGCTTGTCTTCTTATTCTTGAGAGGAATGTAGACATAAAACACTGGAGCGCCACCGTTAATCATTTCCCGTGTCTTCATCTTGGTTCCCGGTCGAAATCCCTCCTCAATCTTTTCATACATTTCACGCGAGGCATTGTCAACGTTTTCCAGCACTACTTCCAAGTGGGAATCCGTGTTTTGCTTGACCATATCATATGCTTTCAAACACAGTGTAGGATTCTCGCGATTGCGAACACTGCTAACAATAAAGTCCTGGAAATCATCGTACAATGCAGCGCGTACTTGATGATCACGATTCGACGACATTTTTTATCTCCCAGAGCTAAAAAATTTTACGAATTTTAGAGTCAAAGAGGGTCTTTTAATTTCAAGATGCTGTTCAACAAGATTGATTGGAACAACTTGGAGATCCCTCCATTGGCCAAAAGTGAGAACCAGGTTGGGTATTGGGCATCTACTCCCACTCTTGACGGTGGAAAGCAAGCAAACATTCAGGCACCGATGGGATTGTTCCCATTTGGTACCAGTCCTCCGAATCTGGACAAGAACGTCAAAAAGTGGTCCATTTCGCTTGCAAAGACTGACAATGGTGTCACCAAGCCAATTATGGAGCAGTTTTTTAGCAAGATGGAAGAGCTGGATGAGTTTCTCGTCAACTATGCGCACAAGCATTCCAAGGATTTCTTTGGAAAGCAGCTACCTCTGGAAACTGTGCGCGCATTTTACAATCCCGTGCTCAAGTATGACAAGGATCCAGTGGCTGCCGCCAAGTATGGACCGAGAATTGCTCCCACTGTTGGATACAATGAGGAGACGCACACTTTTGACGATATTCCGTGCAAAAATATCGACAAGAAGGATCTTCCCATTGACAAGGTTCCTCGCAGAAGCAAGGGCATTTTGCAGTTTCGACTCGGCCAGGTGTATTGCGTCAACCAAAAGGCGTTTGGCGTTACACTCTTTGTCACGCGTGTCGACCTCATTATTCTGTCGCAAGAGCAGGCAAAGGAGCCCAATTTGGATGCCTATGATGATCCAGAGATGACGGCAGCGCTGCTTGCGTACAAGTTTCCCGAGCAGCAGCAGCAGCAGCACCCCACTGAGGGAGCTCCGCCCAATTTGCACGCCTATGGAGACGGAGCCGCAGATGCTGCAGCAGAGGCGGACAAGAAGCGCGAGCGTCCGGCTGACCCTGCTCCCGCAGCAGAGCCTGAAACAAAAAAGGCCAAGGGAGGAAAGACTTCTAAAAAGTAGTAGAAGAGAGAAAAAAAATGAATCAATCATTACTCACATCGCTAGAGAAAAAGGATGATGATGTACAAGTGCTTGAAAGCAATGCGTATGGAGTAGTTGTAATGACATCTCTAAATGTAGGAGAACCAATTGATGAGCAAGAGCCTGAAGAGCCGTCCCCGCTGCCGCCTCCGCTGCAATCCATCAATATACAGATTACACGGCATTTCTTTGCAGCAAATGCATTCATTTTTTTCATTATTCCAGTTTTTGGCATTGTTCCCTTTTATCTCTTGATTGAATATACGCAAATCATATCAATGACACTAGCAATATCATCGTTTGCATTTGTCATATTGCTGCACTTGATACTATATACGCTATCTAAAGAATCGTGGGCATTGTTCCCTACCTACTTGCTGACAATCTTTAATAATTATGTCTTTATTGTATCGTTGGCATCATTTGGCAGTACGTTTGCACCATTTCAAGGATGCTCTATCCTCTTTATTGAATGCACATCCATCATTATTGTCGCGCTCGTCATTGGTCGAACTAGCAAACGCTTGGATCCCATTTGGTGTACCCTTACCATGATGCTGAGTGGCCTACTCATTTGGAGCGTTGGTCTATATGCATTTATCAAGGAACAAGATTGGATATCGTCTGGTCTACTATTTGTGACATGTGTCATCATATATCCTCTTCTTTCTGGATACAAGATTTACCGCATCAATAGGAACATGTTTCACGCGGGTGAACTCATTAATCTAATGTGCGAAAGCCCGATAAGGGGTCTATTCTCAGAGAGTGGCGATGCAGCAGATTCGAATGATTGAATCGAATCTCTGGTCAGCAATGAAAACAATGGAAACAAATATCCATCGGTTGGGTATGCGAGGCGAGCGAGTTGACGATATTGAAAAGCAATCAAATGAATTGATGCAATCTAGCTATGAATTTGTGGAGCGCTTTGATCCATGGTACTTGCGCGTTGCGCGAAATGTAATGTGTTGCCCTAGTTGGTGGTGTCGAGTGGAACAGGCATCTCCATCAGAAGACATTGGTACACTTCCATGGATTGAATTATAGTTGATTACCTTTACTCACGTGGTTTGTCTCCATTTCCTTGACCAATTCATACTGAATCTTACCCACTTCATTCGAATAGTAGATGCCACGCACTCCTAGCTCCTTGTACACTTGTAAACAATGCTTACATGGTTTCGCCATTCCCAATGCACCAAATGGTTCCTTCTTGATTCGAATGACAATAATATCAATGACGCTGTATCGTTTGCTCAGATTGCCCTCGCGAATAATGCGACATTCAGCGTGCGTCGATGGGCAATTGGTCGTTGACTTGACATACTTGCCATTAATGAGTAATGAGCATCCAATGTGAGCACAGCGCACATTGGTACGTGCGTGAGCTAGCGCTGCGTGAATGGCATGCTTCATGTGGAGGGGATGGGAGACACTTACTTTCTTTTTTTGAGAACAATAATGTCCTCCAACACGTCATATCCTGGAAACGGATCTTCTTCACCCGTTAGTTTAGGCCAATGTGTACTAGTGATAAAGAATGATAACATAGGCCACTTTGGCTACCATATCTCCGAAAATTTAGCCTACGTGGCCTTTGTTAGATGTGTTTAGAGAGAGAACGGGTGGTGGAAATTTTCGTTCCGAAAATTCCCAAACGAAATTTTTCATTTTTGTTTTGCTTTTTTCCCTCCCTGCTTCTCCTCTTGCGGCTGCTCCTTTGGCACCGGTACAGCCAGTTGATCCGGTGGAAGCAATCGAAACTCTTTTGATTCAATCAAATGCACATTCTCGTATGAATTCAATCGCGCCAATTCAATTCCTCCCAATGATTCGCGCTCCAAATATAGGTAAAAGCGCAACAATGTATGCCGTTCCTTTGCCTTTTCGCTACACATTTTGTGAAACTCTTCCTCCTTACCAACGACGATACATTGCTTCTTTGCTCGAGAGATGCCTACATAGGCATATTCCCGTGTAAAAAATGGATTCGGATTCTCATAGATCCACACGATTACATTGTTCCACTCTGAACCCTGGCTACGATTGCACGTGGTAGCATAGCCGGCAGCGATATCACTGGGATCAACCAAATCTAGAGAAATGCGTTTTCCACTGGTAAATTCAAATACCTTTCCATTAATGTACCGCTTCACTTGGCCCATTTCACCATTGCGAACACCGTCAAATTTTCCATCGCTCTTGTAATTCTTTGTAAAGACCAATTTTCTTCCTGGGAATACTGGCCCACATGGAAGATATATTGGACTTTTACCAGGGTTCTTCAATATTCCCTTTTTGATCAAGATATCCTCAATAATTCGATTGAGTTCCTTTCTATCCTTGTTTCTCAATACAACCACTTGCAGCTTCATAATGTCTTCCACATTCTTGACAATGTCACCAATAATGGAAGCCAGCTGACTCACCCGATCGTCGGAACGCACCATGAATCGCAATGGCGCCGCCTTGTCGGTAGAAAACTGAATCTCTCGACTACGTCCACCTCTTATTAGTGCGGCCGCTTCTGCCAATGCCAACGAATCTCGCTCTACTCGCTTATTTTCCGTCAATAAAAATGCATGCTGTGGAAACGTAGCTACCAAATCACAAAAGGGAGCACCGCTCTTGATTGGAAAAATCTGTCCCAAATCACCCACAATGATGAGTTGTGCTACATTTGGCAGAGAATGCAATAGGCGCCCAAATAGCTTTGCATCAATATTGGATCCTTCATCCAAGATTAACACATTAAAGTGATTAATCCACTCTTTTGCCGCCTGAGATCCAGTTTCTACCATGCAGCAAATGTAATGAATCGTATTGGCAGTTTCTGGCCGATTTCCAAAGCGCTTCCGTAGCGACTCTACCATATTGGATACAAATGTTGCCACCAGTGGGCCAACTGGCGGATTTCCCAATTTTCGCCGCGCCAAGTGTGCAAAAACTGCTACCAGTACCTCGGTTTTACCGGTACCTGGCGCTCCTTCCAATAGGGATATGCGATTAGTGAGTGCGTGCTTGACAAAGTTCACTTGATCTCCCGTTAAGAGCGGTGATGGAATACATGGTGAATAGATGGATTGCAACGTCTTTGTCATTTCGTTTGACTTGGTTGCCATTCGCCCACACAGTGAATCAATAATATCGCGATTGATTGTGACATCTCTAATCGTTGCAACAAATTCGGGAAAGACACCAGTGGGAGCAGGGTTCATATAGTTTGCATCGATGAGAGCGTGAAACATGAGAAATTCCAACGCTGGGACCAATGCGTCGCAGGAATCATTGTTCTCAAATGCAATTGGTCCCCATTCTTCATCGCTTCGATACTCTTGAAAGAGCGTCGACGTGCGAAACAATTCATTACCCTTTTCGTTTTCACCTCTAATATAGCTGTACAGTCGGATTGCGCGCAAAAAGAGAGGTTGAATCGGCGGAAGCGTTTGACTACGACAATTCAACCGATATGAATGAAATCCCTCATAGGTGGCCTCCTTGAGCCCAAAATCTTCCTTGATAAATTTAGAAAAGCATGCCTTCCATGGATACATTGCTACCATTGTTGACAATTTTACCAATTGAACCGCATCAAGTCCGGAAATCTTTTTTTGGCCGCTAAAAAGAATGCGCAATGGCGCCTCGTAATCAATGCGAAAATAGCTACATAAAGAATTTAAATTGTACTTTGCAAAATACTTGTGTCTACGAAATTCTTCTACCGGCATTGGTAATAGGTCAAAAATGCGACGCAATTTGACTACTTGCTTTGGAGTGGGAGCAATTTCCAACATGAAATAATTGTACTCATCCACAGTAATGGTGGTTGGATTAATCTTTTCAAATGTGAGCGCTTTGGGCTTTGAATAAATAGCAGCACCCTTTGATGTATCAAATGTAAATTTACCAGAAATTATAAAGTATGGAGCACATGAACTGGTGACACCAGTAAAGAATGTTGGTAGTGACGACCGTATCTCTTCTCCCCTGGCGTCAATACACTTGATCCTAAATTTACGATATTTGTTATAATCAGAGGGTTGCCCTCCGACGATTGTAAAACGTTTCATCGATGAATTAGCTCGTTAGTTCCGTTGAAATTAAAAAAAAACTCAGACCCTTGCGTTTGTTAAATAATAAATGTTTACTTTGTAATTCGAATCTTCATATTAACAATATCTGAAATTGTAGGTTTTGACACACCATAAGCTTCTGCCAAAAATGTTTGTGTTTCTCCATACTCGTATTGTTCGCGAATATCACACACTTGTTCAAATGAAAGTTTGAACGGAACTGTTCCGTGCTCATATCTATCAACCATGTTTTCTTTGTGGGTTGCAAATCTAAGATGTTCCGAATTAACACACAATTTTTGACCACATTTGTGGGCCGCCTCTAAATCTTCAAGACGCACGTAATTGTTGCCAATGGTGCAGGCTACAATGTGTGCACCAGTATTGACGCCACCAATGCTTATTTTAGGATAACCACTATCAATAGCTCGTATCCACAATCGACAGTGCGTTCCATTGTACGAATGCTCCGTATCAATTCTCACATACTCGAGATTATTAAATTTTGCTTGGGCTTCATCCAATTGTTCTCTTGTCCATGGTATTTTTTTTGCAAATGATCTGGTGAGAGCTAATTGTTTGTTTCTTTCTTCTCTTTTGACTTCTGCCGTCTTTCCGTCTCTATCAGGCAAAAACGCCCACGATGCGCCATAATCAATATTACTGACGACAGACAGTGTTACATTAAATTCCTTAGCGCGCTCTGGGGCTGTCCCAAATCCATAGCTCCATTTGATCTCCTGTGCAACTTCTGCCGTAATCTTTGTTCTGTAATTCTTTTCACCTTTTGTAAGCCCATTTTTTGATTTGTCCATACCATTTTGCCCTTTCGTTGCAAGATACAAATGAGACGCTTTGCAACACAACGGTCTATCACATTTATGAGCACACTCGAGTGGCTCACCAGTCTTTTTTGTTCTCGGTAATGAAATTACACCAAGAGCAATCATAAGTGCCGCTCTGTGCACCATTTCCATCTTTCCATTGAACCAAATTTGACCATATCCATTAACAATAGTTCCTTCCCAAAGTTCACAATTTTCAATCAATCTTTTCCCTTCTGGAGCGAGTGTGGATGTGCACTTTTCCAAAATACGTTTTTGTGTTTTTGTGGAATAAGCAACAAATTTTTTCCACAAGTCACCTATCATTATGTCATCACTGCTATCTTCCTCCTCTCGCTTACGCTTTCCCTCTAAATTTTCCTCCATGTCGGGCTTCAAATTTTATAAATGATGCAGTTGCTTATTTTATTTTAAATTGTTATTGTCAGAGGGTTGCCCGTCAATTATCACAAAAACGCTTCATCGATGAAGGTGTGGATTGATTCACTCCTATTTACGTCGGGAGTACCCCTCAAAACCGACACGTTGCGAATATCCGACCCTTCTTTGATTTTGGATTTACGAAAACGTACTGATCGGTCACACTATTATGAAGATGGATTCCTTAAAGAGAAGGGATGTACATTCATCTCACTAGAGATTGAACGTGGCAAAGTGTATCATGATGTCGGTAGAGCGGTCAAGGACAAGAATGCGACAATGAAGCGCATCTGTCAACAAATGGTTGACACATTGCGACGGAAGCAGTCAGTTCTCATTGTTTGCTATGATGGCATGACTACCTCTGGATTCATTGCAATCATTGTTCGCTGGTGGTACAATGGGTGCATGGGAACCACTGTTGACATGATTAAGGATGTTAGAAGTGCAAACGATTTTACCTCTGCTCGCGATAAGGAGCAACGCGACCAAATGGAAGAAATTCGCAAGGAGGCGTTAAAGATTGTGGAATGGGAGAAGAAGGGATTCACCATGGCAAAGAAGCAAAAGGTGGAAGCAGAGGCTATCGATGAAGAAGATGACGAATAAAAGTTTTATGTCAGATTTTTTGAGCACTCTTCACAGTAGTACCGACTAGTTCCCTCTTCCACATACTTTACATTGGTTGCCTTGCACCTTGTGCATTCCATATGCCGCTTCCACATGTAGATTTCAAACTCTTCAATTGCGTAAAGAACTGCACCAAACATGGGATCATTCTTGAGTTCAATACGGATATCGGAAAAGAGCTCTTGTGCCAAATAAATTTGAAGAATACGTTGCTGATATTGCTCAATCGATCGCTTATAGTATGAGCTATCGGGAATCAAGTCAAATAGGGGACCATTGTCATATCGCAACTCTTTTAACCGCTTCTTGTCAAATTTGGTCTTTAGGCCGACAGTTTCAATGCCAGTCTTGTAGTAGTAATCAATATCGAGAAGCGCCTCATTGTATCGACGAATAAGACCTTCAATGAGAGGTTTGCGTTCCACTTGAGATAGTTCTAGAGTAATGCTACCATAGATGAATATGGCCAAGGAGTGCGCCTGCTTTGAGTAATTCTCTTGATTCAATGCTTCAATGATGGATGGATCAAATTTGGACTGTTCGTATATGCGACCATAGTTGACAGTAATGAGGGCAGAAGAAATGTCTAGAAACTTTTGGAGCATTTTTCCCACGGGGAAAAATGCAATCAAAGGGCCTCCTAAAATCCAATACCCAATCATTGGTCAAATATTGTCATTTGGCCGAATTTATTGAAGTCTCCAAAGCATGCAGTGATTTATCTATCAAGCGACGTCGAATGACCGATATACTCATTGTACTAGAAAATATTGGCATGGTTCGCAAAGTAAACAAGGATTGGTACAAAATCTTGGGATCGAACAATCTAATCATTGACCAAGACGCCCGATTGTATGGATCGTGCGTACCGCTAGCCATATTGACACGGATTGTCTTTCGTCACTTGGTCGATACTGGCAATAAACGTCGCGTCATTGACATTATGCATCAATTGAAAATAAGAGAGGAACATTGGGTCAAGATGAATCGACGTATTTATGATATTCTCAACGTCTTTGACGGTGCCAACATTATTGGACGTGATTTACGACGTATACAAGTTTTTGAGTTGGACGCACTACCACCGCCAGAAGAATTGCTACCTTGGGAACCGATTATTGAAGAAGATGCAGGGTCAGCTTCACGAGGATTCGATTACTGTTGATCATGAAGAAGCACTAAACCGCATAGCATACGATCTTTTCAATGAAATGTACACACTGTGTGCCAAATCAGCTCGCTATGGTCAAAAAAGCATCAAAATTATGCTATGTGACCTACCTACCCATCGGTGGATTCCAGGCGGATCTTCAGAAGAACACGTCAAGACACGATTGCTCAAATTGATTCGTAGCGAACACTTGTTGAAATCGTGCACACCTAGTGGATTGTACGAATTATCGTGGGAAAAGGAGCCAGATCGTATTCCAGTGCTCAGAGCGAGTGACTTGATTGAAGCAGGGTACCCTATTGACGAAGAACGCTTTGGTACAATACTGAAAGCGTTAAAGCGTGCAATTCTAGAGGGACACGTACCCGGTAGGACACTACAGGCTGAACTCTTGTGGATTAAAAGTGCGTTCCCAATTTAACAAGTTTGATCTATATTTTAAAAAAAAAATTGTAAAGCGAAAAAAAATGCTTAATTCCACCGGGCGATCAAAGGACCGTAGAAGCACGCTTGGTTTGCTGTTTTTAGCATGTCTCTTAGCATTGGGTGTTGGATTGGGTCTTGGTTTAGGAGTTCCATATCATGAAGCTCCTCCACCGACGACAGCGATTAGTACTACCACAGCACCTAGCATACCTTGTGACTCGACGTACAATCTTACGACGTCGTACAACAATGATTATTATGCGGGAAATTTTGTTGATTACTACATTAATGGAGACACTTTTTCGTACTTGAGTACAACTGGTGACCCTAATCATACATTGACACTTACAAGTATTGTAAAAAGTACAAACATAACACTGTGGTCTAAAACGTTGTGTCAGTTATATTTTTCTTATGGGCAGTATGTAGCAGTTGATCAAACAACTGGCGATACATATATGTTGTATCAGTGCACACCTAATTATGCTTTCATTGATAAGTATGCAGTTAACGGGACTCTTGTTTGGCACATTGATATAACCAACTCACTTGGTGGAAGCATAAGGTATTTTGGCGTGCAACTCATTCTTGATGTCACTAACCAGCAGTTCTACTTTGGATTTAATGATGGAACTGATACCATTTGTGCATTAAACATGACAAATGGACAAAAGATTTGGTGTAATGGAAACTTTTTAGCGTATCCATATTTTGGAAACATGGCGGTCGACAGTACAAGAAAATTGGTATATGTAATTCAAAGTGGATATGTTTCAAACGGTCCTGGATTACTTCAGTTTAATGCTACAAATGGTACGTTAATTCAAAGTATTAACACGACAGGATTTGTTCGTATTGTTGGTGTTATTACAGATTCTGTTGGTAACATTTATATTCAAGGCAGCGCTACTAATGATTATTACAGTGCAACAGCGATTGTGAGAAAATATGACGCATTTTCATTGACAAAAGTGTGGACAAGTGATGTTGTTGGACCAGATGTTTCAGATCACTGGCCAAACCGAAACATTGTTTACGATCCAACTTTGGATTTTGTGATTTTGACTGGCACATACTTTCCTAATACATTGTTTATTCGACAAAATAGTATTATTCTTATTTGGGTTTCGACAGTCAGTACACTGACAGGAGATCTTGTAAAGTATGCTGAATTTGGTCCAAAATTTACTGAACTTTTTTGGACTGGTAACATTTATATTTCTTATGATCAGTCATTTTTGACGATTGATCCTGGTGCTGGAATTGTTTATGTATCGTTTTTTGTCGGTGACCATCAAAATTACACAAACCCATTGTATTCGTATCTTACTGAAGCATATTGTTACAAAGATGCTCCGATTTTACCAACAACTACAACTACTGCCAGTACAACATCGACACCACAAACATGTGCAAGTTGTGACTCTAGTTTTTCGTATAGAGCGTCTCCAATTACAGAGTCTTCGCATGCGGGATTTGATACAATTACAAACTTTGTGTATGACTTGTTTGGTAATAGGCTAATTGTACCTAGAATGGATGCTATTAACTTGCCTGGTGCTGTGTTATCTGCTGGATCTGATTGGACCGTTACACTTTGTGATGGTCCTGTAAACAATTCTTTTGCGCAAATTTTTGTAACTGTTAACCAAACAAATGGCGACATTTTTGTTGTTTGGTCTTGTACCCTTCAAGATAATGCAGTGTTTTTAGCACGGTATCTTACAAATGGAACACAAGCATGGATTTTAAATTATACTTATGACTTTGCATCTGGAGGTCTGGTTGTGCCAAGTGATGCCATAAAACTTGACAACATTTATGGGTCAATCTTCTTTTTGCGCTATGAGCACACGTCTCCGAGTTCGCGTCACATTACAATTGAAAGACGTAGAAGTTTTGATGGTTATCCAGTGTACAATTTTACAGATTATGTGACGAATGTTGACTTTCCAAATCGCTTGGTAACAAATGACGCTGATTTGTACTTGTGTATTTGCGGACTTGATATAACTTGTGTAGCGTATGACGGAGGCTATGGTGGTGGTGGAGGTTCTTTACCTGCACAATACACAGCAATGTGTGTTATGGATCCGACAACCGACGGCTTGGTGTTTACAGCTGCAACAGACGCATCAAAGACAAGCGTTTTTATTTCTCGTAGTCAGATAAATGGGTGCTGTACTTACAATTGGGTTCAAACTATAACTGGAGGTTCTACCACATATTCATTGGATAGTTCAAATCAACCTCTTGCTTTTAATGTTGCTACAAACACGGTGTACATGATTGTTTCATCGTATAATGGAACTTTTGGTAATGTATTGTTGTTTGGTTATGACATTACAACTGGAACACCAGTTTCCAGTACGTTGCTTTCTTCTAGTGTATCTACGCCACAATGTGCAAGCTTGTATTCTAGTGTTTTATGCCCACAGACACTTTTTTCACAGTACAGCATTGGCGGTCCCAACATCCAAACCAACATTTCAGAAATTTGTCTTTAAGAAACTATATACACGTAAGAATTTTAATATAGACCATACAAATGATTGGCATTGTCGCTCTCATTTTTGTTTTTGCTGCTGTTGCATCTTCAGATGTACCAACAACTATGCGTGATTGTATCATTGGATGCAGAGCAAATCAAACAGTCACTTTTAGGGAGTGCATGATGGATTGCCGATACACTATATTTCATGGTCCCGATCGTAGATCGTTTTCGTCACCCCGCAAAAATAAATGATTAAAAAGCGCGTTTCCACTTTAGTTGGTGTAATCTATTTAAGGGAGAATCGGTAGCAACCGTTAAAAAAATGCTCAATTCTACTGCCACACAGCGGGGAAAATCGTTGGACCGCAAAAGAATACTTGGTTTATTTTTTTTGGCATGTCTTTTAGCATTGGGAGTTGGATTGGGCCTTGGTTTAGGAGTTCCATATCATGAAGCTCCTCCATCGACGACTTTTGTGACGACGACGCCCGTAATGACGACAACGACACCCATGACAACGGCTCCAGTTACTCCGTGTAATTCGTCGTATGAGCTTCCAATGGATAATTCAACTTTTTTTTATTGGGGTACACTTGCATCATATTATTCTGCAGCAGCGTCTTTCCGTTACTTTACTGAAAATAATCCAAACATTTCTCTTGTTTCGATAGACAAGGCTACAAATACCATACTATGGCAACATTCACCATGTGCATTTGTATCTGGTAATTTGCAAAATGTAAATGTCGACCAGTCCAACGGGGATACGTTTTTTGGTTATCGGTGTAATGATGCGTTTTCTTCAACGTTTTTTGATCGGTACGACAAGGATGGAAACTTGATATGGAGACAAAATATTACCAATTTGAACAATACCGTTTTTAGTGCGTTTCAAACACCAGTTGTGATTGATTCCGGAAAGGGGCAAATTTATATCGGGTTTAGTGATCAATTTTCATTGAATGGAATTTGCGCATTGCGCATTTCCAATGGAGGCACTGTTTGGTGTACACATGGCGCAAGTGATAGACTTTCTGGGTTAACATATTCTTCTGTCACAAACAGTCTATATGCTTTTACCGATTCGTTTCCTCCACCAAATTTCTTGCAACAATTTAATACCACTAATGGCATTCTTGTTACAATGGTTGACATACACAACAAACGACTCATATCGATTGCCACAGATCCATCTGGAAATATTTACGCATTGTCCACGTTTTCAAACTCTTCATCTGTTCATTTGCCAATCGTCATAAAATATGATGCATCCTTGACGCTTATATGGCAAACTATATTTGGTGACTCTTCACAGACATACAACCAAAATAGTGCTGGTACAGTTCAAGTCTTGTATGACACAATAGCAAATATTCTTTTGGTAGGTGGAGATGTTACGCCGCTTTCAGCCGATTCCAATCAAATATGGATTGCAACGGTTGACCCAGTATCAGGATCTGTTGGTGTACTATATCAACAAACACCAGTCAGTGGAACTTACAGTTATTATCCAATGTTGACACCCGATTACGCGTCACAAACTGTATTTTTTGCATATATCCTGTATAATGGATCATATATGTTTGAATATACACAACTCGACACGTTTTGCTATAATTCGACAATTGTACCAACATCTGGAACAACTACTGCTGCCCCAATAACTTGTCCACCAATCAATCCTACATGCAACGCTACGTACTCATTTCCAATTGATGTTGGTAGTACCGACTCATCTGTTGGGAATTTTGTGTCTTATGATGTATGTAACGATATTTTAGTATATTTTAGAAATGACGCCAAGCTTATTGGACAATCAAAACAAAATGGGACAATCATTTGGCAAAAGCCTCTTTGTACAAATTCAGAAGCTCACCTTTCCGGTCAAAGTCTTTACATTACTGTAGATCAAAATGTTTATTTTGGGTATCAATGTTATTATACTGGTGGGTTAATGCTAGAAAAATACAATATTATGGATGGAGCGTTACTGTGGAGTATTGAAATTGATAATTATAATGGTCTATTCACGGCTCCTATTGCAACAGACGCAGGTAATGGACGTGTTTACGTCACGAGGCTTGGAGGTGGTTACAATATTGCGACTGCGCATAGATCAACAGACGGTAGTCAAATTTGGCAAAATTTTTATTCTTCTGCCGCAGGTAGCGACCGAGGAACAGCATTAGCATTTGATCCTGTTGGTCAATGGCTGTACATTGCTACATGTATTCCCTCTCTGGATTGCACCATATATCAATTGGAAGCTTCAGG
>Ga0265322_10000523_pt1 | contig 14827 bp, 8 predicted proteins | sample 41222metaG_FD_193584 | JGI IMG/M metagenome (GOLD analysis project Ga0265322, IMG submission 193584) | Rhizosphere microbial communities from Carex aquatilis grown in University of Washington, Seatle, WA, United States - 4-12-22 metaG | ecosystem: Host-associated > Plants > Roots > Rhizosphere >...
GGCGGCGAGTGCCAGCGCGTCGCCATCGCGCGGGCGCTGATGAACCAGCCGCGGGTCATCCTCGCCGACGAGCCGACGGGCAACCTCGACGAGCAGACCGTCGACGCCGTCATCGACGTGCTCCTCGGGACCTGCGCCGAACACGGTGCCGCGCTCGTGCTCGTGACGCACAACCCGCTGCATGCCGCCAAGTGCCATCGGCAGCTGCGGCTGCATGACGGAATCCTCCGGGAGGTTCAGGGTTCCTAGTTCAGGGTTCAGGGTTGAGTTTCCGCGGCCAAATTGTGCTTATCAGCCATGTCTTCACCCGGAACCCCGAACCCTGAACCCGGAACGCGCGCGTACGCGGCACGCATTCGCTGCGGCGTGGTCGGCGTCGGCTCGCTCGGCCAGCACCATGCGCGCATCTACGCGTCGCTGCCGGGCGCCGAGCTGACCGGCATCTACGAAACGGACGACGCCCGGGCGGAGGCGATCTGCGCCCAGCATCACTGCCGTCGTTTTGCCACGCTCGAGGAACTGGGCGCGGCTTGCGACGCCGTCTCTGTCGTGGTGCCGACGGACCGGCACGCCGCCGTCGCCCTGTCGCTGCTCGCCCGGGGCTGCCACCTGCTGATCGAGAAGCCGCTGTGCGCCTCGCTGGCCGAGGCGGCGGAGGTGCTGGCCGCGGCCCAGCTGCATCACCGCCTCGTGCAGGTCGGCCATGTGGAGCATTTTAATCCGGTGATGAGCTTCCTGGAGAAGGCGGTGACGCATCCGGGCTACATCACCGCGGAGCGGCTCGCGCCCTACCAGACGCGCGGCACGGAGGTCGGCGTGGTGCTGGACCTGATGATCCACGACATCGGGATCGTGCTCGCCCTGGTGAAGGCGCCGATCCGCCGCATCGATAGCGTGGGCATCAACGTGCTGTCGAAGACCGAGGACATTGCCAACGCCCGCATTTAATTCGAGGACGGCTGCGTGGCCAACCTGAGCGCGAGCCGCATGGCCCTGAAGAAGAACCTGGAGATCCGCGTGTTCCAGGACAACGCCTATCTCTCGCTCGACTTCATGAACCAGAAGGGCCACCTGGTGAAGAAGAGCGACCTCATCGCCTACGGAGTGAAGCTGAAGCTCGGCCTGGTGAAATCCGGCGACGCCAGCTCCATTCCCGTGCACGAGATTCCGATCGAGAAGGGCGAGCCGCTGGCGATCGAGCTGCGGGATTTCGTCGACAGTGTGGCCAAGGCCCGGCAGCCGAAGGTCGGCGCGGCCCTGGGCAAAAGCGCCCTCGAGGTGGCGATTGCCATCACCGAGCAGATCCGGACTGCTCATCAAGCCAAATGAACCACAGAGGCATAGAGAACCCAGAGATGAAACCACGTCTCTCCTTCTCCGTGTCCTCGGTGTCTCCGTGGTTCAAATCATGACGACGAGCTTGAAGGCGCTTCCGTTTTCCCTGCCGCCGCCGGAGGGCGGGTGCGTGGACGTGTTGATCGTCGCCGGCGAGCACTCGGGCGACGAACACGCGGCGCGCATGGTGCAGGGGCTGCTCGCCCAGCAGCCGGCGCTGCGGGTGTGCGCCCTGGGCGGCCCGAAGCTGGCCGCGGCCGGCGCCCAGCTGCTGCACGACCTCACGACGTCGTCCGTCGTCGGTTTCGTGGAGGTGCTGAAAAATCTTCCCTTCTTCCGGATGCTGCTCAACGCGACGCGGGACTGGATCGGGCAGCACCGGCCGCGCGCGGTGTGCCTGGTGGACTATCCCGGCTTCAACCTCCGCCTGGCCCGCTCGCTGCATGCCGGCGGGCTCACCACAAAAGGCGGCGGCCCCATCCGGGCGCTCTACTACATCAGTCCGCAAATCTGGGCGTGGAAGGCCGGCCGGCGCTTCGAGATGGCCCGGCACCTCGACGCCATGGCGGTCATCTTCCCGTTCGAGGTAAAGAGCTACGCCGACACGCCGCTGCCGGTGGAATTTGTCGGGCATCCGTTCGTGGCCGGGGATTATCACTCACCCGTCAGTTATGATCCCGCCGGTCCCGTGCTGCTGCTGCCCGGAAGCCGCCGGCAGGCCGTGGCGCGAATTTTTCCCGCCCTGCTCGCCGGTTACGCGGACTTTGCCCGGCGGCATCCCGGCCGCAACGCGGTGGTGCTGCATCCCAGCGAGGAGATCAAAGGCGTGCTGGAGCCGCTTTTGCCCCGGTCGCTGGCAGGGGCGGTGGCGTTGCAGCGCACCGGTGTGCCCGTCGCCGCTTCCGCGGTGCTCACGAGCTCCGGCACGATGTCGATGCATTGTGCGCTGGCCGGCATCCCCGGCGCGATCGCCTACCGAACCAATCCGCTGACTTATCTTTTCGGCCGCTGGCTGGTGAAGGTGCCCTACATCGGCATCGCGAACCTGCTGCTCGACGAGCCGATGTATCCCGAGTTCATCCAGGGGGCGGCCACGCCCGCGAACCTCGCCCGCGAACTCACGGCCTGCCTCGAAGACCCCGCACGCCGCCGGCGCAGTGAGGAGCAGGCGCGGCGCCTCCGTACCATCCTGCATCAGCCCGCGTCCGGCACGGCAGCCGACTGGCTTGCGCGGCAACTGGCCTAGGGGTTTTCCCCCGGGCGCAATGAGCGTCGAAACGCGGTTTCAAGGTTGCTTCAGGCGTGGGTGGCAATGAAACTGTTGCCACCCCATGCCCCCAACTGCGCCAACAGAAAAGGCCGGTACGGCAAGTGGTTTCCGTCTGGGCTGGCCCCTGGCCGTACTGGCGATCGGGCTCACGCTGACCGCTGTGGGCGGCTGGCTGGTATACCAACAGTCTGAACAAACCGACGCCCTGCGATTCCGGCGGCTGAGCGAACGTCTGACCAGCACGCTGTCCGCCCGGCTGCAGAATATTGAGGAGGCGTTGTATGGCGCACGGGGCCTGTTCGCCGCCAGTGCAGGCGTGGAGCGGGCGGATTGGGCGAGTTACACCAGGAACGTGGAAGGGTACTTGCGGCGGGGCGTGCTCAGTTTCGGCTTCATCGAACGGGTGCGGCGGCCGGATTTGCCGGCTTTTCTGGCCCGCATGCGCACCGGTGGTGCCCCGGACTTTGAGGTTCACCCGACGAGCGACCGCGACGAACTTTACGTCGTTAGCTACGTCGAGCCGAGCGCGCAGAACACCGGGGCCTTGGGCAAGGATCTTGGGACGGAGGAAAGACGCCGCGAGGCGGCGGAGCGGGCCATGCGGACGAACCGCACCACGCTCACCCGGCTGATCACCCTGACCCCGGACGAGCGAAGGCTGCCGGGCTTTCTGCTGTTTCTGGCCATCTACGAGAAAGGCAGCAATCCGGTGGCGCCGGCCGACCGCGAGCGCGTCCTGCGCGGATGGGTGTTTGCCGCCATCCGCGTTGATGAATTGATGGATGGCGTTGCCCAGGTGGCCGAGGATCAGGTGGATTTCGACATTTTTGATGGTGATGCAGCCTCGATGTCGTCGCTGATTTTCGATAATGACCAGCATTTGGGCTCGCATCACGGCGAGGTAATAACCGCGGCGGACTATGCCGGCCGCCGTTTTTCCACCCCGGTGCCGCTCTCGATCTACGGCCGCCAGTGGTCGCTGTGGGTTTCATCGCGGCCGAAATTCGGCGCCACGGTCAGCCGCGTGATGCTGGCCACGGTGCTGGGCGGCGGAGTGGCGATCAGCCTGCTCGCCGCCGCGCTGACCTGGCTGCTCATCACCGCGCATTTCCGGGCCGTCGCCCTCGCCGGGCGCATGACCCGTGATCTGCGTGCCGCCGAAACCGACCTCCGGCGCGAGCGCCGGATGATGGACACCTTCATGCATTCGGTGCCCGATGCCGTGTATTTCAAAGACCTGCAGTCGCGCTTCATCAGGACCAGCCAATCCATGGCGAAGCTCTTCGGCAAGGACAGCCCCGACGAGCTGACGGGCAAAACGGACTTCGATTTCTTTTCGGAGGAACACGCCCGGCCGGCCTTTGAGGGCGAGCAGCAGATCATCCGCACCGGCCAGCCGATCATCGGCCTGCCGGAAAGGGAGGTTTTCCCCGACGGGCGCGTCCAATGGTCGCTGACCACGAAGATGCCCCTGCGCGACGAGGAGGGGCGCATCATCGGCACCTTCGGCATCAGCAAGAACATCACCGAGCTCAAGGTTGCGGAAGAGAACCTCCGGCGCGAGCGCCGGATGATGGACACCTTCATGCATTCGGTGCCCGATGCCGTGTATTTCAAAGACCTGCAGTCGCGCTTCATCAGGACCAGCCAGTCCATGGCGAAGCTCTTCGGCAAGGACAGCCCCGACGAGCTGACGGGAAAAACGGACTTCGATTTCTTTTCGGAAGAACACGCCCGGCCGGCCTTTGAGGACGAGCAGCAAATCATCCGCACCGGCCAGCCGATCATCGGCCTGCCGGAAAAGGAGGTCTTTCCCGATGGACGGGTCGAATGGTCGCTGACCACGAAGATGCCCCTGCGCGACGAAGAGGGGCGCATCATGGGCACGTTCGGCATCAGCAAGAACATCACCGAGCTCAAGGTCGCCGAGGAAAAGTTGCGCAGCCAGGAAGCGTTCTTCCGCTTCATTTTCGAGCAGGCACCGGTCGGCCTTTCCTGGCACCTTCCCGAGGACGTCGCCTCCCACATCGTCAACCCCGAGCACGTGCGCATCACCGGAGTGTCGGCGGAGGATGCGAAGCTGCCGGGGGCCTTTGCCCGCGCCACGCATCCCGAGGACTACGCCCGGCAGCAGCTGATGATGGCGAAATACCGCACCGGCGAGATCGACAAGTTTTTCATCGAAAAGCGCTACGTGCACCCGGATGGCGAAATCGTCTGGGCGGCGTTCACGAGCCGGATGTTCCTCGACCCGGCCACGGGCCGGAAGCAGTCGGTGACCACGATGGTCGACATCTCCGAGCTGAAGAAGACGCAGGAGGAGATGGCGCGGAAGGAGGCCCTCTACCGCTTCATCTTCACCCACACACCCGTGGGCATCTCCTGGATGCGGAGCCAGCGGGGCGAGACCCGCATCGTCAATCCGGCGCACGAAAGCATCACGGGTGTTCCGGCGGCCATGTCCAAGGACACCAGCAATTACACCGCCATGTCCCATCCGGACGACCGCGAGAAGCAGCAGATGTTCACGGAAAAGCTGTATCGCGGCGAAATCGACCATTTCTCGATCGAGAAACGGTACGTCCATCCCAACGGCGGCCTGGTCTGGGCCGCGTACACGATGCACCTCTTCAAAGACCAGGCCACGGGCGAGGCGCAGGAAGTGACGACCATTGTCGACATCACCGAGCAGAAACGCGCCGCGGAGGAGCTGAAACTGGCCAAGGAGACGGCCGAGCGGGCCAGCCAGGCCAAGAGCACCTTCCTCGCCGTGATGAGCCATGAAATCCGCACGCCCATGAACGGCGTCATCGGCATGACCAGCCTGCTGCTCGATTCACCCCTCACGCGCGAACAACGCGAGTACGCCGAGACGATCCGGGCGAGCGGCGACGCCCTGCTCACCATCATCAACGACATCCTCGACTTCTCCAAGATCGAGTCGGGCCGCCTCGATCTGGAAAATGAGACGTTCGTCCTGCGCGATTGCGTCGAGGGCGCGCTTGACCTGCTGGCCTCCAAGGCCGCGGAGAAGCGCCTCGACCTGCTCTATGAAATCGCCGACGGTGTGCCGCAGATCATCTGCGGTGACGCCACGCGCCTGCGCCAGATCATCGTCAATCTGCTGGGCAACGCCATCAAGTTCACCGAGCGTGGCGAAGTGGTGCTCGCCGTGCGCGTAAAACCGCCCGAGGGCGTTCCCACGGAGGCCAAGGTGGCCGTGGGTACCACCTCCCCCTTCAGCCCCGCCGAACACGGGAAACCGGATTCACGCCCGCCGCTCGTGCCCGCCCGGGCCAGTTTCTCGCCGCTGGTGGCTTCCCGCGCCAGCTTCTCGCCACTTGGCGCGTTCCGGAGCGGAAAGATCGATTCGCGCTCGCCGGTGGTGGAGGATGGCCCCCGCGAGCCGGTGGAACTGCTGTTCAGCGTCACCGACACCGGCATCGGCATACCGCCGGAGGCGATGAACCGGCTGTTCCATTCCTTCTCCCAGGTCGACGCCTCCACCACACGCCGTTTTGGCGGCACGGGCCTGGGCCTGGCCATCAGCTGGCGCCTGGCCGAACTCATGGGCGGCACCATGTGGGTGCAGAGCGAAATGGGCAAGGGGTCGACCTTCAGCTTCACCGTCCGGACCGAGTTTGTCCCCTCCCGTCCGCGGCCCTTCCTGGCCGGCCCCAAACTGCACCTCAACGACCGCCGCATGCTCATCGTGGACGACAACGCCACCAACCGGCGCATTCTCGCCACCGTCGTGGCGAGCTGGGGCATGTTGCCCCGCGCCGCCCACTCGGCGTCCGAGGCGCTGAACTGGCTGCGCGCCGGTGAGCTGTTTGACGTGGGCGTTCTCGACATGCAGATGCCGGATATGGACGGGGTGATGCTCGCCCGCGAGATCAGCCGCCTGCCCGGCGAAAGCAAACTGCCCCTGGTGCTGCTCTCTTCGCTCGGGGTGCGCGATGTGAAGGCGGAAAAGCAGCTGTTCGCCGCCGCCCTGACCAAGCCCGTGAAGCCGTCGCAGCTGTTCGATGTGCTGGCGGGGATCTTCAAGGATCTCGAGCCGCCTTCGATCACCAAGGTCCGGCCTCCACGCGTCGTGTCGACCACGGCGAAAACGGTGCGGGTGCTGCTCGCCGAGGACAATCTCGTCAACCAGAAGGTTGCCCTGCACATGCTGGCCGCCATCGGCTACCGCGCGGACCTCGCCGCCAACGGGCTCGAAGTCATCCAGGCGCTGGATCGCCAGGTCTACGATGTCATCCTGATGGATGTGCAGATGCCCGAGATGGACGGTTTGGAGGCCACGCGCCACATCGTCGCCCGGCAGCCGAACCCCATGAAGCGGCCCTGGATCATCGCGCTCACCGCCAATGCGGTTCAGGGTGACCGGGACATCTGCCTGGAAGCCGGCATGGACGATTACATCAGCAAACCGATCAAGAAGGAAGAACTCGCCACCGCCATGGGGCGCGTCCGCATAATCGGGGCGGTCTGAGGCGGCGACAGTCGCACGGGAACGGTCCGGGCCTCGGGCAGTCTCCCGGTTCTCCCGCGCGCGAAGCCGGTCATCCTTCCGTGTGATTCCCGCCCATCCGCGGTTCGATCTGCTGCCACAACGCCCCGGCTTTTTCGGCGAGCAGCGCGCGCACCCGTTCCATCTCGGCCTGACGCAGGGCGAGGTTTTCCTCGGCGATCTTCGCCAGGTCGTCGAGGTTGTAGAGAAAGACATTGGGCAGGGCGGCGACGTCCGGATCGATGTTGCGCGGCAGGGCCAGGTCGATGAAGAAGAGCGACCGGGTGGCGCGGCGCCGCATGGCGAGCGCCGCCATGGCGCGCGTCACCACCGCCCCGGGTGCGGCCAGGGAGCACACGACGATGTCATAGTCCGGCAAGGCCCCGGCCACCTGGTCAAAGGGAATGGCGCGCGCCGCGAAGGCTCCGGCCAGCGCCTCCGCATGCTCTAGGTGGCGGCTGGTGACGGCCATCTCGCCGGCCTCGCGGCTCTTGAAGGCTCGGGCCGTCTTTTCGCCGATGTCGCCGGCGCCCAGCACCAGCACGCGGCAGCGCCTTAGGTCGCCGAAGATCTTGAGCGCAAGATCCACCGCCACGCTGGCCACGCTGATCTGGCCCTCGCCGATGGCGGTGTGGGTGCGCACATGCTTGGCGGCCTGGAAGGTTTTTTGGAAAACCCGGTTGAGCACCGGTCCCGTGGTGCCCCGCGTCTGTGCCGCGGCGTAGGCGTCCTTCACCTGGCCGAGAATTTCCGTCTCGCCGACCATCTGCGAGTCGATGCCGGCGGCCACCTCGAGGAGGTGCTGGATGGCGGGGAGGTCGTGCAGCTCGAGCCGGATCTGCTCGAAGACGCGCGCGTCCATCTGGTTTAGCGCGCACAGGGCGGCCTGCAGGCGGGCCACCGCCTCCGTTTGCGTGGCGACGCCGTAGATCTCGACCCGGTTGCAGGTGTTGAGCACCGCGAATTCCTCCAGACCGGCGAGCGACTGCAGTTCCCCGTGGAGGGCGTCGAGTTTGCCGCCGGCCAGCGCCAGCTTCTCGCGCAGCTCGAGCGGGGCGGTCTGGTGGCTGGCGCCGAGGAGAAAGAGGGTGGCGGCACTCATGGCTGGCTGGCGGCCGGCGGCCCGTCCGGCGTCACCGGATGGCGGCTGGCGTTGACCGGCCCAAGGGAGAGCAGGGCGGCGGCGAAGAGCGCCAGGCACGTCCAGGCCAGGCGTTGCGAAACCAGTTTTCTACCCAGGCGCAGCAGCAGGGCTAGCAGGTAGGCGAGCCACACGCCGGCCGTGAGCAGTTTGGGCGTGTCCACGCTGGCGAGGTCCTGCAACCAGTGGAACGCCCCGATGCCCAGCGACCAGGTCATCAGCACCACCCCGGCGGCCAGCAGCCGGACACTGATGAGGTCGAGTTCGTAAATGGAGGGCAGGAACGAAAAGAGGCCGTGCAGCTGCTTGTGCTTCAGGCTGTACGTCTGCAGCAGGTACATGCCCGCGGCGAGCGCGAGCAGCGCGAACACGCCGTAGCTGAAGAGGGCCAGGGCGGCGTGCAGCGCCACCCACGGGGTGCCACCAAAGGCATTGATGCGGTGCGCCGCATCCCAGCCCGGTGCGGCGAGCGAGACGAGCGTGAGCACCGCGGACAGGCACGAGGTGAAATAGCCGAGGAGGCTGAGGCGGAACGTGGCGCCAATCACGAGATACAGCGAGATGGCCGACCACGCCGTGAACTGGAAGATCTCAAACAGGTTGCCGATCGGGCATCCCTGGACCGCGAGACCGCGCAGGATGAGGCCGAGCGTCTGCAGCACGAAGCCCGCGGCGACGAAGCCATAGATCGTCAGGCGCGGTTGGCGCCGGTCGCGCAGCAGGGCCAGGGTGCCCAGCACCAGGCCGGTGAAATAGCAGACGGAAGCCAGCCACAGCCACGTGCGGTCGCCAAGTCCGAGGAACGTCATGGGAACGGCAACATATGTCAGCGCGGGGCGGCGGGCAAGTGGCGTTGTCGATCCGGGGGTGCACCCGTCTCCCCGCCGCTGCTGATCTGCGGCATCACGATGGAGGCCGGGCCGGCGGCGCCCATTTTTCGAGAAACGCGAGCACCTTGGCCGGGTCGTCTGCCTCGGTATCGCCGCTCTTCTCAAAGGCGCCGGTTTCCTGCGTCACCAGCGGCTGCCCGCCGGTGTCGAGTACGACCAGCACCGGCAGGCCCAGCTTGATGGGATTGCCGTACTTTTCGTCCACCGCGGCATTGCGCGCGGGGCCCTTGCGCTTGTTGACGTCGACCATCACGACGACGTAGCCGGCGGCGAGCTGCCGACGCACGGCATCATCGGTGGTGAACACCTGGTGGAGGAGGTGGCACCACGGGCACCAGTTGGCGCCGAAGTCGAGCAGCACGCGCTTGTTCTCCGTGCGGGCCTGCTGGAGCGCGGTGTTGATGAGGACAGATCCGTCTGCCTGCGGATCATAAATATCCGGTCCGCGGTTGGGATATTCCGGACCGGCCCGAAGAGCCGGAGCTGCCATAAGGGTTAACAAAACAAGCGCCGTACGCATGCTCGGAAGGTAGTCGATACGCGATGAAAAGCTAGCGTGGATCCCTCGCTGGCGGAGCGGACGCGTTTGTTTTTCGGCCGCTCCTTCAAATTCAATGTCAACTATTAGTTGACATTGATGCTGGGGCGACCCCGCGTCAGCCGCGCGCCAGAGATGCAGGTGCGTATGTTTTTTCAGGCGTTCCGCCGAATGAGATGTCAACTATTAGTTGACATTGATACTTGGGCGAATTCTTGAACTGTCGGGCGGGACCGAACTCAAAACTCAAAACTCAAAACCCAAAACCCAGAATCACGCCAGTGTCAGCCGCGCCACGCCCGGCGCCGGGTTTCCTTGAACTGCGGGCGCTTGGCCTCGACGAGCACGCCGGCGACGGCGGGGTGCGCCCGCAATTGCTGGAACTGGGCCACGGTCAGTTTCCAGCCGAGGCCGGCGGACGCCTCGGCGAACGGCGCGATGCGGTCCGCGAGCACAAAGGCGAACTCGAGACGTGTGTCGCCATAGCTGGCGTCGACCGTGGCGCGCAGGACGCGGAGGAAGGCGGCCAGTTCGGGGTGATCGGGCTTGAGCAGCCAGGTGACCTTTTTGATGAGCGCTGGCGCGACGAGATCGAGCGGGTAGCACTCCCGGACGTTGATGCGCATGCCGTCATTGCCCGCGAGCAGGTTGCCCTGCACGAGCACGGGCGTCTCGGCGACGAGGTATTTCGCGTACTCCTCGTAGGCGTCGGAAAACATGTTCATCGGCAGCGACACCCGCCTGGTGGCGAGGGTGAACGCGGCCCACGGACGGTTGTCCCGGCGCGAAAGTTTTTTCGTGATACCGGTGGCAATGCCGCAAAGGCGAAACTCGCTCTGGGACGGCTGGTCGAGCAGCTGGTCCTCGGGCACGGTGTTGAGGGCCTCGGCGAGTCCGGCGTAGGCGTTCATCGGATGGCCGGAGATATAGAAGCCGAGCAGCTCCTTTTCGTATTGCAACTGTTCCGACAGCGGAAAATCGCTCGTGCTGCCGTTGCCGCCGCCGACCTGCAGGGACTCCTCCGCCGCGCCGTTGCGCCGCCGCACGGCCGGCGTCTCCGTCTCGCCGAACAGGAAGACCTGGCCGGCCGTCTTCTCGCGCTCGTCAGCCGCCGTCGCGCTGAGCCGGGCGGAGATGAACTCCACCGCCGCGTCCAGCCCGGTGAAAAGCTCGCCGCGCGCCGCGCCCGAATAGTCGAACGCGCCGGTCTTGATCAGGCATTCCAGCACCCGCTTGTTGACCGCACGGCCGTCCACCCGGTGGATGAAATCGTCAAAGTCGCGGTAGGAGCCGCCGGTCTCGCGTTCACCGATGATTTTCTGCGCGGCGCCTTCGCCCACGCCCTTGATTCCCGCCAGGCCGAAGCGGATTTTGCCCGATCCATCGGCGGATGGCCCTCCTTCGCCAAGGCTGCGGAGGGCGGTGGTGGCCGCTTTCGCGGCCACCACCGGCGTAAAACTCTCCCGGGACTCGTTGATGTCGGGGCCGAGCACAGGAATGCCCATGGCGAGCGCCTCGTCGATGAAATGGGCGACCTTTTCCGAGTTGCCCAGCTCGGAGCTGAGCACGGCGGCCATGAACTGCACCGGGTGGTTCGCTTTCAGGTAGGCCGTCTGGTAGCTGAGGATGGCGTAAGCGGCGGAGTGCGATTTGTTGAAGCCGTAGCCGGCGAATTTGTTGAGGATGTCGAAGATCGCGTTGGACGTGTCCTCGTCGATGTTGTGCAGCCGCTTCGCGCCGGCGACGAACTTGCCGCGCTCCTCCGCCATCGCGACCGGATCCTTCTTGCCCATGGCGCGGCGGAGCATGTCGGCGCCACCAAGCGTGTAGCCGGCAATGATCTTGGCGGCCTCCATGACCTGTTCCTGGTAGACCATGACGCCGTAGGTCTCGTGGCAGACCTCCTCAAGGAGCGGGTGGGGGAACTTGACGGTCGACGGGTCCTTCTTGCCGCGAATGTAATCCGGAATCCATTCCATCGGACCGGGGCGGAAGAGCGCGATCAGCGCGATGACCTCGTCGATGTTTGAGACCTGCAGCTGGCGGCAGAGCCCCTGCATGCCGCTGGACTCCAGCTGGAACACGGCGGTGGTGCGGCCGGAGTTGAGCAGGGCGAAGGTCTTCGCGTCGTCGAGCGGGATCGTGGCGAGGTCGAACGCCGGGTCGGCGGTGCGGCGGACGTTCTCCACCGCGTCGGCGATGACGGTGAGCGTCTTGAGGCCGAGAAAATCCATCTTGAGCAGGCCGAGCTTGGCCACCGCGTTCATGTCGTACTGCACAGTGACGTCGCCCTCCTGCAGGGTGAGCGGCACGTATTCCTCCAGCGGCGTGTCGGTGATGAGGATGCCGGCGGCGTGCTTGCCGGTGTTGCGCACCATGCCCTCCAGCACACGGCCCTGTCCGACGATCTGCTGGGCGACGGGGTTGTGCTCGAGCTCGGCGCGCAGCTCGGCGGACTTGGCGATGGCGCCGTCGAGCGTGATGTTGAGCTCGTCGGGGATCATCTTGGCGAGGCGGTCGGCCTCGGCGTAGGGCACGTTGTGCACGCGCGCGACGTCGCGGATGACCATCTTGGCGCCGAGCGTGCCGTAGGTGATGATGTTGGCCACGCAGTCGTTGCCGTACTTGCGGCGCACGTAGTCGATGACCTCGCCGCGGCGGCGCATGCAGAAGTCGATGTCGAAGTCGGGCGGCGAGACGCGCTCGGGGTTGAGGAAGCGCTCGAAGAGCAGCTTGAAGCGGAGCGGATCGAGGTCGGTGATGCCGAGCAGGTAGGCGGCGATGCTGCCGGCGCCCGAGCCGCGTCCGGGACCGACGGGAATGCCCTGCTCCTTGGCCCAGTGGATGAAGTCCCAGACGACCAGGAAATAGTCGGTGTAGCCCGTCTGGTCGATGATCGAGAGCTCGTAGTCCATCCGCTCGCAGAGCTCCGCGGCCAGAGCGGCGGTGGGTTCAGGGTTCAGGGTTCGGCGTTCAGGGTTCGGCAGAACCGCGCGGGTGGCGTAATCGACGCCATAGCGGCGGGGCAGGCCCTCGATGCAGAGCTGCTTCAGGTAGCCGGGGAGGTCGGTCTTCACCTCGGGCGGCAGCGGGTAGCGCGGGTAGCGCTCGGTGCCCTTGGGAAACGGGATGGTGAGATCGCACATCTCGGCGACGGCCTGCGTGTTGACGACTGCCTCCGGCACCTCGTGGAAGAGCTGCTCCATTTCTGCCCGCGACTTCAGGTAGAACTGCTGGCTGTCGAACCGCATGCGGTCGACATCGGCGACCTTGGCGCCCGTCTGGATGCAGAGCAGCGTGTCGTGCGGCCCGGCGTCCTCGGCGCGGACGTAATGGACGTCGTTCGTGCAGACGACCTTCAGGTTGAATTCGCGCGCCAGCTTGAGGAGATCGGGGGTGATCTGGTGCTGCGGCGCGAGGCCGTGATCCTGGATTTCGATGAAGAAGTTCTCGCGGCCGTAGATGTCGATGAAGCGTCCCGCGGCCTGGCGGGCGTCCTCGTAGCGACCCTGAAGCAGGCGCTGCGGGATGAGCGCGGCGAGGCAGCCGGAGAAGGCGACGAGGCCCTCGGAGTACTTGGCCAGCGTCTCGAAGTCGGCGCGGGGGCGGTAATAGAAACCCTTCAGGTGCGCATCGGAGACCAGCTTGAGGAGGTTGTGGTAGCCGGCCACGTTGCGCGCCAGCACGCCCATGTGGAAGATGGACTTGCCCTCCTCGCTGCGGCCGGTGCGCTCGAGCCGCGAACCCTCGGTGAGATAGATTTCGCAGCCGATCAGCGGCTTGATGCCGCGCGACTTCGCCTGGAGGTAGAAGTCGATCGCGCCGAAGAGATTCCCGTGGTCGGTGAGGGCCAGCGCCTTCATGCCCAGCCCGGCGGCGCGGTCCATCAGGCGGTCGATGCGGCAGGCGCCGTCGAGCAGGCTGTAGTCCGAGTGGACGTGGAGATGGACGAAATTGGGATCGGCGGACGGCAACGTCACGCTAACCAAGACCCCGCGCCGAAATGTTCAAGGCGGAATGCGGCGGCCAGCAGGTGAAACTGGAATGGGAGATCGCGACCACCGGAGGAAAATAGGGATTGACGGAGCGGGGGCCGACTGGACACTTAACCGTTTTTCCCCAGTCCTCCCTGTCTTTTCCCATGTCTATTGAAATCAAGATCCGCAAAAACGAGCCGGTGGATCGGGCGCTGCGCCGCCTGAAGAAGAAGCTCGATCGCGAGAACGTCATCAAGGATGTCCGCGCCAAGCGTTATTACGAGAAGCCGTGCGAACGCCGCCGGCGCAAGGCGAAGGTCGCGGCGTTCAGCGCCATGCTGCGCGCGCGTTACGAAAGCTGATTTTCTCCCGCCGCCGGAGCCGCCCCTGCGGCCCGGTGCCTGCCGCCCGCCCCGGGCGAGGCCAGCCAGTCTGACCAACGCCCTCAGGCGGGCAGACGCTGAACCGTGAAACCCATCCTTGCGCTTTCCACCGCGTGGTCCTCGGCGCGCCATGCCGACGGGTATGCGATGCTGCAGGAGATGGCCCGCCTGGGATTCGAGCATGTGGAGCTGAGCCATGGCATCCGCATCACCCTGGTGCCGGGCATCCTCAAGGCGCTCAACGAGGGCTTCATCAAGGTCAGTTCGACCCATAATTTCTGTCCGCTGCCGGCGGGCATGATGCACGCCGCGCCCAATCTTTTCGAGCCGTCCGTTCCCGCCAGCCAGGGCCATGAGCACGAGCAGTGGCTGCGGCATACGCGGCGCACGCTCGACTTCGCGGCCCAGGTGCGGGCGCGGGCCGTGGTGATGCACCTCGGCAGCGTGCGCTTCTTCTGGTTCAACCCCGGGCGCCAGTTGCGCAACTTTGCCCGCACCCATCCCACCGTCGTCCTTCCGGCGGACGAGCGCTACCAACGGCTGCTGGCCAAGGCCACGGACAAGCTACGCCGGCGCCAGCCGGCGTTCTGGGAGCAGACGTTGCGCAGCCTCGCGGAAATCCTGCCCTACGCGGCGGAGAAAGGCGTCCGGCTCGGCCTCGAGAACCGGGAGAAATTCGAGGAACTGCCGGCGGATGCAGACTTTCCCGAATTCCTCCGGTCGCTCCCACTGCCGGAGCAGGCCGGCTACTGGCACGACGTGGGGCACGCCGAGTTGAAG
>Ga0265322_10000524_pt1 | contig 14781 bp, 19 predicted proteins | sample 41222metaG_FD_193584 | JGI IMG/M metagenome (GOLD analysis project Ga0265322, IMG submission 193584) | Rhizosphere microbial communities from Carex aquatilis grown in University of Washington, Seatle, WA, United States - 4-12-22 metaG | ecosystem: Host-associated > Plants > Roots > Rhizosphere...
GAAGCTATGTCAGTGCTGGTGAATAGCGCCAAGGCTATCAACCGCGCCCCTGTCCACAGGGTAGGATACGCCCTAGGCATCGTAGACAAGATTTGGACCTTTGAAGAGGCGATTGATAAAGATTCCTTAACACTCTCTAACACTGTTAAGGAGATTTTAGAAAGGCACGGAGACGCTCTAAAAGGCACCAGGTTCGCTTGTCATAGGTACATTGATGCTACCCTACATGGCATGCGTCTGGGACAGGTTGTAGGGCTTGTGGCGGGCTCTGGCGTGGGTAAGACGGCTATGGCCCTCAACATGTTCAAGGGGTTCGTCCAAAACAACCCTGACTACGACCATTTCTTTATTCCCCTGGAGCAGCCAGCCAATGAGATAGCCGACCGGTGGAAGACCATGTGCGGGGAAGACACCAACCTGCACAGCAAAGTGCACATCATGAGCAACTACGACGACCAAAGCAACTTTAGGCACCTTTCCTTTGACGAGATTAAGGACTATATCCTTAAGTTTCAACAGGTTACAGGCAAAAAGATAGGCGCAGTCGTCATCGACCATATCGGCGCCCTTAAGAAGACCACCAAGGACGGCGAGAACCAGGGGCTAATGGACATCTGCCACGCTATGAAGGCGTTTGCCGTCCAGACGAATACGCTCCTAGTGATGCAGTCCCAGGCTCCCAGGGAGAAGGCCGGCGCCGGTGACCTAGAGCTTAACAAAGATGCAGCCTACGGCACAGTCTACTTTGAGTCCTACTGTGACTTCCTCATCTCTATCTGGCAGCCCCTCAAGCGCTGCCATTCAGAAGAGGGGTGCCCCACAGTGACGGCTTATAAGTTCTGTAAGATACGACATAAGAAGGTAGGGCAAGACGAGATCCAAGAGGACGTCTGTTACCGCCTGTTCTTTGAACCTAATACAGAGACTTTCCGGGAGCTTACACAACAGGAAGAGAAATCATTTGACTTCTTTAACAATAAAGCTACTAATGCCAGGAAGAAGGACAGGAAGACCGATCTAGTGCCGTACAAGAGCACAACGTGGACTAAAGGGGATGAAGATGGAGAAGGAACAGTTAATCATAGTAAAAACACTGAAACAGCTACAGGAGCTAGAGGAGTACATTAATGACAAAGAATTCATCGCGTTCGACACGGAAACCACGGGCGTCGAAAAAGAGAGCCAAATTATTGGATTTTCGATTTGTGCTGACACAGCAAGAGCGTATTATGTGGTCTTTTCAGTCTGGGAGCCACTTAGAGAGCGGCTGCATGACCTCGAAACAACAAAAGGCGCTACTGCGTTTTTTAGCAAGCTTGCAAAATTTAAGTTGATCATGCACAACGCGCCGTTTGACTGCGATATGGTGCGGAACAACTACGGCATTGATCTCATGCCTAGTGTCCACACAGACACCATGATCTTAGGGCACCTCCTAAATGAGAACCGCAGTAACGGCCTAAAGGAGCGCGGTGTAGAACTCTACGGCGAGGACGCTGCCAAAGAACAGGCGGCCATGAAGGCCAGCGTCCACAAGAATGGCGGAGTGCTCACTAAAGACAAATACGAGCTGTATAAGGCCGATGTTGACCTAATAGCCTACTACGGCGCCAAAGACGCCCTATTGACGCTTAAGCTGTTCTATAACGATGCCCCTCAGTTGATGGACGAGAACTTAGACTCATTCTTCTACGATGACGAGTCTATGCCCCTACTACGTGGCCCTACGTACGATATGAACACCACCGGGCTACGAGTAGACCCAGAGAAGCTACAGAAGCTAAAGAGTACGCTAGAAGCCGAATGCTTAGAAGCCAAGGCCTTCATCTATAAAGAAATCACCCCCCTGGTGAAAGACAAGTACCCAGGCACCAGTAAAAAGAACACGTTTAACATCGGTGCCCCTAGACAGATGTCCTGGCTCTTATTTGAACGAATGGGCGTACCCTTTAGCACCCTCACCAAGAGCGGCAAAGAAGTCTGCAAAGCACTGGGTGTGAAGCTGCCCTATACGCCCTCAGCTAGAAAAGACTTCACACAGGCGGTACTGGCAGCCAAAGGGAGCAAGATTGGCAAGAGCAAGGTAGGGGACCCTTGGATCTATATGACCTCCAATAGGGCTACCTTAGCCCTCCATGCAGACCGGTACAAATGGGTAGGGAAGTTCTTAGAATATGCTAAGAACACAAAGCTGCTCAACACCTATGTTTACGGCATCCAAGATAAGATGAAGTACAACGTCATCCGCCCTAGCTTCTTACAGCATGGCACCACATCTGGCCGGTACTCAAGCAGACATCCTAACTTCCAGAATCTACCTAGAGAAGATAAGCGCATCAAGTCCTGCATTATAGCGCGCCCCGGTAACGTATTCGTAGGTGCTGACTACGCACAGCTAGAGCCTAGGGTGTTCGCTAGTGTCAGTCAAGACCCAACGCTATGCGAGTGCTTTGCCAAGGGAGAGGACTTCTATAGCGTCATTGGTGCTCCTATCTTTGAGAAGACCCATTGCAGCCTGTTTAAGAACGACCCTAACTCGTTTGCTAAGAAGCACCCAGACCTGCGGGATAAGTCCAAAATCATCGGTCTAGCTACGCCATACGGACGCACGGCGTTCCAACAAGCCTCTGCCATGGGCATATCGACTGACGAATCTCAGATGCTTATCGACAGGTACTTCAGCGCCTATCCTAAAGTAGAGCTGATGATGTTAGAGAGCCACGAGCAGGCCAAGGCCAACGGTGTAGTGCACAACCTATTTGGACGCCCCCGTCGTATGCCAGAGGCAATGGACATCCCCAAGCTGTATGGTAAGAACACGTCACACGGTGACTTGCCGTATGCTGCACGAAACCTGCTTAACCTAGCAATGAATCACCGGGTGCAGAGCACCGCAGCCTCCATCATGAACCGAGCCGCTATTGCATTCTGGAAGAGGTGTAGAGCACTAGAGGCTGAAGACAAAGGTTGGGCATCAGTTAAGATAGTGATGCAGGTCCACGACGAGCTTATCGTAGAAGGGCCAGAGCATTTAGCCGACAAAATGGTCGAGGTCCTCAGAGAAGCAATGGAAAATACCACCATTTTACCCGGTGTCAAATTGGAGGCCTCTCCAAAAATAGGCAACAATCTCGCGGACTTAAAGTGAGTACCTGACCTAAGTACCTGAATACCCTCATTTTATTGTTGCTTTATTCCTTTTATTAAAGTAGATTAGTCTTAAGGCAGCAACACGGGTAACCTTAAGGACGTGTTAAACCCGACGTAAACGGGCAGCAAAGCAATAAACAAGAATAGCTTGCAATTGTGGGTATCGAATCCTTCCTGCCTAAATTTTAAAAGGAACTAAAATGAAAGCAAAACTGATTAAACTATTGAAAAAAGCCAGGAACTTTCTCCCCTCTGCAGTTCCATTAGGAGTGGCGGAGTTTGAAACCTGGGCCTCTGATATCATCTCCACCTATGACTTCCCTAACAACGACAGCGTACGGTTCGCCCTAGCCACCATGATCTTGCATTCAGGCCCTACTGCAGCCTTAGTCTCAAAAAGATACTTCGCACTCATGGTGAAGGCAGGAGCCGCCAAGCAAGTCGCCTCCCAGGTATTCCAAGACATCAAAATCAAACAACAAGCAGAAGCTACTGCACAAGCCGCAGCGGTAGCCAATGTCCCACACATTCAAAACTAAGGAATTCAAGGACCTGCAGAAGGACTGGGAAAGAAGACTCAAGCAGGCCGGGTTTGACGATATAGAACGTAAGGACAGGGTAGGTAGAGCAGCCGAACGGCTCAGAACCGACGTAATGGAAAACATCAGCCACACCCTAAGCGTAGGTCAGTTTGAGATTAAACAAGAATATTACCGACTTGCAGGTCAGTTTCTACATGAGCACAAGTTTAAGACCTCATTTGAGCGCACTGTGTGGGAAATGCACAGCAACGGTATAAGCGTAGTAGACATAGTTAAGGCACTTCAGAAAACAGGACGAACGGCATACAAAGACAAAGTCCACGGAGCAATAAAGCGGCTAGCCGCAGAAATGAAAAAGCATGCAAGAAGCAGATAAAATCAATAAAGACGAGCTAGTAGCCTTCAGAGCTGGTACCATGGAAGACGCAGGCTTCATCTTCTCTACCTGGCTTAAGGGCCTGCGCTTTGGCAATGACTGGTACGCCCTCATTGACTCCAAAGTCTACTTCTCGGTATACCATAAAGTTATAGAGGACATCCTATCAAAGCCCAATGTCACAGTCAAGGTGGCCTGCCTTAAAGAAGACCCAAACGTCATCCTAGGGTACGCGGTGTACTCCAACACACGCCTAGACTGGGTGCACATTAAACGACACTGGCGGAATATCGGCCTAGCTAAAGACCTAGTGCCCAACAACATTGCTACGGTTTCTCACGTGACGAGCGTAGGGCGTAGCATTCTAAAAAAGCGGAATAACATCACGTTTAACCCGTTTAACTTCACCTGAAAGGAAGAACAATGAGCGAAGAAAAGAAATCACGAACTGTAGCAGAGATCAGCCAGGAATACAGCGGTGCCTGCACCCGAGCTGGACACCTCCAGTACCAAATTGACGCCCTGTCACAAGACCTCAAAGTGTTGAATAGCGCTATGCGCGACCTCAACTTTGAAGCTGCAGCTGCCCAAGCTAAGGCGGCAGAGGAAGCTAAACCAGCCGAGGAGCCTAAAGAAGCTCCAAAGAAACCAGGAAAGAAAGAGGCCAAAAATGTCTAAGAAAGTGATCTACGCAAAACTCCACGCCGGTATTTTCATCCCAAGTGTTGGAAATCTATCAGAAACTCTGCCCCCACAAGGCAAGACCCTTAAGAACTTCACTATGGAGAAGCGCCCAGACGGCAACCTTTCCCTGTCCTGGGATGACCTGGCCTCCGCCACCCACAATGAAGCTGAAGTGGGCTCTAGCAACATCGTAGTGCTTGTGTACGAGTCTGAGAAGCTTCGCGGGAACAATGCGTAAGGTAGTCACCGACCCTTCAAAGTCAAAGAAGGACGCTAATGGGGCGTATCTCAAGGATACGCCCCTACCTGACTTGGGGCCCTTCACGTTAGAGAAGTTCCTATTCCCTAAGCAGCTGAGGTTCGTCCAAGACCCGCACCATTTCAAGGTGGCAGTCTGCTCCCGCCGCTCTGGTAAGACAGTAGCCTGCGCCGCGCACCTAGTAGAGACCGCCATCAACAACAAGGAGTCGGTGTGCTTATATATCACCCTGTCCAGAAACAACGCTAAGAAGCTGATTTGGAAAGAGATTGAGAAGATTAACCGCCTCTATAAGCTAGGAGGCGTACCAGACCACACCGAGCTGTCCATGACCTTCCCACAGACAGAGTCGGTCATCTACCTCACCGGAGCCAAAGATAAGTCAGAGATTGAGAAGTTTCGCGGACTTGCAATTAAGATCGTTTACATCGACGAGTGCCAGTCGTTCAAAGCTTACATAGAAGACCTTGTAGACGACGTGCTAGCGCCTGCACTACTTGACCACGCCGGCAGCCTAGTGCTCATTGGAACCCCCGGTGCTATCCCAGCGGGCTACTTCTACGATTGCGCAGTGAAGTCAGAAGCCTGGAGCCAGCACGGCTGGACCTTCTTTGACAACCCCTTCATCGTAGAGAAGTCAAAAACCACACACCAGGCCCTGTTAGAGCGAGAGCTAAAGCGTCGAGGAGTTAAGCCAGAAGACCCTTCTATTCAGCGAGAGTTCTTTGGCCGGTGGGTGCTAGACTCTGACTCACTATGGATACACTACGACAAAACTATCAATGATTACAAAGAGTTAATGCCTAGAGTGAAGTACAACTACATCATGGGTATTGACTTGGGCTACGAAGACGCAGACGCCATCGCGGTGATAGCCTGGTCTGAGCAAGACCCAGTCACCTACCTCGTTGAAGAGGTGGTAATGAAGCGCCAAGGGCTAACCGAGCTGGTAGACCAGATCAGAAGCCTAGCCGCTAAATACGACGTAGGCAAGATGGTGATAGACGAGGGCGGCTTGGGTAAGAAGCTAGCAGAGGAGATGCGCAGACGCCACGGCATCCCGGTGCAAGCAGCAGAGAAGACTCGTAAGATGGAGACTGTAGCCTTCTTTAACGACTCCCTACGTACAGGTAGATTCAAGGCTAAGGCGAATTCACATTTCGCCTCTGACTCCTACCTGGTGGAGATTGACAGGGATAAGTCTACTCCTGACAGAATCAAATTATCTGATAAGTTTCATAGTGATATCTTAGATGCAACTATCTACGCGTTCAAGGAGAGTCCTGCATTCACGTATCAGAAGCCAGTAGAAGCCCCTAAGTATGGCACTAAGGAGTGGGCGGACGCCCAACAATCTGCGATGTTTGACGCCGCCATGGACCACTTCTCAGAGCTAGCTAACCTAGAGCATCCTACTGGGATACCAGACAACTCGGACCCTTAACATAGAAGAACTTCTTACGCTCTTCTTGCTCAATACGAAGGCCGCTTTTACCTTCCATTAAGTGACCGTTATCTTTAAAGAACTTAGCTACCATAGGACAGATACAATTCTCAAGCTTCTCTTTACAATGATTACAAGTATTCATACTATCTCCTTCTTTGTTTAAAATAACAGTCGTTCAAGTTCAGACAACTTCTCCCAGTCAGCAAAAGACATTAGAAAAGATTCGCCGACAGCCACCCGGCGGTAGAGGGCGTTTCTAAAGCGGTCGGGCACCACGAAAGGAACATAACTTTCTTCGTCTACTGTTGCAAAGTCGCCGCGCCTAAGGTCGTAAAGCCTCATGTTGTCTTCTGTAACTATCACTCTGTCACCTATATTAAACTTCGGCGGCATACACTACCTCCCTTTGTTCAATTTAGCGCAGACCTGAGCTGCAGTCAAGTAGCTATCCCAAGCTGATTGCACTCTACGATTTGTTGTATTTACAACATAAAACTCAATCTTTACGCCATCATACACTTCCCATAGCTTATACATAAACTCTCCATTTAGGATCGGGGCGGTGACATAAGCACCGCCCGTCTCCCGTTTTAGTAAGTTCTGTGCCGACTTGTTATCTCGATGTTCAGAGTGTCCACGGCATCAGTGCTTACAGGCACTAAGTATTGCAGCCGCCGTGCCAACGTAAGTCCCTGATATTACGTTCCAGAATATGACAATTTACGTCAAAAGACTCAAAAATGTCACCAAATAGTGACAAAAAAGGACAGCAAAACGGAATTAGGAGCTTTTCTGTGTCCAACTTACCCTTTTTACGAAGAAAACAAACCGGTATCGCCGGTCCCCTAACCGAGTACCGCAAGCCTGACCCTGAAGGCGAAGGCCACCACGACAAAGAAGATAATGATAACGAAGGGTTACATGCTTGTGCCCGCGACATTATCAGCTGTATTGAGTCTAAAGACGAAGCCGGCTTAGCCGCTGCCTTAAAATCTGCCTTCGAACTCTGCGACTCTGAGCCGCACGAAGAAGGCCCCCACACTAACGAACAAGAATCTGAAGAGGAATAATTAGATGCCCCTAATGCGTAGTAAGTCAAAGAAAGCTTTTAGCGATAACGTAGCCGCCGAAATGGACGCAGGCAAGCCCCAACCCCAAGCTCTGGCCATTGCATACAACGTCAAGCGCAAGCCTAAGAAGATGGCCAAAGGCGGCCCGGTGTCTGCTAAAGACGAGCCGCGCCCTATGCCCTCAGAGCTGGATAACGACTCAGCTGAAGCAGGACGCAATAGAGGCAATAAAGCCCTCCAGCACTCTGACTGGGACGATAACTCCACAGTAGAGCAAGCCCAGCGCCCGTCTAGAACCCCCCTGAGCCAGCCTAAAGGCAGAGGCTCTGATCCTATGTCTATGCGTCAGCGCGATATGCACGACGATGAAGAGGATTTCGGCGACTCTATCTACCCCGAGACTGACCGAGCACAGCCAATCTCCAGAGACGACGAGTACGGCCCTAACCGCCAAGGCCCTAAGGTCTCTGATATGGCAGCTCAGCACAACAACAAGCGCGCCCCTTATAGCAGCGCTAGAGAAGACCAGTACTCCCAAGACGAGGCAGCTCCATCTATGAAGAAGACCCAAAGCCCCTTTGGCCGCTATGCTAAGGGCGGTAGCGTAGAACAGATGGAACAAGACGATGAAGCGCACCTGATGGATAGCGACTATCCGTCTGGACCACACGATAAGCAGCCTAAAGACGGCTATGACGAATCCCACGACTATGGCATGGAGTCAGGGCTCCCAGACGAAGTAAGCCCCCACACCGGAGAATCTCAGCAAGACATGCTCCGTAGACACGCTATGGAGCTTGCAAGCTTCGCCCACGGTGGCGACGTTATGAACCCTAAGCTTCAGCAGTCTCACCTAGAGCCTGAAGAAGAGGGCTCTATGGCTAGAGAGATCATGCATAAGCGCAAGATGGCTGAAGGCGGCAAGGTACGCCGAGATGACATGATTGGCGCTGGCGACTCTATGTTTGACTTCCCCCATGGTGATGGCACTGTGGACCTCGATGCTAATTCTGAAGAGGATCTTAACAATGAAGATCAAATGAGCTTCAGAGCAGGGCTTAAAGAGCAATACGACCTCGGCCAGCTCAAAAAGCAGCCAAGAAACTCTAACCTCAAAGGCGACTCCAGAGAAGACGACGAAGAGAACGACCACGATGAGTCCGATGTTAAGCAGATCCGCCGTAAGATGAAGAAGAAGGCCGAGTAATGTCTCCCGAGCGCATTTTAGGTTTATTTAATTATGGAGAGGACACTAGATGAATCTTCCAGACTTAAAACAACTTGATAAAATCATAGCCCTCTGTAGAAAAAGAGGCGTATCCGAGATAACCGTAGACAATATGACCGTTAAGCTAGGGGATATGCCGTCTAAACCAGGGAGTAAGAAGTCCCAGGCTAGTACAGGCTCTGAAGTCATGAGCGGTATTGCCGCTGATTTTGAAGCTGATGGCCTGACCCAAGACCAGCTCCTCATGTGGTCTAGCCAACAAATGACAGAAGAAACCGGCGACAGCCAGCCGCAGTAAGGAATCTGTGAAGATTACTAACGCTAAAGGGCCTGACTCAGTCATCACCCTGAATACCTCCACCAAGAAGGCCGCCAGTAAGATGGCGCACTGGTGGAAATTAAAGAGCAATGAAGACCGCTGCGGCGAGATGCTAGGCACAGCTGCATTCCTTAAAGAAACCCAAGCCTATAGACAAAGACAAACCGCTATCTATGCGAGATTATACGGTAATATGTCTTTGTACAACTTCATTGGTAACAACATCAGTAAGATGGACCAGACTCATGGTCTGCCCACTGACCGCCCCACCTTCAATGTCGTTCAGTCCTGCACAGACACCCTAGTCTCCCGCATCTCGCAATCAAGACCAGCCCCGGTGTTCTTAACAGACAACGGCGACTATAGAGAACGTAACTTAGCGAAAAAACTAAACAATTTCATCTTAGGCGAGTTCTATAATACTAAGTGTTATGAGAAGACTGCCATTATCCTAAGAGACGCCTTAGTCACTGGTACTGGCTGCCTCAAAGTATATGAAGGCCAAGACAACAGAGTGCAGCTCGAACGCGTCCTATGCACTGAACTCTTAATAGATCCAAATGAAGCCATCTACGGTGACCCAAGACAGCTGTATCAGATCAAGCTGATTGACCGTGAAGTCTTAAAGTCCATGTTCCCAGGCTATAAGGGCGACATTGAGGGCGCTGCCAAGGCATTCCCAGACAACTCCTCAGATTCTTCTAAGACAGTCTCTGACCAAGTCATGGTGGTAGAGGGCTGGCACCTCCCATCAGGCCCTAAAGCTAAAGACGGACGCCACACTATCGCATGCTCCAATGGTATTCTATTCGACGAGCAATACGATAAAGACCAATTCCCCTTTGTTTTCCTGCACTTCTCTAATCGTATGCTAGGCTTTTGGAGCCAAGGTATTGCTGAGCAGCTCATGGGCACTCAGATGGAGATCAACTCCCTCCTGTACACCATCAGTAAGGCTATTAAGCTTGTAGGCGTCCCTAGAGTGTTCGTAGAAGAAGGCTCAAAGGTCTCCAAAGCAACGCTTAATAACGACGTCGGAGTCATCGTTGGCTATAGGGGTACCAAGCCCATCTACGAAGTCGCTCCTTGCGTCCCTGAGGAGCTATACGCGCAATTGCAGCGCCTCATTGACTACGCCTACCAACAAACCGGCGTGTCTGCCCTACAAGCCTCCTCAACCAAGCCAGCTGGTCTTAACTCAGGAGAGGCAATCAGATCCTATGATGATATTTCTAATGATCGCTTTGCCGCCTTGTCTCGTAAGTATGACAATCTTTTTGTCGATATAGCGTACCAAGTCATTGAAATTGCTAAGGAAATCTGCGAACGTGATGGCGAGTACTCCACCGTCTACCCTAATAAGAATGGCACTAAGGAGATCGACCTCCCTAAAGCTGCTCTACTCAAAGACTCCTTTGTTATCCAGTGCTTCAATATGTCGTCCCTACCCAGAGATCCAGCTGGACGCTTAGAGAAGATCACCGAGATGATCCAGTCCGGCATGGTGACCATCCGTGAAGGTAGACGCCTACTTGACTACCCAGACATTGACCAGATGGAACGCCTGGCTAACGCCTCAGAGGAGCGCATATTCCAATACCTTGACCAGATTGTTGAGGATGGCATATACACGGGTCCAGACCCCTTCATGGACCTCAAGCTCGCTAATGAGACGGTAGTGCAGTATTACAACCTCTATGCCTCTGCCAAGCTAGAAGAAGAGAAGCAGCAGATGCTCAGGGACTTCTATACACAGACCCAAGCCCTTATGACAGCTGCAATCCCTCCAGCCCCACCCCAAGCCCCAGGAGCCCCCGGTGTAGCAGCCCCTCCAGGAGCCGCAGCACCTCAAGCTCAGCCAATGCCTCAACCTCAGAGTCCATTAGTACCTAACTTCACAGGAGCTTAACAATGCTTAGCAAATTAAAGAGTCGTATTAACAAGTACTTAGCTCGTCGTCGCGCAATGAAGGCATTTCTCAGACCTAGCCAAGATGTGTGGCTAGACCTATTCCAACAAAACGCACCCTTGACTTACAAGACGTTCATTAAGAAATCGGATCGATAACAGTTCGTACCCTACCGGGTACTAAAGAGCCTGATACCACTCTGGGCGTACCCGAACGGTATCAAAACGGAAGCAATAACCTAAGTAGCTAATAATAAAGGACAATAACATGAAAATCGAACAAATGGGTGGCGCACCAAGCGCAGCATCCCAATCCCAACAGTCAGCCCGAGAACGCGCAATCGCCAAGATCCAAGCCCCACAGTCCCAAGAGCACCCGGTGTCAAACCCTACTCAAGTCGCTCCAGAGGACCTTTCAGCCATTCAAGGACAATCTAACGAAGGTGAAGCCCCTGTCTCAGAAGCACCGCCAGAAGCCCCTGCGGTTAAAGAGAAAGAGCTGCTCTCCACGCAATACGCTCAACTTGCTAGGAGAGAGAGATCGCTACAGATCCAAGCTCAAGCGCAAAAACGCGCACTTGCAGAACGCGAAGCTGTCCTTCAAGCAAGAGAAGCTGCGATTCAAGCCAAAGACGCTGAATATCAATCTAATTACATCCCTAAAGAACGATTGACCCAGGACACCATCAACGTGCTCTTGGAGAATGGTCTTTCATACGACCAGATCACTCAAATGGCTTTGACGCAGTCCTCGCAAGACCCCGCCACTAAGCTTGCAATCCAAAAGCTAGAAGGCCAGCTTCGCGCTCAAGAAGAAGCCCGCAAGGCAGACAGAGAAGCGATGCAGCAAGCTCAAGATGCTCAATATAAACAAGCACTTAAGCAGATCAAGTCTGATGCAATGCAGCTCGTACGACAGGATAACAGTTTTGAAGCCATTCGGGAGACCAACTCCATCAATGATGTAGTGGAACTCATCGAAGAGACTTTTAAAGAGGACGGTGTGATTATGTCTGTAGAAGACGCATGCCGTGAGGTTGAAGACCACTTGGTCGAGAAACTCAGCAAGTTTTCTCGCATCAGTAAGATTCAACAGAGACTGAGGGAAGCATCACAAGCTACCTCGCCGAAGCAATCGGATAACACTCAGCAGCAACACCAACCGAAACCTACGTTAACTAATGCCGCCGGTACTAGCAGGAAGCTCTCTGCTAAGGAACGGGCGATCTTAGCTTTTAACAATCAACTTAAAAAATAAGATGTCTTAAAAGACAGCGTACCAAAAAATACGATGTCTTATAGAACATCATAAACACAAGCTAAGGAACAGGGTAGATTAAGTTCTATCATTTCCAGCGCTTAAAGGAAAATGCAATGGCTGCTGTATACGCAAATAGCTCCAATCAGATTGCAGCTCTAAAAGAGCTGTATACCGACGATATCTAAATTCTTTGTCGTCGAAGGAAACTCGCTAAGTACTTGAAAGAATACATGAAAGACCTGGTCTATAAGGAAAATCCTTTTTTAGCCCTCGTCCCAAAAAACGAGTCTCCAGATGGGTGGCAGATAAAGCAAGCCCATCTTAAACCAACCAGTATCGGGGAAGGCTGAAACGCTAATCCCGAGGTAAATATAAGGAATAAAAGCCTTATATCACCGTAGAGCGTAGTACTTGATCTTAACATTTAAACATGTTAAACTAAAATAGTACCAAGAGTGGTAGGCAACTTGTTTCAAGTTGAAAATGTACGCCGAACTTATATGAAGAAATGCACACGTTGCCAAAAAGAAGCTAGTTTTTATAAAGGGGAGACCCGATGTAAAGATTGTGTTAATGAGCTTAGACGCGAGAAGTATAAAGCTGATCCGTCAAAGTATATAGCCAGAGTAGCTAAATTTCGTAACGATAATCCCGAAAAAATAAGGGATACCAAGCTCAAACAAGCGTATGGCGTAGGAACAGAGTACTACGAAAGCAAGTTAAAAGAGCAAGGTGGAGTCTGTGCGGGCTGCAAAAGAGTGTTTAAAATAAAATGGCGCGGTAAAGAGACAGAGATGCCTCTGGATCACAACCATAAAACACTAGCCCCTCGCGGAGTCCTTTGCATTAAGTGTAACCGAGCTTATGGGTTGCTTGAGGAGAATACTCAAACAATGCTGAATCTCATAGAGTACACTAACAAATATAAGAAGTTGGGATAAAAAGCCTAACGATAACAAGTTGTTGCCGGGAAATATATCCCAGTCCCTCTCGAATATGGAACACCACAAGGTCGTTCCCATACGTTCGCTAACGCTCAGAACCAACAGACTGCAACGTCTTTGGCTTCGTTCTTCGTCTATGTTATTGAAGATTACCAATTGGTAACCATCACTAACCTCTTAATGGAACAAACGAAAACCAATGCCGGTGCATTCGTTGACGCTGCTAAGCTTCAGATGGACGGCGGTTTCCGTAACATCACCAACAACATCGCGTTCGAGTTGTTCGGAGATGGTACTGCAACCCGTGGTATCTCGGCTGCTTCGTCTAGCCAAACTGGCGTAGTTGGTAACAACATCGTCACCCTCCCACTCGCTAATGCTCAACAAATCGTGGCATTCGAAGTCGGCATGCTCTTGGTAGCTTCTAGCTCACCAGGTGGCGCACCTTCGTCTGACACCTTGTTTGTTCAGTCCGTTAACCGCGCTACTGGCGTGATTTCCGGTCTTGGATCGGCTACGTCGATGTCGGGTAACTGGGCAATCGGATCGGGAAGCGCTTACTTGAGCATTTCCGGTGATATCCCAACCGCAGGCGCAAGCAACACGGGAAGCTATGAGGCTCTCTCGGGTCTCGCAGCTTGGATTCCAACCGCATCTCCAGCAAGCAATGACAGCTTCTGGGGTGTGAATCGTTCGGTAGACCCAACTCGTTTGGCTGGCCTGCGTTATAATGCACAAGCCTACACCATCGAAGAAGGTATGACCAACGCCTTGGCATTCCTAAACCGAGAAGGTGGAAAGCCAGACCTCGCTATCATGGACTTCGCATCGTACGCTGCACTTGTAAACGCTTTGGGCGCTAAGGTCCAATACGTTCAAGTTAAGCACGATGAAGTCGAAGTGGCATTCGAAGGGGTATCCTTCCAAAGCGCTTATGGCCGAGTCACGGTGCTTGCTGACCGTTCTTGCCCTCCTCAAACCTGCTACCTGCTCACCATGGCAACATGGAAGCTCCGTAGCTTGGGTAAGGTCCCTCACATTCTGACTTATGGAATGGAAGGACTCGAAGGACTGCGCGTTGGTAACGCCGATGCGTTGGAAATTCGGATTGGTTACTACGGTAACTTGATCTGCTCTGCTCCAGGTTGGAACTGCGTTGTACAATTGTCTAGCTAATTCAATTAGTTAGGATAATATTAAAGGCCCCTTGGAGAAATCTGAGGGGCTTTTTTATTTGTTGACTCTCTCATTTAAGCACAGTATGCTATAATGCACTAGGAGCCCTAATGACACTTTTGCAAGAAATACAGCCTTGGAGTGATAAATGACATGCGAACTCTGTAAAGAAAATAGCAAGACAATCATAGACTTAGACTGCAAGGCTTGCCTATTCAGGGACCTATCCGATAGTGTCGTAGCAAAGGGCACGATAGGCTCGGAGTCCACATATTGGGTGGTAGACGTCCAAGAACTCAGATACAAGTACTCCACGTCTAAGCAGGAGTAGATTATATGACCCTCAAACAAATCCTAAATTCCTATGACTTTAGCCCTAGGTTCTTAGCCTACTTCGCTAGTCAATGTGCTAAGGAA
>Ga0265322_10000527_pt1 | contig 14752 bp, 30 predicted proteins | sample 41222metaG_FD_193584 | JGI IMG/M metagenome (GOLD analysis project Ga0265322, IMG submission 193584) | Rhizosphere microbial communities from Carex aquatilis grown in University of Washington, Seatle, WA, United States - 4-12-22 metaG | ecosystem: Host-associated > Plants > Roots > Rhizosphere...
TTCTTGCTCTTCTTCTGAAATAGCAAATAATGTATCGAATTCCTTTCCATTTATAATAACTTTATCCATTAAGCATTCTCCGAAAGTTGTTGAAAATACTCGGATCTTCTTTTTAATAAATAAATGTCTGTAGTTCTAATAATATGTAGTTTCTTTTTTGAATCTATATTATGTTCTCCTACCGAATCATTATACTCTTTTGCTATATCAGAAAGATCATTACATATCTCTCCTAATAAACCATAAATATTTTTTACATTATTTTTTATAGCTTCAAAACTAAATTCTTTTTCCTCCAACCAATCCTGAGTATGATCCATTAATTTTGCTAAAGAAGATAATTTTTCATTTAAATCTAATATTCTTTTAGATTCTAGATTACGTGAAACATTTAATCTTAACTTATTTAAAAACCTTTGCAATCGTTTTCTTGCTACTTTTTCCAATAATGTTTGATTGTCAGAATTTTTATTAATTTTAGATAATGCTTCAGCTATTTGTTCTAGATTTGGAAGCTTTGTGTTTGCTATAGTATTTACTTTATCTAGTAATGTATTATATTTTGGATAAATTGTTTCATCTTCTACATCAAATATACTCTGCCACAATGTAGATATTTCTTTTACATCTACATCTTTTAATAATCCTAAAATAATAGGCATAAAACCTATATCTTTTTTAATAGAAGATACATCAGAAGTTGGTTCTGTTTCTACTTTTATAACTTCTTTTTTATCCTTTGGTTTATTTAAAAACAAATCTTTATATTCTATATCGTTTGGGTTATCCATACGATTAAAAATAATAATATCTCTTACCATTTCTCGATCTATAGAATCAGTTGGAAACTTATTCATCTTTTTAATAAAGAACTTTATTGCTTTTTTTACCTCGTCACTTTTTAAATTTGGTAATACATCTGGAAATAACCCTTCTGGACTATAAATTTTCATTATATAATCAATAAAAGAATCTTGTTTTATACTTAATTCTTCGTTTTGTTCTGGAATTACCTCTTTTATTACTTCTTCCGGAACCTTTTCAACCAACTTATTATATATACTTGTAAATTTATTAAAGTTTTTTACAAACAAATTATCAAAAAGACTAACAAATTTACTATATCTATAAAAAGCAGTAGCAATAGATGTATCACTCCATCCACCTAAAATAGATTCAATATCTATAATATCTCTTTCCATCATAGCTAAGTTATTTAATAGTTTTATTCTTTGCTTAGATAAACTATTAATAACTTCACTTCCACCTGCAATTGGATATTGAGATAGAAATGTCCATAATCTACTAGCTATATTAGACGATACTTTTTGCATATTTAAATGCCAAAATATTCCAGAGGTAGTTCTAATACCCTAATATCACCACATTTACTACAAAATATATCAATTACAACAGTGGGAATACGTATTGAATTCTTATATATTGTATATTTTGTTCTGTCTATATCAGAATACTTTGAAATATAAGCGTAATCTTCAATAATTACTTCTTCTATACTATCTCTAAATAGATTTTGCTTTTTTCTACCACTAAAATATGGAATATCTCTATGGACATCAGATGCTTGATATGCGGAATAACAACTATTACATCGTTTGCCGCATAATACCAAAGCTAGATAAGATTTTAACCTTGAATCCATCTATAGTTATTCGATAATATTAGCTTTTTCTGAAACTTTAGTAATCTTATCAATAATACCAAACTTTAATGCTTCTTCTGCCGTCATAAAAGTTTCGTCTTTACATGCTTTTGTAATTGCTTTTTCCGTTTTTCCAGTATGTTTTGCTAGAATTGCTATATGACGACTATTCCAAAACTTAATTCTACCAGCTTCTTTTACTATATTTGTTGCCGATCCTCTAACTCCACCTTGAAAATCATGAATCATTACACAAGAATTTGGCATAGCATATCTCATCCCTTTTGTTCCAGCCGCTAAAACAGTTGCTGCACAAGAACACGCTTCACCTAAACATACAGTCTTTATAGGTGATTCTATATTGTGCATCATATCATAAATTGGAAATAAAGAAGAATGAACAAATCCACCAGGAGAATTAATATAAATAGAAATTACTTTATGATTTTGGCAATCCAATGATTTTAATGTTGCTGGAATAATCGCTCCAACATCTTCATCCATTTCACCATAAAGAAAAATGATACGATCTTTTATTAATCTAGAAAAAATATCATACATCGCCTCACCATCTCTAGTTTTCTCAAAAATCATTGGATTTATCATTTATTATCTTTCCTTATTTAAAAATCTTTGCTAATCTCTCTATCTTTTCCTGACAAAACACACAAGTAACTACATCTGGTTTTGCCATAAGTCTCTTTTCAGCAATATCTTCTCCGCATTCTTCACATTCTCCAAACGTTCCATCTTCTATTTTCTCTAGAGCATGTTTAATCTTTACTAACTTAGATATATCCCGCTCAGATAATTTAGTTAATATATTACTTATCTGTGATCCTTGAATTTTATCAATATCATCACCATCCACATCAAGTTCTGACTGTGATTTTGTAGATAATAAAGTTTCTATCCTTAACTTTTCTGCCTCAAATGCTTCTTTAATCTTCTTTTTATTCATTTATTCATCCTACTAGTTTTAAATCTTTTAGTTCTGAAAGGTTTATTGCTTTTCCTGCTGGTTTAGTTTTCTTTCCAGGAACTAACGATTGATTATACCAAATAAACCCCATATCATCATGTTCTTGAAAAAACCTTACAGTAACCTCCCAATCATTATAAATTGCTGTTGCTTTTTTACCTGGAATATGAACCCACTCTGATGAATCGATTTGTTCTTTTAGTTTTGTTATAACTACCTGAGTTCCTTTCCACTCATAAGAAGGATTTAACATAGATTCTGGTTCAATTAAATACTTCTCTTTAAAAAAATACTTGGCTTCTGCAAAAATTTCTTCTTTTGATGATTCTTTTGTACAATTTTCACATTTAATAAACTCATGTACTATCTTATTATCTATAACCGCTACACAAGAAACAAAAATACTTCTTGGAGTTTGTTTTCCGCCATCTTCAATCCTTCTTCTACCACGAATTTTTTCTTCCATGCTTTATACCTTTTCTTTTATTTTTTCTAATTTCTTTTTATTCTTTAAAATATTAAATAAATCCTCATGAATTCTAAAATAAATTCTTAGCTTACCATCTGCATCTTTTTGCTTTACAAATGTTCCAAATTTATCTATATAGAACGGCTTGTCATTTAATAATTGTGAAAATATATATTGAACCACGACAACATATACATCAGATATAAATGCAAGGTCTACAGATCTATTTAATTTTTCAAATACATGCTTGCTAAATTTAACTAGACTTATTGATTCGTATTTTCTTTTTCTTTTTCTTTTATTCATTTTCGAAGGAGATCATATCTAAAACAAATCCCAACTGATTACTTCTCAAAAAATCACCAAATTGTTCCTTAAAAGAACCTTCATATTGGATATAATCATTCCTTACCTTCATTAAGATCTTACCCAGATGGTTTTCTCCTTCTCCATCAGACGCAACTCCCCAAAAACCATCTGAATTTCCTTGAACCAGCTTAACTCCTTCAAGATTAAGTAGCTTTAATTTTAACGAAAAATGCTGAGAAAACTTATCACGAACCAATCTATCCATAATTGATAGCTTTTTTGTTTCCCAATCAGGTCGTAATGTGCATCGTTTTCCTAATCGTTTTGCTGCTTTTGCTGTAACTGCATTGATAATTTCCTCTTGTTCTGATTTTACAAGAGTTTTTGAAGCCTGAAAAGCATGCTCAAGTGTCTTAAACTTTGGCTTTTCGAATTTTGCCTCATCATTTTCTAAATATGCAAGCTCAGAAATTTGCTCACAATCAAAAGAGTTATTTAGAAAATCATTGGCTCCGTAAAATGAATCAATTACTTCTTTATCATTAGAAGTATCATCCTGAAAATCATCGTCATCATTATCATCAAAATCCATGTTTTAGTTTCCTTTCAATTATCCGGATATTAGGTATGTTTTTATTTTGTAGTTTTTAATACGAAATAGGTATTTATAATTAAATCTAATAATATTCTTATTTATTTCTATAAACGCAGAATTAAATATTTCTTTTGGTATTATATTACCATTAAAATAATATAATAAACTATCAATTTTATCAAGTTTTAATACTATCTCTTTATTTAAAATACCAAATTTATTTAAAATACCAAATCTATCTTTTATTACAGTATATACATTTTTACAATGAGTTTGCTTAAAACTGAAATAAGTATTATTTAATAATTGAATATTACTAATCTGTTCCATTATATAATTTATTTTCTTTTATATATTGCAAAACTTTATGTGGAACTATTTTATTTAATTCTTCATTATATTTAGAATCTTTTAATAATTCCCTTACTTTTGTAGAAGATATATTTGGTAGGTCTATTTCACTTTTTATGTTTGGCGATTCATAATTTAATCTACCTAATATAAAAGGGGGAGCAAGTTCAAAAACCTTATCTATATCTTCCCACAAATCTAAATTAAATAAAATATCAGATCCAATTACAAATCTATATTCTGCTTTATGCCTTTTATGCAATTCCTCTAATGTTCTAATTGTGTAAGAAGGTGTAGGTAGATAACTTTCAATAGGATCAATAATTACATTAGGAATATGTCCAAAACCTATCTGACACATTCTGATTCTATGGTAAAAGTCACATAAATTATTTTTATTTGGATGAGAATATGTTGGAATAATTAATACTTGATCAAAATTACCAACTAAAGAAACATATGAAGCAGCAAGCACATGACATGCGTGAATTGGATCATAGCTTCCGCCAAAAACCGCTATCTTATCCATTTTCCAAATCAGGTCCTTCATTATCCAAATCCGGTACTTGATTATCGTTATTTAATTCGGGTCCATCATCCCAATCTGGACCTTTAGATAATGTTCGATCCTCATTTTGAAAAAGAATACCTTTTTCAAATAACTTCTTCAACACTAGATAAATTTGTGATGGGTCTTTTTTATCATAGCCTATCTGAGTTAAAATGTCAACTTTCTTTAATGAAATATAAGAACTTTGTCTAAATATATCTATAACTTTATTTTCAATATCTTCATCTGTTTTTATAGACGAATAATCAACTTCATTATTATTTTTAAATAATTTTTTTCTTGATGAATATTTTGTAATATCTTCATTATACGATTTTAAAACATCTAATAATATTGATTTTTCTTCTCTAAGTTCGTTTAATTTTGACAATTGATCTTCTATTTCTTTTAGTTTTTGTGTTGCTGCCTCTTTAATTGCTGCTGGGGTTGAAGTGCCACTACTAATTAAGTAATCAATATACTCATCTGATGTTTGTATTTTCATCTTTTGTCAAACTACCTTTCTCAAATTTCTATTAATTGATGTAGCGATTTTAAAAGCTCAGCATCAATTTCTTTAACTACCTTAAACTCGGTTCCTTTATCTGCAATTCTAATAAACCCAACTGTAGATATTAATTGATCATAAAGTTTTAAATTATTCCATTTATTATCTTTTTTATAAAGGAAAAGATTTGGTATTTCATCGTTATCATAATAAGATGTTTTTAAACCATGAATATAACTATTATCTATTTTATAAACTGCATTAAATTCACAATATTCTTCACAAATAATAGCTGTAGATAAAATAATAAGCTCGGAATGGCCTTCAATTACTTTTCCAGCCCAAATTTGATAAACATCTTCTTGCTCAGAATCAAGTGTAACATGAATTTCCTCGGAAGTCAAATACTTATCTATGGAAATCCCTAGCTTATTAAAATTAGGTTTAGGAACAAACCCAATTGATCCAAAAATCGTTCTTGTTAATTCTTTTGTTAATGTTTTATTCATATTTTATCCACAAATTAAGTAACAGTTTTTATAACGATTGTTATTATTAGACATTACTTTATAAAAATAAATTAAATCATACCAAACTGTATTAAACCCTCTCACAAACCAATATCTATTATGTTTTGAAGTAGTAAATCTAATTCTATAATCATCTATAGACCAATTCCAATATTTATTTTCTACTTTAATATCCATAATTATCCACAGATGAAATAAAAACTACTTCTTTCATTAAATATATTTTTCTTATTATAAAATATATAATCATACCAAATATAATAATGACTATTTGTAAATGACCTTAACTGATAATATTTGTTATTTATTTTATATATATTTCTAATTCTATATTCGCCAACCTCTATATAAAGATTTTTCTTAATCCATATATCCATAATTATTATCCACAAATTAAATATATTTTTGCGCACCAAGTTTGCCAAGCTTTTGTATTATTCCAATATCCTGTAGTTGCTTTTTCTTTCAACGATGTACAAAATATTAAATTATATCTATCGTTTTCTTTATCGTAAAAATTGAAAATATAATCATTATTATTTATGAAATTATCTCCAAAAAGATATTTATCATATTCTTTATATTTTTCGTTTAACTTTATCCACATATAAAATATACTTTAGTGTATTTATGTTTTATATAATCTTCAATATAATCTTCTTTAAAATTGCTAAAAATAAAGTAATAATATTTTATTATATTAAATCTAAAATTATTAAATTGAAAAGGAGATTTATTATTATCATTACAATAGAAACAATAATAATTTCTATCTAAATATTTCTGTTTCATCATAATATACCTGAACAAAACCATCAATCTCACCAATTGGAAAACTTTCTTCAGCTACTTTCTTTGGTGCTATTTTCTCATCTATACAAACCATTACAGTATATCCGTGAATGTCTTTGTGATGTCTGTAGGGGAAACAACATCCATGACCAGCCAAACAAGACACAGACCCACTTTGATTTGTTATTACTACGGCTCTATCCTTTTCTCTAATAGAATATTTTGGCACGCAAGAACAAATTAAAATTGATAAAAATATTAAATACTTCATGGTATTATGCGCAAATATAGTAAACTCGTTTTTACTTTGTGTAATACATAAATGTTTATAATAATTCAACTCACTATACATATTATATTTATATTTACTATCAACATCTTTATAAAGAATATAATATGAACTATAATATTTATTTATATTACCAAAACATATGTCATTAATATAAAATATTTTTGAAATAACAATTATATTATTAATGTTACTTATCTCCAAACCTAGGTATATTCTCAACATACCCTAACTTTTTACATATAGACAAAACAGAATCAATAGAGCTACCACTAATCTCCCCGCCTTTATATTTATTTCCACCAATCATAAAATGCATAATATTATTTGCCTTTCCTCTCTTTAAAGAAAAACATGCAGCTGGCCATAATGTAAACTCAGCCTTGCTAGCAAAATACTTTAAATCATCTATATCTTTTATTTCATCATATTCTTTATTTACTTGATCTTTTATTTTCTTTATATATTCCTTAAGTTCAATAATCCTATCAGCTATAAACTTAGGAAGATCATTTATAATATCATCATCTTTTTCCAATAAAATTATCTTTATACAGTTCCTTGTGCTTGTAGTTAAAGAATCCCTCAAATGTGACATAGCAGCGTAAGCAGGATTCTTCATTTTGATCCTGTTATAGCCGCCATCACGAATTACCACGCCCTCTTTTTCTTTAGGATTCCAAGAAGTTACCAAAGAAACCATATCACTTATTGAAGAAAAATCAAAAGTATCAGGGGTCTTCAACTTAAACACTGGAGAAAAATACTTCAAATGATCTTCTGGATCTTCTTCTTCTAAAGTAATATTGTTTCTTACTGCTAAAAGTGTAACAAAATAATTTTCATACGTACAATATACTTGGTTTAACGGAGTAGTAAGCTCAAAAACATAAGTACGATCTTTAGGACAATCTTTCATAAACTTTTGCAGATTACAATATTGATCCTGTGACATAATTTGTAATGTCATATCTGTTAATTGAGAAAATGTTAAACCATTCTCATTTGGTATATCAGCTTCTGGTCTACTTCTGGTAGCTACATACCAACGATCCTTGTTAAAAAACGTTATCAAACAAGTCCCATCGAGTTTTAAAAATACTTTAGCAGTATTCCAATCTATATTAGCTGCTTCTCCTTGTCCATGATTAAAAAATCTAAACATAGGACAAGCTATAATTTCCCAAGTATCATTTTCTAGAACTAATCCCCTACATTGACAAGCTAATTCATCTGACATTTGGGATTCTAGCTGATCATAATTTAAAGAAACTTTGTTATTTGTAATATTAGAATTAACACCATGATCATTTTTCAGATCTTCTAGAGTTTTTCCGGAAAGTAAATATTCTTGAACTAGTAATAATTTTTTCATTTTGTTTTATCCTGAGATGTAATATATTGTTTTGTTGGTGCTACATAATTTTTTATTTTTTTTAACTAAATAAAGTTAATAATTATAATAAAGAAATTCATATACAAAATCAAATTTATTATTTAAACAAAATAATAAAGATATTTCTCTATAATATAAGTATCTTAATTTTATCCGCATATAAAATAAACATTCTTATAAAATTCTTTATAATTAATGTTAAATCTATCTTGTTTATTATAACAAAAATTAAAACTATAAAAATTATTATCATAAAATCTATTATAGTTAAAATAATTAAAATAAATATTACATAACAACTTTATGTCTTTTATATAATTTTTATTTTTAAATACTTTATACGTTATTTTAAACATTATTTTTATTAGCAATAATATTTTTTAAATTATTAACTTGTTCTTCTATTAATTTTATATTATTTTCTAAATCTTCATTGGTTTTACATCTAGAAGATAATTCAATCATACAGTCTTTTGCTAGATCCTTGTTTACTTTAAAAACCTTATGACTGGCAATATAGTCTACTAAATCCTTGTTAGCAACCTTTTTCAAGTCGATCATACTCTTTTACTTTTCTTTTAAAAGGAGGTTTCATTTTTATAAAAGGAACTTTAATTTTTTTACCTAAATGTATTCTTCCTAAATTATATAGGTTTAACTCTTTTCCAGATAAAATAATATTTATAATACTGTTAAATATAGATTTTAATACTATTTCTGCTGTTTCTCTAGATATTGGAATAAAACATAATATTTTACAAATTAACTCTTCTTGATGTTCTAAAGAAATTTCTAGATTATAATTTATTTTATTTAAATAATCTTCTATTCCTTCTGGCAAATCCTCCGGAAGATGTAAGTCTGAAGGAGGATTTGAGCTGTTTTCTTGCTGTTTTATCATTTTTCTCTTAAATTCTGACATTAAATACTACGTATTTAATCTACTTATATATACTTATTCTTACTAGATCTTCTTTATATACTTACTTAGATCTTATATATCTTCTTTAAGTACTTTATTTGATTACGTAATTGACGTGCGCCCGCGTATATAAGGTGGAAATTCATTTTCTGGTTTTGTTGGTTTCTTTGTTCCAAGATCTGCTCCGTCGCTTGGGTTCTAGAATATTGATTGCTGCCACAGAATTGACTCAGGATTAATTTTCTTAATCGGAATGAAGATTGGTCCATGGTAAGGTAAAAGCTATTTAGAAATTGAATGTGAAGGATTTGGAATATCGGCAGAAAAGTAAATAAAATTAATATTTATTTAATAGTTCAGGATGATTTATTTTTCCATCAATAATTAAATTATCAATTAAATTTCCTTTATCATTTATAACTTGGACACAAAGCTTCCCGGTGCAATAACAGCCACCGTCAATCCCGCGGGCAAAATTATATATTTTTATTTTGCTATCATAATTTACCACATGGCCGAAATACACCATACCAAATTCACCTTTGTAAAACTCTCCCCAAGGTCTTCCTCCTGGCTTTTTTGGAATTAATTGTTTCTCTCCATCTTTCTCAACCCAGATTAAAGGAATCATTTTTCCATTTTCATCCAAGTCTCGAATATAAAGTAATTCTATATTTTTTTCTAAATCCCAAACTGTCGGATTTAATGGAAGACCAGCATGAACACACGTAATCTGATTTCCGTTATGAAATTGAAAGTTGATGGATAGCGGAGCACCTTTCCACCACTCTAGAAACTCACTGGAGCCACTGTGCTTTGTTTTCTTTAAAAGTCTAGTCTCGTGGTTTCCCTTAACAGCAAAACCCGTCTGTGAAGCTGCTAGGCGCCTTAAATCATCTGTTATGGAATTAAAGGCAAAAAATGGATCTTCACCATCTGGAGCCCGATCACAAACATCACCTAAAGAACAAACCCATCTAGTTGGTCCTGGTTTATAAATTTCGACGAATTTATTCCATTGATCTAGCGAAGAATGTAAATCTGGTATAATACTTAATGTAATATTTTTTGGTATATTTATTATTGTATTCATAAAAACTAATATTCCAGCATAATACACATGGAAACCGAAACAAACCCAATCGACTTATATTTTCAGATGAAGGAAGGAAAAATTGCTTTAGCTCAAGAATCTTCCGAGATTAACCCAGCTGCATTACTTTCTGAATATGTTGCAATCCTAAGAGCTATGCATTTAATTCATTATCAAAGCCATTGGACTACAACTGGTAACAATTTCTATTCTAATCATCTACTTTTTGCTAGATTATACGAAAGCGCAGAAAAGAGAATGGATAGTGCCGCTGAAAAACTCATAGGATTATATGGTGTTTCAGCTTTAAATCTCTCGAAGCAAATTCAAATGATCTCAACTATAGCACAAGAATTCGTTTCAGACAACCAAATTCAAAACTCTCTCGGTATAGAAAAGAAGTTTATCGAGGTTGCTGAAAAAATATTTAAATTCTTGGAAGATAAAAAAGAGCTATCAATCGGATTAAACGATATGATATGTGCTCATGCTTCTTTAGCTGAAGAAAATGTATATTTACTTTCTCAGGTTGCAAAAGAAAAATCAACCACAGATTAAGTAGATGTTTATATCTTTTTTCCCGTATAATTTAATTTTAACAAAACATATTAAAGTATCAATTTTCTTAGTAGTATAATTATATAAACCTATATCAGACCATAAATTAAAATGTCTAATAAGATATGTAGTAGAATTTAAATTTGGTATATAAAACAACAAGTGATAATAATTTAATTCTCCAATTAAAGTAATACATTCTTAGCTATTTCTTCAATACATGTAGTTGTAATTACTTTTGCATCATCACAAAGGAGCTCTCTTTTATATGTATATGGAGAAAATGGCATTAAAATAGGCATATATTTATTGGTTAACAATTCACAGTTTTTACATTTATATATTGGTCCAAAATAACAAGAACCAATCTTTTTAAACTTATGTGTTTTTACTACTTTATAATATTGTTTTTCTATTGGATTTGATTTATAAAAAGAAAAATTTTTATAATATAATTTCCAATCATCAAATTCACTCATAAAACTTCCTAAACAAAATCCACCAAATAAAGATATTGTTGTTACTAAAAACACATACAAATATCCCGGCATAAACAAACGTAATTTATTAGAAAATGATAAAAACAATATGTAAATTATCAATGTTAACAATAATCTAAAACGTAATGTCCTCATCCGTAGTTCTCTACTTTATAATTTTCAATTGCTTTTTCTAATTGTTCCCATACATCAATATCAAAATTTTTAGATATTCCAGAAAGTAAAAATAATAATTCTCCCATATTTTCAGGATAATTACTTTCCTTTAATAATTCAATCATTTTGGGAAGATTAGCATTTGTTGGAGCTATTTCCTCAGCCTCTTCCCAAATATGTTCAAAGTGTTTCATATTTTTAATTATTTCTAAATTCTAAAGAAAAATAATCAAACTCTACTTTCCATCCAAGATTTTCTAAAAATAGCTTATCTTCTTTTGAAATTACTTTATCATATCCAATCACTAGCCAATTATCAAAAATTGCTGGATAACGATCAGTATATTTATTTATTATTTTTAATGATTCAATTAATTTAGAAACTTTAATCCATTTAATTTCGTCTGTCACCCGGCCCAACCCATCTCCCTCATCTTATCCAAAAATGACTGCCGAGAAGAAAGCTCACGAATACGATCTGAATAAAATACACCTCCAGCTATTTCACTAATCGCAAACTCATACCTCTCCCCATCCCTCTCACTCATTAGTGTAATTGAATCATTTGGTGGGTCCATTGTCCAAATTAGACCTTCTAGCTTCTTACCTGACTTTAGTGCAATGTCAACTGCGTACATTATTTACTTTTCTCCTTTTATTATCCACTTATTAAATAGAAATTATATTCATCGAAACTTAATGTGTTAAATATTACTTTTGTCTTTTTTAAATTAAATTCTAAATAATATTCTCTTAATTCATAATCACAAGTCCACTCATTATTTTTGCTATAATACCAGTAATAATAATCAAAACATAATTTTTCTGGTAGTTTTATTATTTTCATTCAGGGCCGCTTACAACTGGATAAGGAAATACTTCATATATTAAATCAGCTATCTTTTGAATTTTATTTTCAATTTCTTTAACTTCTTTTAATTGAAGTACCCACATCTATTCCCAACAACCTCTAGCCGCCATTAATGCCTTACCTAATAAATTTTGTCCCTTCCACTTACTTGGCTCAAATGCACCATCATCATTTACCGACATTCCAATTCCCCAAACAGTATCGTACGGACTGGCTTCAACCAATATATTATTTCCAGTATCTAAAAACATTTCTAATAACTCTTGATTTTGCTTAAACTTTTGAACAATTCCTTTTGAAACAATATCAAATCTACAATTGCTCCAAACTTCTTCATTATAATTGCTTACTTGCCGACCTAAATCTTTTTGCTCTTTAGGAATACTGGTGTTCATTATTTTTGTCCAAGTTGCGGTATCTTTAAATATACGAGCCTTTTCCGCCATCATAAATTGTTCCATACAGCTATAAGAAACTGATTCTAGCACAAATGGAGAAGGATACCAATTAGAAAGATACCCACGCCAAAATAATTGATAACCGTTTTTAATGATGCTGTCGTCTTTAATCATAATGAAATTTTCGGTGGTTGGAATTTGTTTCCTTGGTTTTGAATATACTTGTAGATTATTTCTGAATCATTTTCGCCTACTGTTAGAATTAGATAAGACGGGTCCCAAAGTTTACCAAGCTTTTCTTTGTTTAATGATTCTAGGTTATATGTCTTACGAAGAATTCTACTTGATACGGTTTTAACACTATTTATCAATTTTGTCAAGCTGGTTACTGGATTTATTTCGAAAAGTATTTGTATATTATCTTCTTCTCCAGCAATATTTAAAAGACTTCCATTATTTTTTTCTAATATGTTTTTGATTATTTCTGAAAATGTATTAATTATATTATTATTTAATAACTTTTTTCTATTTTTTGTAATGATAACTAATTTATAATTTAAATTATAAATAGAGTTTCCTGTAGCTAAATACTTAGGTTTGTTATTTTGTTCTATAGGCATAACTACTCATATGACTAGAAAGGTGTTGTTATATAAGATGTTGAGGAGAAAAGAAGATGCCATCAATTACTAAACAAGAGAAAGGGTTGAGAAAATTATTAAAATTAACTAAAAGACAAGAAGAAATTATAATAGGTGGACTGCTAGGAGATAGTAGTATAAATAAACCAAAAACAAAATATCAAAATGCATACTTTGTAATTCATAGATCTGCAAGTGATTTAAAATACGCACAGTGGGAATATAACATGTTAAAAGATTTATGTACAGATAAAGGAATAACTGTATCAGATAGAAAAGATTCAAGAACTGGAACAATATCTACTATGGCTACTTTTACAACAAAATCATTATTAATATTTAAAAAATTAAGATATAAATGGTATCCAGAAGGAAAGAAAATTGTTCCAAGAGATTTAAAAATAACCCCATTAATGTTAGCAGTTTGGATTGCTGATGATGGACATATTCTTAAAGACGAAAATCATTATGAAATACAAATAGCAACAAATGGATTTGAGTTTGAGGATGTTATATTTTTAAAAAATAAATTAGAAATATTTATTGGTACAAAATTTGATTTACAACAAGATAAGGGTAGATTTAAAATTCATTGTAGTTCAATAACAACTATTAAAATTTTAGATATAATATCTCCATATTTGACAGAAATGGGAATGGAAAGAAAAATACCAGATAGAACAAATAATAATTCTAGATTTTTAATGCAAAAGAATTTACTATTAACATTAAAAGAAAATAATGGATCTACATCTAAATATTTATTATCTATAAGTAATAGCTATAAAAACCGTGAAAATATTTCAAATACATTTAAAAAACTTGAAAGATATGGAATTATAAAAATAGATAGATCTGAAAAAACATTTAAATATTTTCTTACCGAATTAGGGGAAAAAGAGTTAGAGGCTGGAACTTTTTATAAAACACAATATTTTTATTGTAAACCAACAAATATTAAAGTATTAAAGTCTAATAGCTTCTAAGCGGAGCAACAAGTCCGAATGGAGGGTTGAATGACGTATCATTGTTGCATAGGACCCACACTACGTCCACGCCTTTGGGCTTTTTGATTTCATTCATATCGAAAATTCCTCCATCTGTGAGAACTATGATGACGTCAAAGTCTCTTCCTACCTTTTTGGGATAATCATCAAATATTTCTTTGAACGCTGTACC
>Ga0265322_10000530_pt1 | contig 14719 bp, 14 predicted proteins | sample 41222metaG_FD_193584 | JGI IMG/M metagenome (GOLD analysis project Ga0265322, IMG submission 193584) | Rhizosphere microbial communities from Carex aquatilis grown in University of Washington, Seatle, WA, United States - 4-12-22 metaG | ecosystem: Host-associated > Plants > Roots > Rhizosphere...
GATGGTAATAAATTTGTCGAAGAAAATGTTACTGGTTGTCCTACAAGAGAAAATCCGCATGATGGCATAGCAGCACTAACTTCTGCTGCGAGTCCAGGAATTGTAACTGTATTATGAACTGTATCGACTGCTGTTACTGTTAATGGCGCAAAGAAAGCATTGCTCGTCATCAATGTGTTTGTGATTGTTGTTGAAATAAAACCGTTTGAACTTTGAACAAGAATATTACGTTCTATGGCTGTACATTCTTGATGTAATGCTAAGTCAGTAGTGATGCCACTTGCGGCATCTGCTGCTGGTAAAAATCCTCTTGGATCGGCTGCCATGCTAGTCTCTCTTTCTCACAGCCTTAAGAGCCATATCACTCACTGCTGCTTTATCATCCTGTGATTTTTTAAATGTTCCAGGAACAGTTGGCTGATTATTATCAAATTCTACAACTGAGTTTGTAATATTCTTCAAGAAACCATTTCCTTGCGGAAACATTTGTTGAAGTTGTTCTAAACTTACGGCGATTCCTCTTTTTCTAAACTCATTCATGACTGTCTGAGTAGGAACTTGTGAACTACCCCCGATCTTCAAAAACATTAAGGCGTCCTTAATATTTGCTATTAGATCGCCTTCAACATCTTCATTTACTTTTTTTTTAAGCTACCAACTTTTGTATCATCAATACATTTTGATGTATCGCTTGGTGTTTTTGGGTTTACTTCCTTCTTAGCCATATGCTCAGGATTTCCCATTTTACGTGGTTCTGTGCTTTCAAAATTTTTCGTTGACATTGATAGGGGTGAATTTAAACCAACATCTCCGCATTCTTCAAGATCACAAGCTTTATAAAACTTCGAATGATTAAATCTTGGATTCATTTTCTTAAAAGCATCTGCGTGTGACTTTGCGAGTTCTTTACGCTTTTCTTTATCGGAAACATGTTTCAAAGTATTTGCTACGTCACGAAAATGTTTACGTATTGCGCCTTCATCCATAAGAAGCTGTTTGCTGCCATCTTCTGAGCATGTTTCGGCTTCATTTACTTTACCAAAATTATGCTTTGCGCGAAGAGCGAACTCATGTTGCTTAATTTTTTTTGAAATTTCTGGATCTGCTTTGCCATGCTTTTCTTTATGTGCTTCTTGGCGATCTTTTAAATTAGAAAGTTCTGACTTGATCTTTGCTTGTGGTTTGCCTTTGAACATACCTTTATCTTTTTCTTTAGTATGCATTTCAGCTTCCCATGCTTCAATCAATGTAACAGATTCTTGTAATTTCTTAACTGTGTTTAACATCGACGTGCGTTTTGTCGGATCATTTTTCATTTCTTCTAATTTACCGACAAACTTTTGAACAAGCAATTTCATTTCGAGCAGCTTATTATGTTTTGCCGTAACACTTTCTTTCTTTGCACGACCAAGCGGTGCTTCTTCTGGACCTGCGCCTGCTTCATGACCAACAAACATATCTGCTTCTTCTCCGCCTGGAAGTTCATCAGAAACTTCATCTGGAGCAGGAAGTGGTGCTGGAGCAGGTGATGTGCCTGATGCTGCCATGCCTGAGTCGCCGGTTAATGCCAATGCTGTATTATCAATTGATGATTTAGACGCTTGCAATGCCATGAGTGCTGTTCCCAAGAATCCGCCGACTTCAGCTTGAAAACTGTCGCCGCGTTCGATGCCAAATTCTGCTTTGAGACGTTCTGTTAATGCGGCCATATCTTCGATTTGCATACGAGAAATCTTTTCCGCCATTTGCTGAAGATCATCTGTGATTGCTTTTACGCCCAAAACAATTTCGGCTTTTTCCATTTCGGATTCCAAAAGTTTTGATAAAATTTTATGTGACATGTTTCCTTCTCCTAATTTTTGTTCTTGCGATTGCTGTCTATTTGCTTTTTTAGCTTTATAGTTGATAGCATTTCTTACTTGAATATGCGCGTCTAGAATAAAATTTTTAAATCTATGCAGTGCATCTTTCTGTTCTAAGTTATGACCCACAGCTAATGTTTTAACTTTTTTATGAGTTAAATTTTCAAAAACATTAATATAATACTGATCGGTGAAGTTTCCAAAAACTAACTGCGCGTATCTATCATTTGGTAAACTTTCTTCATCTATTAATGTTTCTTTTTCTGCTATAGCTTCATTAATTTTTTGTTCTTTAATACTACCATTAAATATTTCATTGCCGTTATCTGTTTCTACAAATACACTAGCTTTATGCAATTTTTTTGCATGATCTTTAGCGAACTGTATTGCTTCTTCTTCTGTATATGCCCGAACATAAAAACGCTTGCCTTCATCTTTATTTGTATCATATGCTACGGCAATATATCTATCTAACTCTGGTGATTCTGCATTATATCCAGCAGACTCTCCTAATTTTTGTTCTTCATTTTTTCTCTTTGCCAACAAAGCAGCATCTGAAATTTCTTTTGCTAAATCTTTTTTAACTTCTTTTTTAACTTTATCTGTTAGATTTAATAAATCTCCAGATGATAAACCCGCCAATTCTGTTTCTAAAGCAGTATTTGTAGGTGTCGAATAATTTGGATCTCCGCCATTAACTCCGACATAAACTTCTGCTTTTTTCAAGTTATCTTCTGGTGCTACTTGATTTGCCGCGTTTGTTACACTAGCAACGACATCATTAGCATCATCTCCGACAACTTCAATTGGTTCTTCTATATTTAAGTGATCTTGTGTAAAGTACAAATCCGGACGGTTATCCTTTGGATTTGCTAATGTTTCTTGCTTTTCTTCTTGTGTTTTATAATTAACTAATGCGCCTGACTTTGGATCGATGCGATATGTTCTGATTTCTAACAATTTAACCAAATGTGTTAAAGCTTCTAGTATAATCACATTTTTTCTATATTTTTCATTAGAATATTCATAACTACTTTCGGAAATTAGTGCTTGTTGTTCTGCAATATCTGATCTAAAATTAATAACATCAGTAATAGAGCGTTTACCAATCAATGCTGATTGCAAACTATATCCAAAATTACTTTCTAAAAGTCTAGCGAGTTTTTTGTAGGAAATATAATCGTTAGGAGTATAAGTTGAAAACATTACATGATCTCCTTAGATTTCTTCGTAATAGTTTCCTTCAAAGTAAGTGCTTTATCTTTGCAAAATTCAAAACGATCTTCATAAATTGGATTCTTTGTCTTCAAAAATTTTCTCTTGTGTGTTAGTGCATCTTGATAATGAATTCTAAATGACTCATCTAATTCCAAAAATGATGACACGTCTCTACTATTTGCTGCCATACCCGCATTTAGTAATTTTACAATTGCTGATGCCGCGGCGTATGTTCTGATATCTTCTAAGATTGTAACTTTTGTATCTACATTATCGATACCGTAAATTACTTCTTTACCTTCTGTAAATTTTTTGATTTCCCAATGACCAATCTGAACGCCGGCAGATGTTGCTTTTGTCTTTATTGCCAAATCATATTCGCCTGTTGCTGTTTCTTCGAGCAAAACCGGTTTAATATTTTCTTCGAACATTATGTTAAAACGAGAAAGAATATTGCGCATTTCTTGATGTGAGTGCGTGCCTTCGGTAAGTTTTTGAACTATAGGTTCTAACACAGGAGTTGAAACCAACATATCCGATGGCAGTTTTCCAGAAAATTTTTCCAAAGCAACTTCAGCTTCAGAAACCTTATCTGTGATTTCATTGAGCTTTGAAATTAGGTCCTTGAAGTGCTTTTTATTTTCGCCAACTTCTTCAGATTTAGTTTTAGACGCCATGTGTTCCCTCAACAGGTTGTGGTCCGTTAAAAAATATCTTATTATCTGTAATATTTAATACATTTCGGCGGACAAGGCCTAAAGTCAGCACACGTTCACGATCAGTCAACTGTGAAACTTCGGTTAGTTTCTTAGATTTAACCTTTTTAATTAGGTCAACTTCTTCGTTAAAAACTGGGAGGCGTAGATTACCTACGATTTCAATGATTTTCATTGTGAACCTCGTTTTTTAATACACAGATATACTTCGCTAGTCCCGTCATATGCCGCTTTTAAAAAATTTTGATCATTATTTTTTGCAATTATTTTATCGTCTTTTTCTACCCAAACAGCATAAATGTTAGGTTGTGATATAAAAAATTTCCATAAATTCTGAGAGTCTAGTGTTTGATTATTCGTTTCTAGTACCATATGGTCGCGTAAAATAGCAAAGTTATAAAGTTTTTTAGCTATACCTGTACCACGATATTCCTGAGATACATAGATATTAAAGATAAACGCTCGCTTATGTTTACCTTCTTCATCTTTGTGTAATATCAAATATGCAATTAAACCATTATCTTTGGTTAAGAGGTTTTTTTCATCGGATTGTATAAATTCATCTACTCGTAAAATATCCCTACTTGTGGCTGCATAAAATATATTATCTATAGATTCTTTTTTATAAAAGAAAATATCTCCATGTTTTTCAATAAGTTGTAGCCCGAGTTTATCTATTTTTTGATTTTTAGCCCAATCAGGATAGGACGGTTCTGTAGAAACTTCATCGACTATTTCTTCATCTACGACCGTCTCAATCAAATCAATATATTCACGCAAAGATTTCATTATAGCCCCGCGTTTTTAATGAGGGCCATTATCTGTGCGTTATATTTCGGATCTTTTACATTTTCGATATCGACTTTTTTAGTTTGCGGATTTTTCATAGCGACTGTACCCGTTTTTGAGTCGGCGGAAACTACATTGGCTAAAGCTAATCCGGGCGTAGAGGGTGTTCCTGATTTAGGTGATGTTGGCGCTGCTGTTCCTACTGTACCAACTGAACCAGCAGTTCCAACGGGCGATACAGAACCAGACATGCCCAATGTTCCAGGAGAGCTTGCACTTGCCGATGTTGATGCCGCCGCCATATTATTAATTGAATTAGGAACTGGTACATTAGATGCGTTTGTCGTGGTACTAGTTGCTACATTTTGATGCGGTGACATCTGAGAAATTTTTCTTAATTCTTGCGCTACTTTCAAATCAATTGCTTCATGATATTGATCTTCTGCCAATTTATGCTTTCCGACGACTGCATTAAGTTTTGACATATCTTTATTTTGCATCGCATTTACGACCGCGATGTAATCCGTCAAAGGCAAATTCGACAAAAATTGTTGGGCTTTTACCTCGTCAATTTTGGCAAGAGCCGCTAAGGTCTTTGCAGGGTTTTTGTCGTCGAAATTATCAGGCATAATATCATCCAATCATATAGGAAGCTGTTATATCTATTTATCAAGCATTTAGTAATTAGGCAAAAAGAAAGGGGAGCCGAAGCTCCCCAATCTGAAATCATTACTTCAATTCAACTTAGAGAATTGCCGAAAAAGTCAATGAAGCATTTGTGCCCATGACTAATGATGCGCCACTTACAGGAAGTGGGCAAAGTGCAGTTTCGTTAACAAGAGCATAAGCTAGTGTTCCGGCAACTGTACCAGATACATCAGTATTGATCCATGCATTTGTATGTTCGATCATGAACTTCAAAAGATACACGGTTGCAGTTGCTGAAGCATCTGAATTGATAATATTAGAATCAAGTGATACTGAGCCAGTGAGAGCCAATGCACTACCGGTTTCGATAGTTGCGCCAGTTGTCAATGTTACGCTAACTTGAGCAATGATATTACCAGCAAAAGATGTAGTAGTACCGAGGGTAGCAGATGAACCAAGAACCCAAAATACGCTATTGCTTGGGTTAGAATTGATAACATTTACTACTGAAGCGGATGCTGTCGTGAGTGTTGAACCAGCGATAATAACAATCATCTGATCTGACAAGCCTTGGAAATCAAGCGTCAATGTGCCAGTTAGTCCAGCCGAAGAAGGATAACTGTAAACGCCAGGAGTCAAAGTCTTACCACCGAGATCGCCAGTCAAAACTGTCGAAGGTAATACACTAAGATAGTTATAAGCTGCGTGTCCGTCGATCAATGCTTGAATCGTAGCTGCATCATTAACCGTGTGAACGGTTCCTGTAACAGACCATGGGCCAGGTGTAATCGCCGAAGTTGCGCCGACATCGCCAGTGATTACTGAAGAGCCAGTGTTAGTTACTGCTGCGCCTGCGAGAACTGCGAAGTTTGCTGCTGATTTAAGTGTTGCTTTTGATCCAGATGCCAAGCCATAGTTAGCTTGAACTGAACCAGGAAGAACATGCAAACCAGTTACAACTGGTTGAGCCTGAATTCCGATAATTTCGCCCAAACGAATTAGGTCGCGACCTGCATCGTTAAGTTCAAAATCGTCAGTTGACAAAGGAACTGTAGTTGCCAATGTGTAAAAATCAATTTGTGATGTGAGATGTTCACTGTTTGATACAGCGCCAACGTCACGGTCGTTTGCAAAAGATGTAGTCATTTTATTTCTCCTTATTAGTGTGTGAAGACAGACAAACGTAAGTCCTCTATGATATTATTTAGTCTATAATGAAATTATTTTGATATGATACAAAAAGAAAGAGCGACACTTTCATGCCGCTCTTTCTGAATCCTCGACTTCAATTCAACTTACATGATTGGGCTGAAGAACAATGCGGCATTAGTGCCCATTGTCAATGTAGCGCCACTCACTGGAAGTTGGCAAAGTGTTGTTTCATTCTGGAGTGAGTAAGCAAGTGTTCCAGGAAGTGAACCAGACATATCTGTGTTGTTCCATGCATCAGTGTGTTCGATTGCGAACTTAAACTGATATACTGTGCCAGCGCCTGCTGCTAAACCATAAACTGTTAGGTCTGGTGCAACGATTGTGTGAAGGCTAGTAATAACTGGTTGTGCTTGCATTCCAATGATTTCAACGATACGAATTAGGTCACGACCTGCATCGTTAAGTTCAAAATCATCTGTGGAAAGAACTACGGTTGTATTCAATGTGTAGAAGTCCATAGCTGATGTTAGGTGTTCGCCATTAGCCATGCTACCGACATCTCTATCATTTGCAAATGAGGTAATCGTCATATTATATCTCCTTATAAGTGTTGTGGACGAGCATAATGAACGACCACTATGAATATATTTAGTCAGAATGCGGGATTTTTTAAATTATATTGCTACAAACTATTAGAGCCAAAACTGAGTTTGGCTCTAATAAAACGTATATAAAATACTCGATTATGAATCGATGAAATTTCCGAGTGGATCCGGAGCAACTGCAGCAAATATTGAATTTTTACCATCCATTGATTCCAATATGCAATTGTCCATTCTAATGCCCAATGTAATATTCACTGGATCCGTAGATGAATAATCAACTTCGCCAAATGCGGCAGACTTCAAGAAGCAACCTTCGAGTGTCCATGCTGCGGTAGCAGTGTCGTGACCACCGTTTAAAAGCTGAATTTGCATCGTGAATTTATAGTCTTGTGCGGCACGATAACCAGTTTGATTATAGTGATCCATTTGCATCTGCATCTGAGCGCCGACTGCTTTAGCGACTGTATTATCAACGGTATCACGAACTACTAGTTCAATATCTGACCAGACGTTTTTACCGGCGTAATATGCAATGCTATTATATGAATGAATTTCTTTTTCTTCTTGTGTTGCCGATGGCAATCCGCATGTATTTGTATTCAATGTAATCGGATCAGTTAATGAACCACCGCCGAAGCCTAGCATAAGAACCCGAAAGCGATTCTTTAGCTTTGGTTGATGCAATGGGCCTTGACCGGAATTGCCAGTAACAGAAATCCCAAACTTGTCTATGGTCTTAACTGGTGGCGGCATTGGAATTGACATATTAAATCTCCTTGATTAATAATCTACTATGTTATTTATTCAAGGTATGAAAAAACAAAAGTCGCATTTTGGATGATGCGAAGAGGTCTAATTTATTGATTATGCTAAAAAATATGGGGCGTTACATCTAAGTAACTACCCCATAATATTCTACTGCTTTATTTTTTTCTAATTTATGTCAGAAATCTGCAAGTGTTTTTCTACAATTCCTGGATAAACTGCAATAAACTGTTTTGCAACGTCAGTTAAACCAGCTTGAATTGTGCTGAGTTCTTTAACGACATTATTGAAGCGAGTGCGAAATCTGTCGCTGATCACAACCGTTCCGGTCATTGTTGCTACTTGAATTTCTTGCAACATAAGCGTAGTCAAATTTCTATCGATCTTCAAATGGTTCATAAGCGTTCTAGTTAATGGTCGAAGTTCTTTACGACGAAGTTCGTTGTCTGCGTCGATTTCATTCTCGTCCATAATTTCTGTATCTAGACGAATAATCAATGCTTCAAGTGTATCTACTCTAGTCGAGGAATCTTGTTTGATTTGTTTTAGTGAATTTGCTAGTTGTGTTAGGTCCAAATTTTTTCCTTGGCTTTGTGCAATCGGTTCGTTCTTAAAAAACATCATACTCTCCTTGCTGTTTACTACGATTTATTCAGTATATCATAACTAGGTCAGATGTCAATATAAAAGTTAATGCTATAAAACTCAATAAAAACGCTAGTTTTTGCTTGATTTTTGTCCTAATTATGATAAAATATTCGAATGACCAAAACTAATCCAAACATAACTTATGACTATCGAACAATAACCAGTAATGGTTTTTCTGAGCATATATTTAAAGCTGGCGATCTCACTGCTGATCATATAGAAGAATATCTAAATAAAAATCATATAAAATTTAGAATTTTATCCGACGAAACTAGCCCATGTCATAGTGGATATTTTACTGAAAATGTTTATAAAGAAAAAATTTGTCGCTGGACTTCGCATGTTGGTCTATCTTTGAGTCTTTATGAGTTTATTAGTAGCACATCATTTCTATTAGCTCACACGAGATTATCAAAACACAATACTGAAAAAATTAAAAAAGTATATCTAAAATGTACACTAGATTTTTATTGTGATGAATATCCATATGCAGATGATTATAAAAAATTAGCGGAAGCTATTATAAAATCTTACAAAAATTATGGTATTTATATAGACACTGTGAAAGATTTTAAGAAACTTATTTCTCGTGATGCCGGAGCAGAATTTATAAAAATTAAATTCTTAGAAGAAGAACAAGCCGCAGAATTTGTGATGCAATATGGATCCAAATTACAGAAATAAAAAGAGCGAGAAATTAATCTCGCTCTTTTAAATTTATATTTTACAACCTTATTGAGTCAATGCAATTTGCAATGAAACAGGTATGTAGATGAAATCTATAGCAAACGTTGGTACAACTGCTATATCTATAAACAATTCATTTGCTGCAATTGTATCTGGCGTATTATTTGTTGTATCGCAAACACATACAAAGTCTGTTAATGCGCCTTGTCCTACTAAACCAACCATGAACTTATCTGCCAAATCTTTAGCAGAAGCACGAGTTGCCGTTGTGTTTAATTCAAACAAGAACTTTTCAAATAATTGTGGCAAAATGTAACGAAGATAAACCACAGTTCTAGCCACATTGACGCGAGTTGTTAGTCCTGTTGAATTTGCGCTTAGTGTCTTGTCGCCACGAACTAGCAAACCGTTTCCTGCTTTAAACAAGATTGGATTAATATTGTTCGTATACAATGCATCACGTTGGCCTTGATTTACGTTTGTTGGTTTGTATTCCATAGTATTGATATCGATATATCCTACACTCGAAGCATTGTTAACAATACCGCGACGTGTTCCTGCTGGAGGAGTCCAAGGATAGCCGACGCGATCATTATAACCATAAACATTTAGAGCAATTGTTGATGAAGGAATAGCAACGCTATTTCCATCTACGTTTGTTCCGAGACCCCATGGATAGTACATTGCCGCGTAGTCGTATGCAGTAATACGTCCGAGTCTTCCATCTGTTGCAACATTTGCCGAGTCTTTAGCCCAAGCATTGATTGATGTTGCGTCTGGTGTCAATGTCGCAGGAACATCAGTGATGATGAACGCTGTTTCTTGACGATCAATATTCAAACTTACTAGATCAGCAAATACTTCAACATATCCTGGGCAAGCCAAAAGATTAAAGTACAATGATTCTGAACGAACATCTTGATTATCTAGAATTTGTGCTGCAAGAGCTTTTACAACTTCTGCGCGTTGAGCAAAACGACCCATTAGAACTACGCCGTTTACGTCATTGCCAGAAGATGTTACCCAACGTCCTGGTGTTTGATTCAACCAATCGCCAACATTGAATACTGCTGTTCCGACTGTATACGTTGTTATTCCGCTGAAATATGAATTGCGACGAACTTTAACATTGTTTCCGCCGATTTCAGTATTGAACAAAAGAATTCCGGCTGGGAAAATCTGCGGATTCAAAATTTGTTCATCGACTGGGTCAACGAAACTTGAAAGCAATAAATCTGCTTCTGCTGTACTATTTGGCTGTGCGCCGTTCAACCATGAACCTGTTGGTCCTGAGTTTGCGCGAACATCGCCGAATACAACGCCCATTGGAGTTGTGTGATCTGTATTGTCTACTAATGTCCATGCGCCGTTCAAATAACGATAAATTGCAGGATATCCAACTACGTTATTGGACTGAATCCACAAATCATAATTTTGAAGTGGATTGCCATTTGATTGTGTTGTTGGCATTGCTGAAGTTACTTGAGGGCCATTTGGATCGGTCAATGGATACTGAGTTAGATAACCAATCCACTGATTGCCGTTGTTTACCATAACGTCAACAGACAAAGCAGGATTAAACCAAAGGGCTCCTTCTGCTGCTGTTAATGTGGGCGCATTGATTGCTGTTGAATAAGATAATTCGATCCAGTTAGAGAAAACTCCGGTTGGAACTCCGAGTGAAGCGAGCGGAGTATTTGTTCCATCTACCAAATTAACCGCAGAACCATTTGTCGAAGTGATTACTAATTTACTTGCTACTACTGAAGCCACAACATGTGGGATTGTTCCGTCTGTTGCGATTGCTGCATTAATTAATGTTGCAAGCAATGCCGCTGTAGTTTCTGCGCCCGTTGTCGTTACAGTTACTAGAGCAGAAAGAGTTCCGATGTTTGCGCCGACTGATTCGCGTGATTGAATCGTGAATGTACTACCAGTAACTGGCGTTGCATAACTGCTTACTTCAGCAACGTTAACTGGAAGCAATGAAGCAAGTTGCTTAATAACAAATGTTGCTTCTGGTGCTAGTGTTGTTCCTAGTGTATTATATTCTAGATACAATTCACTAAGATGCAAACCTTGTGCAACTTCTGCTGCAACGTCATTAGCCGCGAGAGGTGCTGCTACTACTTGCCATTGTGCAACCGATGAATTATATTTCTTTACGAGATAGTTTGAACCAAAGTTTGGATTTGTTGTCTTGATCCAAATGTCGCCGGCATGTGTGCCAGCAGGGACTGAATTATTCGGAGCAAATACTAAATCATAACCATATGTTGTAAGAGCAGGCATGCCAAGTGCTGTTAGAAGCGCGGCTGTTGAAGCTGCACTGATCGTGATATCTAGACCTGCTGTATTTGTGAGAACTAACTGATGATTTGCTAGACCGCCAGTAGATGCTGTGATATTAGGAATTGCCGCCGTGTTAATATCAGAGATAATAGTTGACAATGTTGATCCAGATGAAATCGTAACACTGTTTGTAGCCGCAGGATGAACTGCAACTGTATCAGCATCAAATGTTACTGAGCCGGTAAGTGCGATAACACTACCGTTTGCAACTGTCGCGCCGGTTGTTAATGTTGCACTAACTTGTGCAATGATATTACCAGCAAATGATGTAGTAGTACCGAGTGTAGCGGATGAACCGATAACCCAATAAATTTCATTTGTTGAATTAGAGTTTATAACATCAACGACTGAAGAACTTGCTGTCGTTAGCGTGCTACCAGTTATGATTACGATCTTCTGATTTGAAAGACCGGTAAAATCAAGCGTCAATGTACCAGTCAATGCTGCTGAAGAAGCATAACTGTATACGCCCGGAGTCAATGTCTTGCCACCTAGATCGCCAGTCAAAACTGTCGAAGGCAATACGCTGAGTGTGCCGTATGCAGAAGTTGCATCGACTAGAGCTTGAACTGTTGCTGCATCATCTACCGTGTGAACAGTTCCTGTAACTGTCCATGCGCCTGGTGTAATTGCCGAGACTGCGCCGACATCGCCAGTAATAGTACTTGAACCTGTGTTTGATACTGCTGCGCCAGCAAGAGCCGCGAAGTTTGCCGCAGTGAGAAGTGCTGAAGTTGGGATAATAGATCCGTTGATTACTAATTCTCCGCCTGAAGCTACTGTTCCAGGAATTTGAACTGTTCCTGTCAATACTGTTGGACGTGCTGCTTGCCATGCCGAAGAACCAATCAAATACCAAACTGTTGAAATCTTTTCATACATTTCAATTTCATTATTAACATTTGATGTTACGACTGCGATATTTCCTGCTGCGCCAAAAGTTGTAAGTGGAACGCCGAAGCCATCAACCTGTGCCGCTGTTGGAGTTAATACAGCAAGTTGATTCCATGCCAAACCAGCAATAGGATTACCGTTTGCACGAAATGCGCCGTATGAAGAATTTGTATAATCAAACCAATATGTTCCGTTTGCTGGTGCAGATGTTGGCTCTACTTCTGTTTCGAGAAGTTGTGACATATCCAAATCAGCGCGAATAACGTTTACGCTATTTGCAAGACTTAGATAAGACCAAGCTGCGTGAAGGCCGATTTCGTTTACTTCATCGCCCTGTTGAACTGTTCCCGCAACAATATTAAAAAATGGATTGCCGAATGTTTGCAAAAGTTCGCGTTGTGAAGTGATCGTATAAACTGCGCCTGCATTTGCTGGTAGTGTGCCTGGAGCAATAGTTACTCCATCACTCAAAAGTTTGTTTGACTGAGTAGCGAGGAAAATTGTCGGTGTAGTTCCCGCTGCAACCTGGGGTGCTGATGCATTATTGATAATCGATACTTGGACGCCAGGACTGATTAATTGTGCCATGTTTATGACTCCTAAATTCATGTGGACGCACATCAGTAAACTGATGCGGCTCTATGTTTATATTTAGCATTTTGTTGAAATAGAACGCAGATTTATGAATAATTGCTTGAAATGATGCTGTTATTTTGCAAATAAAAGTAACAAAATTTGACCAATTAGCCAATCACAAAACTTGTAGGAGCGCCGCCATCCACAAAATTCTTTAATTGTTCTTCTAACAAAACTAATTCCGCGGTTCCTTCTGCTTTAAGCTGAGAACCGTTCATTTATACTCCGCCTTGTGGACCAGCCAATGTTTGAAACTTTTCACGTGCTTCGCCCAGTATGTGTTTTGCGTAGGCTATAGAACAATCTAGCAACCACATTCCTGCATATGGATCGATAAACAGCAATTCTTCAGGTTTGTACATATAAACCCACATTAGAATTTCTTCGTATGCTCTCGGCGCCCGCATAATCTGTAATTTCTTAGTAACGGCATTCCAGGTAAAGTCCATATCTCCGCCGAACATTTTAGATGCCGTATTGAGATATTCATTATACAAATTAAAGGTCAAAAGACCGCCCATTGTATTGGCTTGTAGCAAATAAAGATTTGTGAAAGCCAGGTCAAAAGGATCGTACTCGATGCCGCCTTGATAGCTACTATCTGCTGTTCCACCCGTTCCGATGCGACGGCGCATGATTTTTCTTACCTCGATTGTTTCCGACGGTAAGATATATTCATTGATGTCTGGTTGAATGGTCAAAAAGGTATATGCTTCCTCGACTGCATTGCTTGAACGCTGTCTATATTTCGATAGGGCACGATTTATAGCAAAATCAACGTCTTCTTGACCTAACTCAACATCGATCATATTTCCGCCGAGTGCGGTTAATACGCCTTGACGAATTTGTTCTCGTGCGGTTGTTGGTGCTGTATCGCCTGGTTCTGTACCTAAAACGGGACCTGTCATGAAATACTCCTAAATCTAAGAGTATTTATTAATTCTCGATATTATGGATTACTCTTTGATTTCTGGCGCTACGTCATTTGCTGCTGCAAGATCATAGAAATCAAGTTCTTCATCATAACCTTCTTCGGATTCTGAATAATATTCGGCTTCGATAAAATCCATAAGAGGCAGTTCGGTTGCTATAACCTCTTGATTTCCCCAAAACATTAATGGCTCTAAAGAACCGTCTGAGTAACGATGTAATACATTTACTTCATGATTTTCTGTTCTATATTGAACTACTGCGGACTTTGTCGTGAATACGTGTATGACATTACCTTCGACTGCTAACCATGTTTCATTATTTTTATCTGCCAAAATATTTGTCGAGTGTAGCATAGCAAGTCTCCCACAAAGTTATATAATATTTAGACCTTAAACACTTTTAGCAGTAATGTATCCTCATTAATTCTTCCATTGGGAATGGATTCTTTGGCTTTAACTCCGGCAAATACTTTTTCGAAACGATTGAGTGATGTACCGACTAAATGATCGATTAACTCTTCTGGCTTTCGCAGTGTTTTATTTTTGCTTCTTCCTGTGTCGAAATTTTGAATTGTAGTTCCTTTAACTGATAGTCCATCGGTATTTTTGGCATAGTATATCGAAACTTTTCTAGTCTTGGAATTATATGTTACTAAAGTCGGGGCAGCAATAATTGACGTAGGTGGTATAGAAACTAATTTAAGAGAATTATCTGCTTCTTTAAATTTTAGATTTTTAATTTGCATCTGCGCTGGCTTAACTTTTTTCTTACTGGGTTTACGTATCTTGTTAAGTTTATTTTCTGCTAGAACATT